>Ga0116229_10014009_pt1 | contig 11214 bp, 8 predicted proteins | sample S1TSphgellanicum_3_FD_87313 | JGI IMG/M metagenome (GOLD analysis project Ga0116229, IMG submission 87313) | Host-associated microbial communities from peat moss isolated from Minnesota, USA - S1T2_Fc - Sphagnum magellanicum MG | ecosystem: Host-associated > Plants > Peat moss > Unclassified... | reverse complement strand
TGAACGGGACTTGCAAGTCAATCCGTGACATGTCGGCTTCCCTCTCCGTATTGCGTCCATCGTCATGTGAGGCAAGCAGAGTGTGCGGCATCAAGCCACAAAGCATGCCCCTGCATTCGAGGGGTCCTTATTCAGAAATCAAGGTCAGCGAGACATCGTATCGGATCATAGGGAAGGTGCCGGGGGGGTAACGGGCAGCCCCCTCATTGACTATACCTGTCTATACAAGGTAGTCTTCTCCTCATGACAACCTCGAACGTCGCGCTGCAGCCCCTGTATTTACAAGTGAAGCAGCATATCCTCGAGAATATCGCCTCGGGTAAATGGAGCACGTCGACCCGCGTGCCGTCCGAAAACGACATCGTCAAATCCTTTGGCGTGTCGCGCATGACGGCGAATCGTGCCTTGCGCGAACTGCGCGATGAAGGGGTATTGGTGCGTGTCGCGGGCGTCGGCAGCTTTGTCGCGGACCGCCAGGCTCACGGTCACCCGCTGCAGATCCGCGGCATCGATACGGAGATACGCGAGCGCGGCCACGTGCATCGGGCGGAGATCGTGTCACTACAGACAATCCGCGCGGTGGCCGAACTGGCCGAGGATTTCGGCGTCGGCGCAGGCACGGAGCTCTATTGCTCCGTCATCGTCCATTTCGAGAACGAACGTCCCATTCAGCTCGAAGATCGCTACGTGCTGCCGAAGCTCGCACCCGAGTATCTCAGGATGAATTTCAAGTTGACGACGCCGCACGAGTATTTGACCCAGGCGGCGCCGTTGCAGCAGGCGGAGCATGTACTGCGCGCCGCAATGCCCGATGAGCGCACCCGCAAATTATTGGCCATGAAAAAAGACGAGCCCTGCCTGCTGATGATCCGGCGCACGTGGACCGCGGATCAGATCGTCTCCGTGGCGCGCTTGTACCATCCCGGTTCCCGTTATGAATTGTCAGGACGTTTCCGCCCTTAGAGGACTTCACATGCTTGCACCATTGACACCCCGAGTGATCCGCGCGGCGCGCGGCAAGACGTTGAGCGCTCGCAGCTGGATGACCGAAGCGCCGCTACGAATGCTCATGAACAACTTGGACCCCGAGGTGGCGGAAAATCCCTCGGAGTTGGTCGTCTACGGTGGCATCGGTCGCGCCGCACGCGATTGGAATTGCTATGACCGCATCGTCGAAACGCTCAAGACGTTGCGTGAGGACGAGACGCTGCTGATCCAATCGGGCAAACCCGTCGGCGTGTTCCCGACGCACGCCGATGCACCGCGTGTGCTGATTGCCAATTCCAATCTCGTGCCGCACTGGGCAACCTGGGAGCACTTTCACGAGCTCGATCGCAAAGGGCTCGCCATGTACGGCCAGATGACGGCCGGCTCTTGGATCTATATCGGCAGCCAGGGCATCGTGCAGGGCACCTACGAGACCTTCGCCGAGATGGGGCAGCGGCATTTCGACGGAAACTTGCGCGGCAAATGGATTTTTACCGCGGGCCTGGGCGGCATGGGAGGAGCCCAGCCGCTGGCGGCCACCATGGCCGGCGCGAGCATGCTCGCGGTCGAGTGCCGTCAGAGCTCCATCAACAAGCGCTTGGAAACCCGCTACATCGACGCTCAAGCGGGCAACCTGGACGAAGCGTTGAACATGCTGCAGTCCGCAAAAGAGAAGGGGAAGCCGATCTCGGTCGCGCTGCTCGCCAATGCGGTCGATGTGCTCGAGCAGCTGCTGGCGCGCGGCATCAAGCCCGACGCATTGACCGACCAGACCTCCGCTCATGATCCGGTCAACGGCTACCTGCCGCAAGGCTGGTCGGTTGAGCAATGGGACGAGCGCCGCAGCAGCGACCCGCAGGGCACAACCGCTGCCGCGACGGCGTCGATGGCCAAGCACGTGCAGTATCTGCTGCGCTTCAAGGATATGGGCCTGCCGGTGTTCGACTACGGCAACAACATCCGGCAAGTGGCGCTGGGCGCCGGCGTGACGCGCGCCTTCGACATCCCCGGCTTCGTGCCGGAATACATTCGCCCGTTGTTCTGTCGCGGCATCGGTCCGTTTCGCTGGGTGGCGCTGTCCGGGGATCCCGAGGACATCTACAAGACCGACGCGAAGGTCAAGGAACTGATACCCGACGACCCGCACCTGCATCAGTGGCTCGACATGGCGCGCGAGCGCATTCAATTTCAAGGCTTGCCGGCGCGCATCTGCTGGGTGGGCTTGGGTCAGCGCCACCGTTTGGGACTCGCCTTCAATGAGATGGTGAAGAGCGGCGAGCTGTCCGCACCCATCGTCATCGGGCGCGATCACCTGGACTCAGGCTCGGTGGCCAGCCCGAACCGGGAGACCGAAGCCATGCGCGACGGCTCGGACGCGGTCTCCGACTGGCCGTTGCTCAACGCGTTGCTCAATACCGCCGGTGGCGCGACCTGGGTGTCGATCCACCACGGCGGCGGCGTCGGCATGGGTTACTCGCAGCATTCAGGCGTGGTGATCGTGTGCGACGGCAGCGAGGCGGCGGCCAAGCGGGTCGGCCGCGTGCTGTGGAACGATCCCGGCACCGGCGTCATGCGCCACGCCGATGCCGGCTATCAGATCGCCATCGACTGCGCCCACGAGCAAGGGCTGAAGCTGCCCATGATCGAGCACGGTTAAGTGCCGGCCGTACTCGAGTTGCACGCCGGCACGTTGACGTTGCCGGAACTGCGCCGTATTTACGAGGAGCCCGTCGCACTGCGTCTGGCCTCGGAGGATCGCGCACGCATCTCGGCGGCCAGCGCGCTGGTCGATCGGATCGTGGCCGCCGGCGATGCCGCTTATGGCATCAACACCGGTTTCGGCTTGCTGGCCCAGACGCGCATCCCGGATACCCAACTCGTGCAGCTGCAGCGAAACTTGTTGCTGTCGCACGCCGCCGGCGTAGGTCCCGCGCTGCCCGATGCCGTGGTGCGCCTCATCCTGGCGTTGAAAGTGAATGCCCTGGCGCGCGGCTTTTCGGGCATCACCATGACGTTGATGGACGCGCTGCTCGCTATGCTCGAGCACGAAGTCTATCCGCTGATTCCGGCGCAAGGCTCGGTGGGTGCGTCCGGCGATCTTGCGCCGCTTGCACACTTGAGTACTGCGCTGCTCGGCTTGGGCGAGGTGCGCGTCGCGGGTCGCGTCATGCCCGCGGCGGAGGGCTTGCAGCTGGCGGGCCTGACGCCCATCGAGCTGCGCGCCAAGGAGGGCTTGGCTCTCATCAATGGCACGCAAGTGTCGACGGCACTGGCGTTGGCGGGCTTGTTTGGCGCCGAGGATCTCTTTGCTGCCGCCATCATCGCCGGCGCCATGTCCGTCGATGCGCTGAAAGGCAGCGACGCGCCGTTCGACCCCCGCATCCATTTCGCGCGCGGTCAGCCCGGCCAGATCGCGGTCGCGCGCGAATATCGCGACCTGCTCGCCGGCAGCGCCATTCGAGCATCGCACCTGGAGTGCACCCGCGTTCAAGATCCTTATTCCTTCCGTTGCCAGCCGCAGGTCATGGGTGCCTGCCTGGATTTGTTGCAACGCTGCGCGGCCACGCTGCTCATCGAGGCCAATGCCGTCACCGACAATCCGCTGCTGTTCGTCGAGACGGGTGATGTCTTGTCGGGGGGTAATTTTCACGCCGAGCCGGTGGCCTTCGCAGCCGACACGCTGGCGCTCGCCGTTGCGGAAATCGGCAGCCTGTCGGAGCGGCGCATCGCGGTTCTGGTCGATCCCAAGATGAGCGGCCTGCCCGCCTTTCTGGTCGAGAACAGCGGCTTGAACTCCGGTTTCATGATCGCCCAGGTGACGGCCGCGGCGCTGGTGTCGGAAAACAAGACCCTTGCCACGCCGGCCAGCGTCGACTCCATCCCGACCTCCGCCAATCAAGAAGATCATGTCAGCATGGCCACTCATGCCGCGCGCCGCGTATCGACCATGGTCGACAACGCCGCCGCCGTGGTGGGCATCGAGTTGTTGGCGGCTTCTCAGGGTATCGATTTCCACCGGCCGGCGCGTTCCTCTGCGGGTCTCGAGCACGTCCATGCCGGCATTCGCCAGGAGGTACCGTTTTACGCGGTCGACCGGTTATTCGCGCCCGATATCGCCGCCGCGCAATCTTGGGTAAAATCCGCACGCTTTGCAGCCCTGGTCGGGCGCGTCATTCCCTCGCGAGCAGCAGCATGAAATCACGGGTCAATCTCCTCGCGGTGCTGTCGGCATCCGTGGCCTTGTTTTTGGGTCCCCTCACCGCGCACGCCGCACCGGTCAATCTCGTCACGCTGTCGTGCGCTAAATATCAGAACGAGCTCATGGCCGGGACACCCACTACACCGGCGCCGGACGGCATCAACACCGTCATGTGGCTGTTTGGCTATTCGGTCGGAATGTCCGGCGCACATGTCATGTACGGCGACGCACTGGCGGGCTTTGGGTTCGCCTTGGATGCCGAATGCAAGAACAACCCCGCGGAGAGCCTCATGGACGCGCTCGGCAAGATCAAGCCCAGCGACAAGAACCCGATGGATCTCGCAACGCTCGATTGCCAGACATTTACCGGCCGGCACCTGGACCTGCAGCGCACCGATCGCGAGAGCGCCGACACCATCATGATGTGGCTGTTCGGATTCTCGACCGCCAAAGCCGGCAGTCATCTATTCGATGCCGAGCGCCTGCCGACCTTCGAATCCACTTTTCTCGGCGAATGCACCAAGCACCCGGAGAAAAGTCTGTTCGATACGTTGTCGACATTGAAACCATAGCGACGTTACGTACCGCCTCCGCGGTTCACGCGTTGAAGGCAAGTCCCATCCTTCCGGCCAACGCCGCGAGATTTTTGTCGGCGGTCCACAGCAGCGCCTCTGCAGTCAGACGGACTGAGGCGAGCAGGGAGATATCGACCGCTCCACAGCCCAGGTCGTGAAGCTGCTCTCGCTCAATGAGATCCAGCGTCTCCTCGGTCGTTGCGACGACGGCTTGCCGCAATCTCTTGAGGCTGCTCAGTGTGCGCTGACGCGGAGCCGGCGGAGATCCGCATGCCAACTCGAGTACAACCAACGGATGACACAACACCTGGTCGGAAGCCAAAAGTGATTGAAGCGCCGCATTGGGCTTGCGAAAGTGCGCAACCCAGACCGAGGAGTCCACCAGCACATCGGCCAAGGAAGGAGACCTATGCTCGCCGCCGCGGAATATCCTTCATTCTTGGCGATTTGCCGCCCAGCGCCGACAGGCGCTTCGCCGCTTGTACGCGCACGAAAACCCGGATCGCTTCACGAAACAAATCAGCCTTGTCCATGCCCGGATCCGCAACATCCAGTGCCTGCTGGTACAGCTCATCGTCTACGGTGACGGTAGTTCTCATGGGAAGGTTTTCTCGCATCAAACATGATGCATTTTAACATCAATCCAGATTCGCACGTCGGATATTTGCTCTTTGGCAGCGCTGCCAGGGACATCTTGGCGCAGGGCAAGTCGCTCGGGCCGCCTTGGGGCAAAGACCAGAAGTCGGCGGCGTTGGCGGCGCTAATCGTGCTGCTCGGCTAAGACTTTCCGGCGTGCCGCGACGCAGGTGATAAATGCCGCGTAGCTCCAAGCGAGGTGCCGCGCGGAACTTTGCGCGCCGGTGCGTTGGTCGAATTGCTCCGACATCTCACCCCCCGTCGGCGTGAATTCCCGCACCGTCTCGAGAAAAGCGTCGCCTCGTTTGATCCAGACGTCCGCCCCCGCACCATCGGCATGAAGCGCCGCCCGAAAGCAAAATTCCGCGGCTCCCAACGTCGAAAAATAATAAGCACCACCCGAGAAATACACGTCTCCAGCATAACGACCCATGGCCGGAGCGGCCCGCGGGGCGCGGTTCCAATTGATGGGATAGGCCGCGTCGAATAATTGCTCCAGCCGTGCAAGGGTGGCCAGCATTCGCGGATCGCGCACCGTGTGCGCACATCCCTCTCCCGCCGTGTGGATGGCTGCCAGGACGACCGAGATGTCGAGTTCCTTCGCGGAGCGGCTGCCGTCGCTCAATATGCGCGATCGGAAGTAGCCCGCCTCGGGAAGCCAGAATTCATCGAGGGTCCGATGAATGGCCTGCCACTGCGTTCGATAGACCTGCGCGATCTCGTGGTCACCCGTGCGCTCGAGCCAATGAGCGCCGGCGTCCAGAGCGGCCGCGGAGACACAAAGTGTGTAGTAATGGCGTCCCCGCTCCTCCTCCCAGATATCGAAGCACGGTTCGCACGCATGGCGGGAAGTAAACCTCAGGTCGGCGCGAACCAATTCCGACAGAGCGGCGTCAACGTCCGCGTCGACTTGCACGTCCCGAATCCAACGCAACACCGTGAGCGCCCGCAGCGGCACGCCATCATGTTGAGGCCGTGTCCACGTCGACAGATCGAGCGTACCGTCGGCGTTGACGCGCGTGTCCGCCAGTACGGCAGCCCCATGCAGCAGCGCAAGCTCGCTGTCGCTGCGCAAATATCGGACGAAGTCCGGCGCGCAGCGTTCACGCCACGTCGCTGCCAGCGTGCGCCCGTCGAGTTTTTGCAGCGCGAGGCTGAAATGAACAAAATCCTCGAAGTGCACAACAGCCTCACGCCCGACGCCTCCGGCATTGACCAGCACGCGCAGCGCGTCCATGACGAGCGCGGAGTCGCGGTACCAGTGAAAGAAATAGTCCGGTTCAGGATCCCAATCGGCCAATACGGGCGAGGCGACCACGGATCCCTTCAGCGGGCGGATGATCTGACCGAATCCAGGCCGCGGCTTGAGGATCCGCACCGGCGAGACGCTCTCGAGCATCGCGGTTGCCGCGTAGCCAAATTGTCGCGCGACCCATGCAGCAAGGCCCTCATGCTGCGAACCCCTGCGCTGATCTTCACGCAAGGTAGGGACTGCTGAACCCGAGCTTGCGCAATCCCGACTGCACTTCCGGAACATGCATGAAGAGCTTCCACAAAAGCCCGGTTCGATGATTCTCCATCATCACGATGATGGGACCTTGGTCGATGGCCAGATAGGCGTCGCTGAACCAATCTCGTTGCTCGCAAAAGGCATCGAAGAAACCCAATGGCCCGAAGACCCGTGTCCCATGCCGGGTCAGGAAATGACGCAAAGTACTCATGACCTCGCGAGGCGCATAGGGCAGGCTCGACAATGACGCCGTGGGGGCAATGGTGCCATTGTCGAGATCGGGCGCGTGGGCCAGATATCCATCCGGATCATCGCTTGCCGTCAAGCCCCAGCAGCAATCGCCATAGCCTGCGTACTTGCCCGGGTTCGCGATGCAGTGCGCGTGGTTGATCGCCACATGACGCAGGTTCTGCTGCCAATAGTCGGCATGAGCATCTTTCAACCCGCGCGGATCGAGCCCACAGAAGGAGTAATGACTGAAGAACAGCGGCCCTCCATAGGGCATACCGAGGGGTAACTCAATGCCGTAATAAGATTTGCCATTGACATAACCGCGTCCCGCTGCGAAGCCCTGATGATAAACCGCAGGATCGACAGGATAGCGTGGCGCGGCAGCGGCGAGCACGTAGGTGACCAGGCATTCATTCCAACCCCGGATCTCGTGATTCATGGCCCAATCGTTATTCGGGCTCCAATGCCAGTACAACACGTCACGCCCACCTTGGGTGTACCAGTCCCACTCGACCTCCTCCCACAGAGACGTGATGCGCGCACGCAGATCTTTTTCGATCCGCGCTTCGTCGCGGAAATATTCCCGTGCACACAGCAGCCCCATGCACAGGTAAGAGGTTTCCACCAAATCTCCGCCGTCATCCTTGCGATAGAACGGAATCGTCGCAGCGGTTCGCCCATGCAGGAAGTGCGGAAACGCGCCGTGATAGACCGTCGCGGAACTGAGGGCATCGAGTATCCGTCCCAATCGTTCCAGCGCCGCGTCGCGCGCGATCCAGCCGCGTTCCACCGCCACGATGATGGCCATGATGCCGAAGCCCGAACCGCCGACCGCGGTCTTGTGCTCGGTCGCCGGTTGATGAGCCGTGCAGCGATCGAATGCAAGGCCGCTCCAGGGATGCGCGCCCTCCCAGAAAAAATTGAATGTCCGGCGCTGCACGCTCTCCAACAGCTCGTCATCGGGCAACCCCGCCAAAGAGGCCGGGCTCGACGTGCTGTGTGGACAGCCCTGTTCAAAAGTCATAGCATTTCACACTGGTTTCCGCAGAGTAATTGATAATTATAAGACGGACTGAAGCCACGGGGCTTGTCCATGGGGGATGTATGAAAGCAAGGCCTGGTTATCAGAAAACCTTACTTGCGGCAGCGATTGCCGCGACGCTTGGCTTGGGCGCCGGCGGACCGCGCACGAGCCGGGCGCAAACCACCGAAGCGACGCTACGCGGCAGGGCGGCCGCAAACTCCGAGGTGGTCGCCAAGAACGTGACCACCGGGGCCACACGCAGGACGAAAACCGGTGATGACGGTACATATACCCTACCCGGCCTGCAGCCGGGCACCTATCTGGTCGATGCCGGTCCCGGCACCGAAACCAAGGTCACTCTCTCGGTTGCCTCCACCGCCACGGTCGATCTTACGTCGGCCGCGGGGACGGCGCAGGGAGCCGAGCTGGCGGAGCTCACCGTACGGTCCAATCGGCTTTACGAAACCAAGACCTCCGAGGTCGGAAACACCGTGTCTTTGCAGGTCATCAACACGGTACCGCAACTGACGCGCAATTTTCTCGAATTCGCCGATACGGTCCCCGGCATGAACTTCTCGGTCAATTCGAGCGGACAGACCTCGCTCACCGGCGGCGCGCAGAGTTCCAGCGCAGTCAATGTCTACATCGACGGCGTAGGTCAAAAGAACTATGTGCTGGCGGGCGGCGTCAGCGGCCAATACTTCACCCAGGGCAATCCATTCCCGCAGCTCGCCATCGGCGAGTACAAGGTCGTCACCTCGAACTACAAGGCCGAATTCGATCAAGTCTCGAGCGCCGCGGTGGTCGCCGAAACAAAGTCCGGCACCAATGAATTTCACGGTGAGGTGTTCGATCAATACACCAGCGGCAGTTTGCGCGCGGAGAACCCTTCGGAGCGATTCGCGGGCGAGAAGGTGCCGTCGAACGACCGGGAATTCGGCGCCTCCTTCGGCGGCCCGATCATCCGCGACAAATTGCATTTCTTCCTGACCTACGAGGGCAAACGCTACGACACCCCGATCACCGTGACACCCGGCATCACCGACTTGAACGGCATTCCGATTGCGACGCTGTTGCCCGCCAACGTGGCCGCGCAGCTGGGACCGGCGGCGTTGCCTTTTCAAGAAGACGAGTACTTCGGCAAACTGGATTTCGAACCCACCGACAGCGATCGGTTCGAAACCAGCATCAAATACCGCAAAGAGAACCAGATCGAGAATATCGGCATTGCGCAGGCCGCTTCCTCTGCGATATCGGTGATCAACAACGACACGAGATTCACGCTGCGTTGGCAGCACAGCGCCGATTGGTTCTTCAATGATCTGCTGTTCACCCATCAAGCGGCGTTCAACGCGCCGTCCTCCCTCGGCGTCGGCAACGGTTCGACTTACGTGGCAGCGTCGGACAACTTCAATCAAATCGTGGAAGTGGGTCCCGCGAGCCCCCTGGCCACCCAAAACAAGGGCCAACAGGGTCCCGGCCTGCAGGATGACTTCACCTTCAGCGAACTACACTGGCTGGGAGATCACACCGTCAAGGCGGGCGCGAAGTTTCAAAGCCTCAAATTGGTGGCCGCCGATGCTCTCGACATCAATCCGCAATTCAACTACAACGTCACGCCGGCCGGCACTGCGGCGCTGCCGTATGAGGCGCAGTTCACCGATCCTGTTCCCGGACTCAACCCGACGGCGCGATCCAAGGACGATCAGTTCGGCTTCTATCTGCAAGATGACTGGGTGCAAAACGAACACTTGACGTGGAACATCGGTGCCCGTTGGGACTACGAGAAGAATCTCGGGTTCTTGAATTTCGTCACTCCCGCCAACGTCGTGGCCGCCTTGAACAGTCAAGACCCGGCTGCACCGGCCGGGCAGACCTACGCGCAGTCGTTGGCGAATGGCGGCGTCAATATCAACGACTACATCAGCAACGGTCACAACCGCAGCGCCTATACCGGCGAGTTTCAGCCCCGGCTCGGCTTCTCCGTGGACTTGAACGCCGACCAGCGGCACGTCATCTTCGGTGGCTACGGCCGCTCCTATGATCGCAACCTCTACGACAACTTGCAGGTTGAAGTCACCAAGGAAGCGCTGCCGTACTACTCGGTGTATTTTCCGAACCCGGGGGGAACCACACCCGGTGGTTGCTTCGGTTCACCCTGTGTGGCGTGGAATCCGGCCTACCTGAACGGGTTGTCCAACCTGCAATCGCTGATCGGCTCCTCCAACTCCGGCGCGGAAGTGGACCTCATCAACAACAACTTGAAAGTGCCGTATTCGGATCAATTCAGCATCGGCATCCGCAACACGCTGGGCGATTGGAACACCAGCGCCGCCATCTCGCGGGTCATCAGCAAGGACGGCTTCGTCTTCACCCTGGGAAACCGTTATCCCAGCGGCGCCTTCTTCGTGGGCGGCAGTCAACCCTGGGGAGATCCTGTTCCGGGATTCGGTAATTTGATCATCGGCAACAACGGTATCGAGACCAAGGCGACGCAATTGCTGCTCTCGGCCGAAAAGCCGTTCACGCCCGAATCGCGTTGGGGCGCAACGTTCGCCTACACGTACACCGACGCCAGTCAGAACCGCGATATCACCCAGGTATACGCGTTCGATGAGGAAACCATCCGGCAATATCCCTTCATCACCTCGAATGCGGCACCCCGGCACCGGATCGTGGGCACCGGATCGTATGGTTTGCCCTGGGGCTTCCTCATCGGCGCCAAGCTCACCCTCGCCACTCCCACGCCGGTTGACGACCTCGCCTGTTATGGCATTACCTACCCCACGGGCAGCGGCTGCACGCCGATATCGGCGACCCCGAAAAACTTCTTCGGCTACCGGTCGCTCGACCTGCAGGTGACGAAGAACTTTGAGATCGGAGGTTTTGGCTCGGTCTATGTGCGGCTCGATGGTCTGAATATCTTCAACTGGTACAACTACTCCGATACCACCAACAATTGGGGCGCGAACGGCGTGGCAAATCCCAATCCCGTCACCTTCAACTACAACGGCAATATCTACGGCGTGCCGCGCACGCTCAAATTGATGGT
>Ga0116229_10014007_pt1 | contig 11218 bp, 5 predicted proteins | sample S1TSphgellanicum_3_FD_87313 | JGI IMG/M metagenome (GOLD analysis project Ga0116229, IMG submission 87313) | Host-associated microbial communities from peat moss isolated from Minnesota, USA - S1T2_Fc - Sphagnum magellanicum MG | ecosystem: Host-associated > Plants > Peat moss > Unclassified... | reverse complement strand
TTGTAGTCTTCAAAACAGGCCAATTTACTTTTAGGACCAATTAGAAGCACTTAAGTTTCCTCCTATCTCCATGCATGCTTGAAACTCCTACCTTGAATCATCCTTGTATGTTTTTTCATGTACTTTGTTTATCTTCTTTAATGGTACATGTTTTTAGCTTTTTCTAAATCCTTGTTTCACTCAACTGGCCTTTTTCTACTTTTAAATTAGACTTATAAGTTGTTACCTTTTTCCCTTATACCAAGCTATTTGTATCTTTAGATCTGCAAATGACTATTTAAAATGCTATCTTTTCGTGCCTATTTGAAAATGCTTCATCAGGAATGATAATTCATTTTGTTTTTCTCCCGTCTTTTCACAACGATCTCCATTTCTATTTTTCAAGTCTACATGATGATCAACTCCATTATTATTGAATTCATGTTGAATGGACATATGGCATCCAATAGTACTTCACATTCTAAGCAAGAATTTGAAACCATTTTAAGTCTAGTCACTACTACTTTTCTTCACCCCTCCAACCTCTTTATTTTTCCAACACATTTTTTAGTTCAAATTTGTAGGGTCTCGTACTTAGCATTTTGTCTTTTTCACATTCTTCAACTTTTTCCTTTGTTGACTTTAAATGGGTGGATTGGATTGATACATTTCATCCTTTTTCCTGGTTTCAACAAATGCTTGACTTAACCACTTTTCCAAAATGCTTCTTTGTCTTTTTACTCTTAAACAATTTTGAAGCTTGTTGGCGACCCCTTCCTTTTCCCTCATACCATTGAATCCTCTTTGTCTTCTTACTTTGGACACTTATAACCCACAACCAACTTTTTCAACTTTTGTGGAGATTGTTGTTTGTTGTATCTTTGGCATGAACTCTAGCACTTGATGTCATGTTTATAGTTTAAAGTCTTTAAGAATTACAAATATGCACCTAACATGGTTCCCTAAATCAAAATACCCCATATACTTGAAACATTACATGGTTTCAAGGAAGTTATGTCCATGACCCCCAACTTACCATTCATCTTTGAATACCACCTTCTCTCATCACCATCAACAATTCTCTTTTTCCCCTTTTCCTTTTCCTTCACTTTCCAACCCAATTTCACATGTATCTCTTCTCCCACTTTTCTTTTTTTTCCCCTTCATAGTCAACTAGACTTTCCCAACTCTAAATGCATTACCATCCAATCAATCCTCCATTTTCATGATCTCAATAATGCAATTGGAATTCCTTCATCACCTAGACATTTCATTCATATAGACGACTCATTTGTGTAAAGCTATTTTATTTTATTTTAGATTGAGGATGTTATCATATTCAATGCTTAATTTTTGAATGTTATAACTTTTCTAGATGATATCTTGTTCAAGTTTTTGTCAATCTGGACAATAATATCTTCCCTTAGATCTTTAACTCCTTACAAAGGCTATTGTAATTTTCTCACTAATTATGCCTTTGAAAAGTGTCCTTTAACTTTTGGTTCAATAATTTGCTTTGTAAAGGTTTTTTTTTCATCCAATTTCTCCCACCTTTACAATTTTATTAAGTTAGTTTGATTCTTTATGGGAAAAGATATTATAAGTGGGCATCAATAATGTAACCCACCATTGTAAAGCATCATGTTGATTATGTATTGGTTCACAATTTGGATATGTATTTATTGAACTTTGCATTCATCAATTGAATGGAAATTTTATTATGATTTTCTAGGAGAAACTCAATGACATGTATTATTGAATGCATTTGAATGCATCTTTAATTATAGTAGAAACATACTTAGGTGAATGTTTTGGACATCACACACCCAATTTGTGTGAACTATAGATTAACTTAGTATGTAAATTCAAATTCAACCTTAACATAATCAATTTTTTAATTATCAATGTTGGAATGGATTTTAATAGGAATTGTATTGAAAATATGGATTTTTTTTTGAAAAATGAAACTATAATAAACACTTGAAATAAGACATTATTGCAATTGTCAAGTAAAAGACTGAGATGTATTCACAAAGTATGACATAATATGGTCAAAACAACATCATATAAGTTTTTTTTTAATATATGCATTGAAACTTTACCAACACAAGAAATATAGATTTTATTTTATTTGGCATCATTGAACCAATAATAGTCCATTTTACCTTATAAACTTACAACTTCTCACATGGATTGTTTGACCAATCACATGTCCAATGATATATATAAGTGGGCTTATCAATATTTTTGACCAAAAATATCAAGGAATACACATTGGATGGATAGTTTGCTAACATATTACAAGAGTTTTAACAAGTTTAAAATGTCCATATTATCATTTGCCACTTTTGAACCACTATTAAAATGCCCCAAATTTTTCATCAAATGTTTTTTAACGCTTATTTTTAAGCCTTCTTACTTTGTCAACTCATTTTGTTTGTATTTTTAAAAATAATTTGTGTCGTGTACTTTTTATGTTTTATGCAATGATACATGTGTATTGCGGGCTTGACAATATTTGTTTTTGTGCTAAACCTCAACACAATTATTTCTTTCTATTGATGTTTTTCCATTCTTAGTTTAGGTCATTTTTATATGTTTTTAGTAACCCTGTAATGGTTGACACATCCATAAACCATTTTTTAATATGTTTTGTCAAGGTTTTTTCATCATAAATCTCAAACTTGAATGATAATGAATTTCAAGTATAATGATTATTGTTGACCATTGTTGTTTAAAATATCTCCACCCCAATGCCCCCTTTCTCCCAAACCTTCATTAGTTTTCCTATTTGGTTCAACTTAAAATCGCATTTTTATTATAACCTTTTTAATTTAATTTCCAATCTATTTCCAATGGCTTTACTAATTGTTTTCAATCTTAACACTTATTGTTAATATATTTGTTATGCCTTTGGCACATCCTTTTTAAATGACTTCACTTTTGTGTTGTAAAGGACAAAACACAAGTTTTGGTTATTCCACTTTTGACAATGATTTTCAATCTCAATGGCAATCGTCTTTTGATGGAGGTTTCCTTAGAATTTGATTTCAATTACCAAGGTTGTGACAAGTCTTCAAGACCCAAGATTCTTAACAATACACTGCAACAAAAGGTGTCCCTATATGCCAAGTGATTTCACTAGATTTTGAGTGAATTCATTACTTATAGTGAACGGGGACTAATGAAGAAGCAGTGAATTCACTGGTCTAGTGAACGGGGACTAGTGAACTGCACCCGCATTTTGTAATAGTGATAGTTATGAAGCTTTCATATTTCCATGTGACTTCATATTGCTAGAACTAGCAATTATTCCTCTAATTATTAGGTTTTTTTTTTAAAAATTCTTAATGTTAGTTAATTATGAACAAAAGTTATTTCCTTTTGCTAATGTTCATATCACCACCTTTGAGGAATTTATTTCTTCTCAATTTGTCAATTGTAATTCAATAACCAATTAAGTTTTTCTCAATGACTTTGTATTTATTTTGCTTATTGTGACTTTCAAAGCACATTTACATTGCATTTGATATCTTTTACAAGCATGCTTTGATCCATCACCAAAATTGTGTACTTCCAAGCTATTTTCCATTGTTATGAAATTGCAACCTAGTTGGACCAAAGCAAAAGTTTAAACTTGGTTGTTTGAAAATCTTCTCGTTATTCCATTCTTAATTGATGTCAACCCAATTGTAAACATTAATAACATTTCTAGGATTTGTAATTGTTTACTTCTTCCATGTCAATCTACCATATTATTATTTTAAATTTTTTAACTTACACAAACATGTTTTTTCTTTATTTTACAATCCACACAATTTGTAATGTTGATGTGAATTATATATGAAGATGTATTATTATGGACAATCCACTATGAGAAAATATAAGGTTTTACAAATGGGCTTGCAACTAGGTTTTCCAATTGCAACAGACTTTTGTAACTCATGGTATTTATACGGCCTTGAATGCTAATAGACAAGTTGCAACAATTACAATGAACATCTTATGTTGTATACAATATAGTATATGCAATGCAACTCACATGCAACTATATGCAACTTCTTTGCAACTAACCTCCACGTTAGATTCTCACACACATTCCAATGTGGCGAACAAAATGCCAACATGGCTTTTCATCCATTTGTTGACAATGATGTACCTTTTACAACTTATTTACAACTATTTTCAACTAGTTTGACGAATATAGTCTTTAATTATTTCATTCATCCATTTGATGAATGAATTATGTTCTTATATTTTATAACTTATTTATAATTAGTTTACAATTAATTATTAAAATATATTCTTTCATTATTTCATTCATCCATTTGATGTGAATGGATTCTATCCCAATCCTTTGCAACTTATTTACAACTATTTTATAACTAGTCTAGTGAATATATTCTTTAATTATTTGATTCATTCATTTGAGCAATGAATTATGTTCATATCCTTTGTAATTAACATACAACTAAAGATGAAATGAAAATAAAGGATTTAATGATTAATTTGTAATTAGGTGTTTAAGTTTGGGTTTCAAAGCAATTGTATGGTAGTTGATTTTAATAGTAATAAATAATTCAATTGCAACTTATAATGCAATTATACAAACTTCACACAACCACTATCATGTTATCCTAATTATAATAGACAATGTTGAATTGCATTGGACGTCACTATTTATAAACATGAAATGGATTTGAAACTTTTAATAGATTTACATTCCATATTGAAGAATACATTACAAAAAATAAATAAATAAATGTTTCTATCAATAGACAATTTAACTATGATTCTAAATATAATGCCTAAGCTATTTATAACAAAAAAATTTCTCTATTTAAACAAAAGGTCAGATCATAAAAATGATGACCCATAACAATGAAATATTGTCATCTAAAACACTAAATTTCATAAATGATTGTTTTCTTCTATTTTTGTTGAAATGGAACTTGATCCATGCAATTTTTTCATCCACCTTATTTGCTTGAAATCTACCATGTTATGATATTTAGTTCCACATGTGAAATGAAATTAGTAGCATATCATAACATTGTAATGTCAAAAATATCTAAATAATCCCTTCAACTTGAATAAAATTAATTTACAACTATATTGCCATTAACATGCAACTTATTTGTTTCTAAAATGCAACATATGTAGAACATTCATACAAACTAAATTATAATTTGTACACTTACAAATATAATCAAATATTGTGCTTACAATTAAGTAAATTGAATTACAGTTTTAGGTATTTTTGAAAGAATTTTACCTTGTATACATCATTTTGATGTTGATGGATTGAAACATAATGAAAGTTTGGCCCTATAACATAAAAAACAACAAAAGTCATCATAAATGTTCAAACACAAAACAAAACATATGTAACATGATTATCATTAAAAAAAACACCTTTCATAAATTTTTCATCACTATAAGTTAAACTAAACTTGTACAATCAACTTTTAAATAAAATGGAATATATTTTTACATCATTTTTTTAAATATATGCAAATGAACAAAAGACCAATAATCACAAACCTTCGACATCCAAAAGTATGAGCAAAAACCTTTAGCATCCAAAAGAAACAACAAAAACTTTTAACATCCTAAAGAAACAACAAAAACCTTCAACATTCAAAAGCAAGAATAAAAACCTTCAACTTCTCTAAAAGCAAAAATAAGAATCTTCAGCCTTCAAGATAAAAACAAAAGCTTTAAACCTCTGTAAAAGCAATAACAAGAAGCTTCAACCTCCAAGAGCAAAAAATAAAAACCTTCAACCTCTTTAAAAGCAAGAACAAGAACCTTCAACCTCTAAGAGCAAAAACAAAAACTTTCAATTTATCTAAGAGTAAAAATAATAACCTTCAACCTCCAAGAGAAAAAACAAAAGTCATCAACCTCTTGAAGAGCAAAAATAAGAACTTTTGACTTACAAAATAAAAAATAAAAGCCTTCAATCTCCAAGTTATTTAAATAAATAATAAAACTTATAACAACCTTTTGGTTTTAATTATAAACTAAAAAAACAAAAATAATCTTAGTTATAACACATCATATGAAAATTGCATCACCAAAATACTAGGAAATACACAAAATGTTTGAATATAAAAAGATTTTTTTTAAAAATATTTTGAATTTCTTGACAATAAGCATAAGTGCATGAAGGTTGTCGATGCATTGGGGCAAATCTATTGATATACTATCATGTGTCACTTGTTAAAAGGTTCCCCACCCAAATTTTAGATTTTTAAATTTCAAATTTTAAGTTGAAATACAGTTGCATACTAGTTGCAAACAAGTTGAAATGTCATGTATATTGGGTGGTGGAAATGTATACATGTGGCATGATCATATGTGTTATTCAAGGCTATACATTTGTTACAAAGTAGACGTTGATTAGTAACTAAATTTATCCTAGTTGTGATATAGTTGTTACATGTGACTAAATGCAACTTGTCAACAAAATCAAACATGGTTGACTACAACCGTATATACAATGCATACATTATATTGTATAAATATATATATTGCAACTAATTTGCAACTACAATACAACTCTTTGGTTTTTTGATGTGGCATTTTATTTATTAATTTGTCATATTTCCATGGGTCAATTGTAATGTAGTTATATATTAGTTGTTTTGGAGCTTTAGTTGTAGGGTAATCTAGTTGCTACGAACACAATTTCTCATAGTGATCTCTTTTAATTTGTTGGTTTACAAACTTCCTCCCCATATTTCAAGCTTGTTTTAATCTCCCTCGCCATTGGCCTAGGTTGTTGGATGTTACTTTTGGTCCTATGCTTTAAAAATATATTATGTAATAGTTGTATAAATAAAAGATTACATGGAATTCTTCACATCACCATTAACTACATGCATGTTAGCATTGAGAAATTGATTCAATGCACAAATTGCAACATGGCAATCAATAGATTCAAGCCCAATTCAAATACAGGTCATTTAGTATACACAACGTTGCATTAAACATTTCAACTAAATATATACAAAAAAATTGAACATTGAAACCAAAAGCAAGTTTTGTTAGGTTTACATAATAAATTTTGGTGAATGGTTTTTGTTGTGTTGTTAATTAGACCAAAGCATTTGCTAAGGTGAGTTGATGTGTTGTAAGTATGAGGCCTATGCAATTCTTAAACTAAATTTGATATGTTAACAACATGTTTAGAACTTTAAGATATCCAAAATTTAGGTTGATGGACTATTTTATTATCATCTTATTAGGGCATGTCAAAAGGAGACCGTGTAAAAATCAATTCAATACCAGCTATAAAGGGCCTTTTATTATGCCTTGAATATTGATTTTGTCGTGCACTCTACACACAGTACATTACCACCATGGCACATTTTGTCGTGCTCTTTTCTATTGATGTCCAACGAAGGGATTTTTTTCTTACACTTTTTTTTTTGGAATAATTTCCAAGTTAGGGGTTTTTTTCCCTAGTTTGATGTTTACAATCCTTTTCGACATGTGGATGCTTGGAAGCAACAAGTGAACATTCAATTGCAAGTGGAATTCAAAGATGATGATTGTGAAGATGGTTTTATTGACATTCTTGTTGATCAAATAGGGTAGATCTTTGAATTTCATGGCAAAAATAAACATGGCATATATAGGTTTAGGTGAATGTTGAATGTGGAAAGATAAAGGGGTGGGTTGGGTAGAATTGCAACTTTTGCAATTACTTTTTTGATGCACATGTGTATGATGACAAACTTTGCAAATGTCGATGTAGGATGAAAAGACATTTATAAAAAAAATTGTGGACCTTGTGTGTGCAAATTTTTTTATTTAGAAAATAAATGCCACAAGGAATCTAAAGTTTTTGAATTTGCAAAAGTTGTTTCAAAGTCAACGTGTAATCCATGTTATTGTTGTATGCAAACTTTCTACATTATCATTGGGACATTTTTTCAAAGAAATTGTGTTCATTCTTCCACCAAATTTTCCAATTATCATGCTAGGATATTTCAATGGGAATATGTTCAGTGACAAAAGTAAAGATGCACAAAATCCAATTCTATTCATGTCAAATACAAGATGAACCTTCAATTCTAACAAAACATTACAATTTATGGTTCATAGCTTGATCATGTTTGGACAATGTTACTAAACATGAAACATGAACATAAGCCTATTAGTCAAATCACAACCCTATTTACTTTCCATACAAATTGCCATACCATGTCATAAACTTTACTTCACATTGATGAAAATTGTTAAAAAAACAAAACTTTGTTTTTCCACCTATGAGTGTAAGTATTAACATGTTTTGGTCAATAGTCCAATACCAATGGAGCCTCCAAAAATAATTACAAAGCTAGCATACAAGGCAAAGCCTTTATACAACAAGGTAAGCTTGTTCAATTTTTGTTTTTTTTTTTGTTGTCAAGTTGATATCCCTCAAACCATTACCCTTGGTCCTATTATCGGTACTATTGAAAAGTCCTTGATGAGTAGGGGTGCACTAAAATGATTTTGTAATGTTTAGAGTTTAGACTTGTGATGTAGGTGATTGAATTTGAAATATTTTCATCACTAAAAATTCATTGATAATATAAATAATTTTTTATTTAAATTAGGGGTGTGTTATTGGTATAGTTGGAAAAACCTTTGATCAATACATGCGCATTAAAGATGCATGGAAGAGGTTTTATAAATTTCCAACCTATGGTGTAGTGGCTACAAAATTTTGAATTTTTTTTGTTGTGGGAAATTTAATTAACAAAAATTTTAATCCTTCTTCTAAGGAAATTAGATTTTATGATTTAAAAACATAGATGTTTTGTAAAACTATGTTTCAAATATGTGTACAATTGCACATGCCACATCAATATTCATGCGATTATATTATAAATTCAAGTATAACAAAAGAACAAGGTGTGTTCATTTACTAATATTAGGGTATTTTTCATTTTTAAGAAAGGTAGGAACAAGGTTTTAATTATTTTTTATTGAAATCAAATAAATAATTCCAAATAAGGATAGAAGAACTAGGAAGAAGAAAAGTACTGAAAGCGGACAACTTGAAACAAGAACAATAAAATTGGTAGTATCAACCACATTGACAATCTTTCATTTGTTCAATTGAATATTAAGAATCTATACTTGGCATTGTCCCCTTGCTATGTTATATTCAATATCAAATAAAGGTATGTATGAGAGTGCAAAAAGAATGCCACAAAAACTATTCAATAAAGATCACATAATAGTGTAAAAAAGGTGGCACCATGAAATAAAATCTATTCTAATTTCCATGAAAATTGCTAGGTACCTTAACCACGTAGATGATACACATGATGGATGTTGAGCCTCCTTTTTAGGGATTTGAGTTACTCGTAATCAACGAAAGGATCCAAATCAATAAAAGATTTAAATAAGTTTATTCCATAACCATATGCTTGAAGAGTCTTGATCTCATACATATATTGACATTACTCAACAAACTTAGCTTCTAGGGGTTTCAAATGTGAGAAGTACCATGTGCTTGAAAACAACTATTATTACCATCATTAAACATGATCCTTGTAGAATGTTGACACATAAATTATTTACACATATACATTTATTAGTTATAGATTCCCTACAACTTAATCATCCATGCCATCAACAAGGGAGATCATGGTATGGACATTCTATTAAACTTGCTATTACATTGTTTAAACCTAAAATGTTTTGTCTTTCTAGGTCTCCTTCATAAACTATAGGAAGAGTGGCAAATGTTTGCCTAAATTTTTATTTTGCAACATTCCCATGAACATAATGATCTCAATTTTTTGCAACTAGTTCTATTACAAAATAACATTGATCTAGGTACAAATATTTTCATTGTCAACTTTTTGGTCACATTAAAATAAAAAGGTTCATATTGAATTTCATTAAAAATTATCTATAATGACTCAATATATGGTGTAATATCAAATAATAAAATTTTATGTGAAATTATTCCCTCAAAAATCATAATCAAATTTTAATTAGGGATTTTGAATGGTCAAAATTGAATCATATTTTCATAAGTCCCTAACATAGTTTTTTTTTTTTTCAGATTTCAATTTTTTTTTCTAGAAGTGTATATATTTGGAATATGTAGGTGGGCTCCTATTAATATGGACTTTATTTCTTTTGGTACATAAATTTTATTACCATTGAACCCATGGTACCCAAAAAAATAAAAAAATTAACATTCTAAAATGGACTTTTGTGGACTATTGTTTTTTTCAAAATTAAGCCAAGTTAAAATACATACATTCCAAATTATGTCAATTCTGGCCAACCCAAAAAAAAACACAAAAATCATGGATGCAATGATAACCTTGTGAATTTCATTCACAAAATATCAAACCATCATATGCATCATGAGTGGTAGTGACTAATTATTATTGCTACCATTAGCTCCTAATTAATAATGGGTATAGATTTAAGTATAATCTACTCCAAAATTTAAGCAAAAAATAGTAATTTAACTACACTTTGAGTTTTTATTACATATCATGTTACATGCAACAAAAACATTTGGTCATTCAATGGCTACTACTCAATGGATTAGTTGATCAAAAAAATTCTTTTGTTACAAACATGAATAAAAGAATTAGGTGAGGTCAAAATCTTAATAATTCTTGCAAACTTTTGCCAATGTGTCTAGGGTTTGAATTGGCAAAATATTTGATTGAATCACCATGTAACTATATGGTTCTCAACGTGAGGTCTTACAATTTGACCAAGAAGGAAATGGTTGATAGACAATTCCAATGTTACAAATTATAGGTTTAAATGATAAGCTTCAAATCAAAGTTTCATCCTTCAGCCAGAGGTTTCAACCTAATTAATATTATAATGTTATATTTGTTTATGTGCACCATAGATCCTTGGGACACAATTTCATCCAAGTAAAAATAGGACTTACCATGTATTTTTTTGAGAAAATTTGTTCATTTAGCGCCTTCTACACATTTTTCATTGAAAATGTGATGGTATTGAACACCTCCATCAACATTAGCTTGTTTTACACATCCTTCCCCACCATAAATACATAGATATCACCTATATATATGTTGACAATGGACACATGTGATGCCACAAAGACCTTGTCCTCTTGTGTCATCTTCAAATTCACTACCCAATTTCATTAAAATTCAATGTCATTACAAGCATTCCTCTACAAGTAGCCTAAAAACCTTTCCAAAAACACATTTTTGGCCTTTTTGGTGAA
>Ga0116229_10014004_pt1 | contig 11220 bp, 10 predicted proteins | sample S1TSphgellanicum_3_FD_87313 | JGI IMG/M metagenome (GOLD analysis project Ga0116229, IMG submission 87313) | Host-associated microbial communities from peat moss isolated from Minnesota, USA - S1T2_Fc - Sphagnum magellanicum MG | ecosystem: Host-associated > Plants > Peat moss > Unclassified... | reverse complement strand
TTCAAATTCTTGGTTAAGTTGGAGAAAACAATGGTGAAAGTCATGTCCTCATCCTTAATGTTTAGATTCTTTTCTAAATTGAAAGAAATAGTGGTCAAAATTGTAAGTAAATCAAAAAGGGAACATTTAAAAGATAATGGACACAATGACATGGAAAAAACAAGAGGAGGAGAATGTGGAAATGAAGACACCCAGGATAAAAGTTTGTGGGCATTGTTGTCAACATGTATGCAAGGAGAAGTGGACAAAGATGATGCAATGGAAGAAGAAACACCAGACACATGGCTTCACACCAAGATTGATAGTAAGCTTTTGGTGGTCACCCCAATGACGTCTCAACAACGTGTCAAGCACATGATGGATGAAAGGAGCGAGAGGCCTGTGAGTGTTATTCAAGGGAATCGGCCAGCAATGTGCCATCATGAAACATTGTCTTACTATTTTGAAATCACCATCATCGATGATTTGGATGATGGTGATGGTGTTGCCATTGGATTTACGAATGAAAATTTCAAGAAGGATCGAATTCCTGGGTGGGATTTCAATACTTATGGCTACCATAGTGATAATGGTAAGCTCTATCACAATAGTGGAATTATAGCATATAGTGATAAAATGGAACAATTTGGGAAAAATTTTGACACCACAACTTTCACTAAGGGGGATGTTGTGGGTGTAGGGATCAATTATTTAGAACGAAATGTTTATTTCGTTAAGAACAAAAAATTAGTGGGTAGCATCCATTACAATTTGGAAAACACCTTGTATCCCACCATTGGGTTTTGGGGCAAGAGTGTGATTGTGGATGTAAATTTCAGCCCAAAAAGTGATTTAGATGTAAATCATGATATGGAACATTCCAACCTTCAACCACCAAAAACATGGTGGTGGTGGCATAAATAAGCATGTCCACCGAATGAAAGCACACTATGGTGGTATATTTCGGGTAAAAAATTGTTTTTTCTGGGTACATTTTGTATTATTTTGGGGGTAAATATTCTTTCATTTCATTTAGCATTTTGAGAAACATATAAAATGAATTTCTAACACAAAAACTTTAACAGAATTCTTGTTATCTTTCAAATGGTAGTGTTTTTTTAACAAACTTTTATGTTTTCACATTTATGTTTATTTGAGTGAAAAACCTCATCTAGATGTTTTTCATGAAATCACATGAATGGAACTTTTCATGAAATATTGAAATGGGACAATGAATTCATATGTAATATGTGATTGAGTACTTCATCAAGTTTGGTAATTGTTTGAATGGTTTTTGAAATATTTTTGCATTTTGCAATATATTGTGACGATTACAATTTTCTCATAAATATTTTTTTAATCATTTCATATCAATTTCAAAGTGGGATTTTGTTTGACAATCTTATTTTTTAGGTTTTGAACTACCTTATTCCAAGCACCATTTGCAAAAAACTCTTTTTAATATTAACTTGCTAGAAGTTCAAAAACATGTAATTTCAAAAGTAGTATTTGTGGCAACAATCTTTGACCACCATAATGTGCTTTCACCCCACCTTTGTTTCAAAAGGCATTGTAATTTCAATTCAAATTAACCAACTTTAACTCCTTCAAATGAATCTTTATTTATATGTTGTTTGATATGACAAATGTCATCATTTCATGTTAATACAAATGAATTTATAAAAAGAATTAAACATTATTCTAAATAAAATTTGAATAAGCAAAACTTAAGTTTAATGTATCATATAATTGTAAAAAGTTTCCACTCTTTCATTTATTTTAATTTCTTTGTTTCTCATTTTATCATTATGTTTATGAATGATTGAAGAAATTTGAAGTTAACTAGAATCAATTGAAGGTTGGGCTTGAAGCAAAGCAAAGTCATTTCATGGGCCAAATGGAGCAACTGGAACTAATGCACAATTCAGCCTTTCAAAGTTTGTTCATGTAGTACTATTTTTTTAACTGTAAGATGTGAAAACATGCCATTTATCATTTTCTTTAGTAAAAAAAACATAATTACTTATATTAATGTTTGAAAAATGCAAATTAAAACCTTTCACACTACAAGAAATTTGCAAATTAATGACTAGATTTATGACTAAAATGTGTAGTCATTTATGCCTATGTGGCATGACCATTTACAATTGGATTTACGACTAAAATGAATGGTCACATGTAACCAAGAACTAAGATGTGTAAATGTGGCAATAAATAAAACTTTAAATATATATCGTAACAAATAGTAGTATAATCATAACAACTACCTAATCCTAGCTAAGCTAAGTTAGGGTTGGCAACTATCTTAATATAGGATATGTTAAAATATGCAACCTAACATAGGCTAAGTAGATAGATATATAGGTTTATGTAGATAGGTAAATTTTTAATTTATTTCATTGGTAAAAGTTTTCTTGATTGGTTCATCCTATATGATTCATACAATTTGAATATTTAAAGTGTAAACCATGAGTAAACCATTATTGCACCTACTTATATATTTTACAAAATTGAACTTGTCAACAAATGATATGGGATAAATCTTATTGAAAGGGAACCAAAACACCATGTAACTTTAAAATAAACAAATCAACGACCATATGTTCAAGAACCTAAAGAAAGTCAAATTGTCACATATCCCTCTTCTATTTCAAACATTCAAAAAACATTTGTAGCCTTCCACCCATTGTTTCCATGCCACAAAAAACACTTAATTTGGTCAAGGAAAGAGGAATATATGAGTTGTTTTGTGTAAAGGGATTTATGTTTTATGGTAAGCCTATTAAAACAGTTTTGGATTTTCAAGTTAAATTCTTTGGTTGTTGTTCCATTACCTTTGGAGTACCAAAAAAGTATTATAAATCCTTAGTTGGTGCACCCATAGGTTTTAATATCACTCAAAATAGATTAAAAATGAAGAAAATATGGCATTTGAAACTGGAAAGGGTCTAGAGTTTTTTCTTCAAAAATTTGGAAACAAAATATCACTATCTTCTTCCTTCTCTTACATTTTCTTCCTTGCTCCTTTGCTTTTGGTGTTTCAAAAACATTTTATAGTCTTCCAATCTGTGCTTCCAATGACATAAAATGTTCAATTTGGTTAAAGGATGCAAAAGATATTGGAAATTGTTGTGTAAGCTTATGTTCAATGTTGGGTGGTTTCATCATCACATCCTTTGTTTCATGCAAAAAAACATTGTCACATATTTACACAATAAAATACCTATTATTTAACCTATTTACTACATAATATTTAATTAATTAATAACTCTTATTACCACTAGAAGAAATCTTGTATTATGCAACCATTCAATTTGTGATTGTATGCAACTCAATGTCATTTGCAACTATGTTTTTTCATTTTTACAAATCACCATTCATTTCAATCTATTACATTTCTTATGGGCTATAATGTAACTAATTTACAACTATTAGGTTTTATATCCTTCCATGTTGACTAATTTTTGAGGTTTTCATTCAAGAAAAAGCTCATTTTGCACCATGTGACACACCCCCAAACTCCTTAATGGATTCAAATGTGAGTCTAAACTGAAAATAACGAAAGAACAAATAATCGGGGCATGCTCCTTGGATCGCAACACTTTGAGGGGTAAAGGGGCGTGCTAGAATTCCGGGATGGGACTAGGAAGAGTGATAAGCATTAACTACTCACATGGACCTGCACAAAACCAACATGAGGTGTTTAATGATAATTGGAGCACTATTGGTGTTAAGATGAACCATGAGCAAATTCGAATTCACAAAACTCATCATGACTCGGACTTGGGAGAAGCCACCACCTTCCCCCTTATAGTATATTATGTGCTTCTACACGAGGTTCACATCCAAATGGCTTTTTGTCTCGAGACTCTCAAGTGGGAATCTCGAAATTGTCGCAACCTTAGCTTTGGGCTTGTAACCAAGGCAAAGGGGTTACAAGGTTGCAGGTCAAGAAGAAGCTCGGGAGTCATGTCAACATACTCCCGGAAGTGTAAGAAAGTGTGAAGGAGTATGAAGGAGTGAGCTTTCACACTCCCAAGGCAACTCCCACTTTGGGAGATGGAGTCCTCGTGGACTCCCAAAACTTCATAAAGCGATTTCAGGGGTCAAAATTCAATGGCTTGTAGCATTTTTTATATCATTGAATAGCTTTTGGAACATAGATGTCTAAAATGGGCTCGCATTGTTCATTCAAATATCTAAAACACAAGTTATGGCCAAAAGAAGGGTCGAGAGTCAAATTGTCTATTTGACTCCCAACCAAAAAAAATCAAAAATCGACCCGATTTACTTGGATGTAGAGGGCATGCAACATACCCTTGAAAAGCTTTCGATGAGAGCTACAACTTTGCTTCAAACCACATCTCGATCTGAAGTCTACTTGCAAAGTTATGGGGCTCCAAAGTCGCGAAATCCAACTGGCGCAATTTTAGGACTCCCATTCGAGAATCCCAAGAGAGAAAAGCCATTTGGATGTAGGCTCCGTGGCCAGCCACAAAGTATACTATAAGGGGGAAGGTGGTGGCTTCCCCCAAGTCCAGGCTGTGGTGAGTGTGGTGTGTCCGTGTTGCCCATGGCTTGTTCTAGCACCAAAGGTGCTCCAACTATGCACTAACCACTTTGTGTGGGTTATGTGCAAGCCCATGTGAGTGAATGAAACTTGTTAACTCTTCCTAATCCCATCCCGAAGCTCCAACACGCCCCTTTATGCCTCAAAGTGTTGTGAGCTAGGGAGCGTGCCTTGATTCCTCTCTCTTCCGCTGTCTTCTACTTGGACACACATTTGAATCCTTCGAAGAGTTGGGAGTGCGTCAGAAATTATCAAAGTTGGGACTCTCGCGACTTTGGGGCCTCATAACTTTGTATGCAGACCTTCTATTAAGATGAGGTCTAAAATAAAGTTGTAACCCTCGTGAAGAGCTTTCCAATGGTATGTCACATGCCACCTTTATGCAAGGAAATCGGGGTGGTTCCCGACAATGGTCGAGAGTTAAACTGTCAATTTGATTCCCGGCCCTTCTTTTGGCCATAACTTGTGTTTAAGATGTCCAAGTGGGTGATGCAAACCCATTTTAGATATCTACGTTTCAATAACTTTTCAATGATATAAAAAACTCCTTAAGCCACTGAGTTTTGACCCTTGCAATCACTTTCTGAACATTAGGAAGTCCACTAGAACTCCAACCCCCAACATGGGAATTCACTTGGGAGTGTGAAGGTTCTTTCCCTCACACTCTTTTGCACTCCCTCCCGGGGGCATGAGAATGCGACTCCCAGGCTTAATCTTGGCTCGCACCCTTGTAAGCCTTTTACCTTGATCGCAACACCTTGTCTTTGGCAACTAAAATTGTTTTTTATAATTATTTTGCAACCCTAAGCCTTTATGTCTAATTAGTTACAAAAGTAATCACAACTTGGTTATTTTTATGTGATGTACATATACCTTTGATATATATTAAAATGTTTTGGAATATATTAAAGGTATATATCTATATTCATGATTTTAATTATTTTATATTTGAACCATATTAAATATACATTTTTCATTTATTATGGTTATGTAAGTTTAATAAGTTCTTAAATAGTTAAGTAGCTGTGACAACCTACAATATTTAATATAAATAATAGTTATTACTAGTTATAAGTTAATTGATTAATTCATAATAAGAATGATAATAATAATAAATGTATAATAAAAATATCATTTATTATTATTTATTTGTATATATTTATAATTAAATTAAATGAATATTAGTTACAAGAATTTACCATTATCCATTCATTTATTATTTTTATATGATAATTTAAATATTTATATAAATACTAGATAATTAGTTAATTATTTAACTAATATGAAAAATAGTTAGTTAGAAAATATTTATTTACATATATAAATTATAAATATGTATAGTTAATATAAAATATTTATTATTTTATTAACCATGTATTATTTAATTAATAGTAGCATAAAATAATTTAATATTAATAGAAATTTATTAATTAACTTATTATAATCATTAAAATAATAAATATTTTAAAAATAACTAATAATTAATAATTTCATTATTTTATCATTATTCTAGCTATGATATTATTATTATTATTATTATTATTAATGAATAATAATGTGTTCATTATTTTTATTTAAATAAAATTATTTATTAACTATATTAATTTATTATATTTATTATTACTTAATAATTTCATTACTTTATGTTACTATTAGTTAATTGATTAGTTCTAGTTAGTTAGCTAATAAGTTATTTATTTAATTACCTATTAGATATATAATTCACAAAATTGAAAAAGAAAACAAGGGATATGGAACAAAACATTTAATTGTAACTTAGTTGCAATTTTAAAATTTATCTTATATGTTTTTTTTTCAATTGTCATCTCTTAAAAGTATATATAGGAAATATGTTTTGTTTTACATTTGTATAGTGAAAGCATGTGTAATTTGGGATGAGCCAATCAAAGAGGTTTAAACCTAAAGGCTAAACTTAAAATAAAATAAAAATATTTACATATCTATTTCTTAGATTACTTAGCTAGCTACCTAATTACCTAATCATAATTACCAACCCACCTAATCGGACCTACTTACCTTCATACCTATGTACCTACCTAATTTTACATACTTACATACATTGTAGCCGAACAACGGGTGGTAGGACAGTGACTCCATGACTGTGCAGTTTGTGTGAACACAAAAACCTTGATCAGGGTAATCTGGCCGCCTCTATTGATGAGTGGCGACGGATTTCTTCTTCATTAGTGTGAGAGGGAAACAAAATATGCATGGGGTGCATGGGAGAAGGTGGTCAGTCTGTGTGGGATGGGAGGACAGGAAGATGACGGTGCGTTTGATGAAGAGGAGCGGCGCCACATTGATTAGGGATGGAGGAAGCTTGGGTAGGAAGCTGGATCCAAGGATGTGGAGAAGAGGATGATCAATGGGAGGAAGATAGGTGGGTTTTGGTAGAACAGCTAGGAGCTGAGGGAACTTTCGTCTAGTTGCTCTCTTTTTCCGTTGCAATTAGTGACCAGAGACATCTCATGACTCCTTGATCTAGAAAAGCTTAGTGGGAATTTAGGATGAAGGCAATCGACATAGCAATTTTGGGAGGTAGGAGAGTTGGTTTTGTACGAGACATTATGTGTAATAAGAGCTATGGAGTTTTGTCTCTGAGATCTATTTCGCTTGAGTTATGTGTTGCATAGTTGTGAGATTGCGTTGTGCTCGCTCTGTCAGAACGAAAGCAGTTCGGGAGAGGTTTGGTTATTGTTGTGTCTTCTCTGTTTCTCTGGATCCCTCCTTTTTGGTATCAGAGCGTAGTTCTGTGTTAGCAACCTTCGAAGAACCTGTGGGAACTTGGGTAGAATGAGTGTTGAAGATCATGTCTTCGTCAAGTGGAGAAGAAGTGCCTGTGGAAGAAGTGACTCAAGAAGTTCGTGAACAATAGCTTGTCAATAGGTTTGATTTCTATACTATGCAGAACGGGCCACAGAAAGGGGCAGTAATTTTGCATTTTCTGGGTTTTGGAGTGGTGAGCATTATAGGAATAGATCCAGACCAAGCTAGAATTAGAGATATCGCCATAAAGGTAGTTCATAGTGGGTTTTATACTCGAACTGAAGTTTGGGTGAAGGTAATAAATGGAACAAGAGGGTTAGCATCGACCTCACACTTGCAGACCTAATTCTACTTCACCTCCTATCTTGCGTAGGATATCCCCTATGTTTGCTGAGAGGCAGCGAGGTATACCGAAACTAGGAGACGTTTGGGTACCCAAGACTACGGTGTCGCCCAATCACTTTGTCAGGTTATACATTCTTGGAGTGGAAGATCTGTTTCAAGAGGGCGATCATCTGCTCAGGGTGGAGCATGGCGGATCTAGATCGTGCCTTATGAGCTGGAAGATATGGCGAAGTCAGGAGGGAGAATGGCGGTTTCAGTAGGAATCGATTGATGAGCAAAAATTTTCTACTTTTGCTTTTAATGTTTCACCTCTGACTCCAGTCGTAGAGGGAGTGCAGTCGGAATTTTGTCCTTGATTGAGATAAAAATTTTCTTTTCCTTTAAAATCAGAGCTGAGCTGCAGAGACTTAGAAGCTGGTTGCTTTTGTTGACACTTGGACAACGTTGCAATTTTTGTTTGCTGCTAAACACTTGCTAGATGACTAGTCCCCAAGGAATGGACGAGTTGTTCTGGGGACGAGATCATGAGGACATTAATGACTGGGCGGAGCGTCTCACGATGGCGGCCAAAGTGCGCGATCTCAATGCTGACAAACTTTTCAAGATCGCCAAGCTTAATTTGCGGGGTCGAGCCAAGGAATGGTTCAAGAGGCTGCAACCTGTACTAGCCGATTGGGCTGAGTTGAAGACCCTGATTGTGCAAAAATATGGCAATGTCGATACTGATGACATCCGGGTGAAATTGGATGCCATCAAGCAAGAACCAAAGGAGCGAGTGCGGAAGTATTTCGAACGCCTTGACAAGTTGTTTCAGAGAGGCAGGATACCAGACGCCGAACAACCAAGGCGGTTTTTGGGCAAGCTGAGGCCTGAGATTCGAAAGTTATGCGTAGTTAGGACGTTCGCTAACATTGAAAAGCTTGTGGGTGCTACCAGAGCTCGAAAGGGTACTGGGGGAACTTGGCGAAACTCCATACGAACCTCTGAAGGAGGAACAGGAGGAAGGAGTTGAAGAGACAATGATGGAAAAGCAAGTTAATGCTTTGAATAACACACTCATTAATTTCTTGAAGGGGAATGTGCAGGGACCTGTCACATCATCCTCTTCTAGCATGTCTACAGGATGCCAGATCTGTAGGGAAGGAGATCACATAGCCACTGCATGTCCAAGGCTTAATGAACCCCGGCCAAAATGTGCCAAATGTGGGATGCCTCATAGGACAGAGAATTACGGGGTGAAGTGCTCCTTCTGTGCAGGGTTAGGACACTCAGAGGACAGATGTTGGAAGAAGCCGAAAGATGGGAAGGCACATCCCAGATCAGCAAACTTTCTAGAAGTACTGCTCAATGATGAGGAAGCAACCCTGCATCAGCTCAACAAACTATGTGGGAACGAGAACATATTCTCTTACACTCGGGTGCCAAGAAGAAGGATGCCTATTGAAGTAGCACCAGCAGGTACTGCGCCACCCCTTGAAACTACAGTAGAAGGCGCAAAAGTCAATTGGGAAGAATTTGTCAAGTCAAAAATTTTGTCCCATTTCATTAAGGGAAAAATCTCACTAACACCAATGGAGACGGTGATGATGATACCGGGGGAATTGGAGCACCTTGAGAGTCTTGTGAAGGTAGCCAGAAAGAAAAAGGATGCAGAAGCTTCGGGTAATCAGATATCAATGGTCTCAGCAGCTCCAACGCTCAGGTGAGTATGCATCAACAAGACACACAGAAGCAAAACACTCCACCTCTTGGTGGAAGTGAATAGCTGTTTGGTTGAGGAACTTGTGGACACTGGAGCATCCATGTTAGTCATGGCAGCTACAGTTGTTTGAAAGTTGGGTCTGATGCACTTGGTATCTGGATCCGAAACTTACAAGACGGCATCAGGAGCCGTTACATAGGCTCTCGATCGGATCGAGGAAGTACTGATCAAGGTCGAAGGTGTACAATGCACCATGACTTTCATGGTGGTAAATACGGATAGTTATGATGTACTGCTTGGGTTTGACCTTCTCATCAAGATTGGAACGATCGTCGACGTGGAGCAGGGGTTGATTCAGGTGAGGCGTGGTCCAGGATCTGATGTGGAAGTCCTGCCACTGACCATGGTGAACATGCTACAGAAGTTGAACTCGGAAATCGTGATCCCAACTAATGCAGATGCTCTGAAGCACACACCTGGGAACTTGGATGCACTATTCAGAAAGTCGTCCTTACATGATGAGTATGGCGCCAATGTACAGATAGACACCCGGGAGTCGGATTCTGACTCTGATTCGAATGGGAGCTATGACCAGGTAGTCCAAGTGGTGGAGCCAATTGATGGCACACCTGAGTTCGGTAACACCGAACTTGAAGAGCTGATATTGTCAGAAGGACCTCAACAAATTCTACAGCTAACACTACAGGAGCAGGCTAATGATCTCATGAAAAAGGAGATCACAGATGCAGATGACTACGCCGATTGGATCCAATGGGTTGCTGACGCAAAGCGGGGAAAACAGGTCCTCTCTGGAGGAGGGAAAGGTGCAGAAGTGCCTGTGCTACTGCAAGTTCAGCGTGAGGACATCGCTGACTCGCACAACAGCATCAAAGCACAATTGGATCACAATCGAAAGGCGGATTCAAGGTGGGAAGAGATTCGCCAGAAGATGCGAGTGGATCAGGTGCTGAATAAGGAGATGGGACGGCAACTCTGGAGAGTCTTGGATCAATATCAAGATGTGTTTGCCTGGAACAAGGGGGAGCTAGGTTGTTGCACTATTGGAGAACATTCGATTGACACCCAAGGCTTTCCTCCTTGTAAGGTGGCTCCAGGACGACTATCATATTGGGAGGAGGCGGAAGTGAAGCGCCAGATAGATGTGTTAGTGGACCTAGGCAAGATGAGACCAAGTGACTCAAAATACGCCTATAGGGTGACCTTGCTGGTGAAGAAGGATGGAAGCATGAGGTTCTGTGGGGACTACAGACTGTTCAATTTGCAGACCAGGCGGGACTCGTTCCCCATGCCCCTAGTTGATGACGTTATATCCCAGCTGGGGAAGTCGGCTTGGTTCACTGCATTAGATCTGCAGTCGGGTTTTTGGCAAATTCGCATGGCTCTTGAAAATATGAAGAAAACTGCACTGGTCACTAAGACCGGGTTATATGACTGGACTGTCATGCCCTTTGGTCTCAAAAATGCCACTAGTACTTTTACAAAACAATGTCCCTGGTCTTCAAGGAATTGGGAGGCGAATTCCTGAAGGTGTTTGTGGACGATCTCAATATCCACAGTGAGAACTGGGAGGACCACCTTCAACACCTGGAAGCCATGTTCGCCAAATTAACGGAAATAAACCTGAAACTGAATCCCGGGAAGTGTTGTTTTGCTACCAGGAGCATCGTTTTCTTAGGACATGTGGTCAGTCGCAAAGGAACTAGGCCAGATCCTAGTAAAATTGATGCTGTAGTGCATTTCCCTGTACCAAAGACAGTCACAGATGTGAGGTCTTTTCTAGGGCTGACAGGGTATTATCGAAACTATGTGCAAGGAT
>Ga0116229_10014003_pt1 | contig 11220 bp, 6 predicted proteins | sample S1TSphgellanicum_3_FD_87313 | JGI IMG/M metagenome (GOLD analysis project Ga0116229, IMG submission 87313) | Host-associated microbial communities from peat moss isolated from Minnesota, USA - S1T2_Fc - Sphagnum magellanicum MG | ecosystem: Host-associated > Plants > Peat moss > Unclassified... | reverse complement strand
TGCACGAGGTTCAAGATTAATTACAGTAGTTGTACAGTTAGAAGAAGTGAAAATATGTGTAGCAGTGGTGGAGGCGCTCCTGAAAAAGGAAAGACAGGATGAAACTCAGTTTACTACCAACATCGATGGTTTTCTGAGTTTCGTCCCCCGTTGAATGCTAATGCACTTTTTTGCAGATTTTTTTTTTATCTCACCCTCTGTATGACCAAACTCAGGGTTCTGGTGCTGTGTTTTTTTTACTTTACGGATAACTCTGATATGTCTGATTTTTTAAAATAAAAATCTTTCTCTTTTCCTTTTGGAGGGGAGTCAATGAACACAAAGAAAGGAATGCATGGGGCTAATGTACACCCCGATCCTTTTTTCCTTTTGTCGCTTTTCCCTTAATTGGCTACCACATCCCAAGATTCTCACTATGATGGCGTCATTTTCTCCATCTCACTAAAGACAAATAACACATGGCCGTCTCCTCTTTTTGTCTTCTAGAAAACGAGGCTTCGATGGTAGTGTTAACCACATAATCGGTTTTTGGATGGTAAGTAACACATCAAAAGGAGAAAGTTCTAAAAGTGTGTGCATCATGGAGGCTGGCTATTGTCACAACCCAAACAATAACATATGAAAGGAGGGAATTCTAAAAGTGCATTGGGGAGGCTGGCTATTGTCATAACCTGTGTTGGGTGCCTATTTGATAGTGTTAATAACGGTACATTCAAGCTTTGTCAAAATATAATAATGAGAGAACTATTGATTCCAGTTATTTGAAACAGATCACGATCAAAGAACAGTATCACTCTGGTTATTTCAAAAACTTTGAAGAACAAACCAATGGGATTTCATGAAAGGAATGGCAAAGAAAGAATCGAGGGCTTTAATATGTACATTAGAATTGGTTCTTTGATTCAATTTAGAACCCTAAGAACCAGCCAGCCAACTCCAGTTAAGACACTTGAGTAGTGTTTGGTGGTTCTTTACTTTGATGAAAAACATCCGGTTGTGGTTGTTAAAAGTAAAATTACTCGATTAGATTTTGTGTTCAATCCTCTTTGTAAATGAAATCTAGTTTTGATTTGGTTGTTTTTTTTCCATAACTGGCACCGACAATTCTTACCACCAAGGTGGATACCCACCCAAACTAGTGGGGGGAGCTCAAACTCACATATTATTATATTTTTATCCCCCTATATAATAATAATGAAATAACAACTACAACAACCAAGTTCCAACAACAAGTACAATTAGTTTTCCCTATTTTGGGGGAGTATGAGAGCTTCAAAGGGGGTTGGTGTAGAACTCCTAACCTCAGCTGGCTACTCACCTATTAACTATTAACCTACCTATAATACTCGGTGTAGTGTACACTGTACACCCACAAGGTGCATGAACCAAAGGGTGAATAAACTTTGTATGTAGACAAGTTCTTTCTTTTGGGAAGGGGCCCATAATATATATATATATATATATATATATATATATATATATATATATTCACCTTGTGACCTTGGTTTCATTTGCAATGTACTTTTTTGTATAATTTTATATGTTTTTTTATAAAAAAATTATGTAAATTATTTTATTTTATTTTTTCTTTAAGAGTAAATTTGGATGGGAAAAGCATTTTGTTGGGTTCATTTGTTTTTGCTCATGTAAATGAGGGTCACCTTTGTTTGTTGGTGTGTGATACATTTTGAAACATGTTAGTAATATTCATTTGACCCCCTTTTAATTTTTAATTTTTAAGTTTTTTTCTCTCTCTCTCTCTCTCCTCTTTGTATGTCACAAGGGAGGTGATGGCCATATTAGGCATTATCATGTGCTTGCTTTTGGGGTCAAGAGAATGACAAAATATGGTCAAAAGTCCCTTATGACAACTGAACCACCAAGTGATTCCTTACTTTTATGTTTCAAAGCATCTCTAATGGCAACATGAAATTGCATGCACAATGAAGTGAGTGTCAACAATTGCCTGAAAATGGGTTGAACTTCTGAATTTCGCTCTCCTTATTTTTGTGGGTGTTATATGTAAATTTGCTTAGGATATCTTGGATGTTAAATGTTTCTCGAAAATAAAACAATTGGTTATGGTTGGTTGGCCATAATATTGGCTACACATTGACTACTATAGTCCCTAAATAGATTTGGCATTGTTATTTTACAAAATTCATTTGTCAATTTTTTGCTTAAATGGAATCAACATTATTTTTATTTTTATTCTTTAAAATTGGAAAAAAAATTACCTAGAATCCCAAAAGTCAATCTAATTAAATTTTGTCAAACTTGGGATTTGAACCTAGGTCTTTCCGCTATACGATCTAGACATATTGGGACTGTTGTATACTTGTTAAAAGATTTTGTTCCTTGTTAATAATATTATTTATGTTGAAATTTCAAAAAATTTAAAATCTAGTGCCAAAACTTTCAATTCTAAATATATTAATTATTTGATAAACACTTGGCAAATCTATCCAAGGACCTTTGATACTAATGTTTGATTAGCTATATTGAGTGCTCCACATGTGATATTTTAAATGCTCCCTCAAAGTATATATATATATATATATTTCCTTTCATATTGCACTATGTCAAAATCCACTTTAAAAATCAACGTTACATCATTTGGGATGTTATCAATGTTGTCCAGTTCCAAGAAACAAGAAAAAACCCAAACTGGTTGGTAGGGCGGTTCTTAGGATTCATAACTATGGTTCTCAAAAGAACAAAAGAATTGCTTTTGATATATAAACAAAAACTCCCAAAAAATGAAGAAATATAGTTGCCTATTCTTTATCAATTCTTTCGTGAAACCATTGATTTGTTGAAGGTTTTTGAAAAAACTAGGATTAAATGTTCTCTTGTTTAAATTTTTCAAATAATTAGAATAGGTGGTTCTCTCATTTTTGAATTTTTTTAAGAAAATAAAACTTGTAGTTCTATATGTATTTGAATAAATTGCACAACACTCTAGTTGATTACTTTCTATTTACTCTATCTAAGAGTATTTCTACTACAATACCCATAGGCATTTTTGTATTAAATTTGAGTGGCAAGGTGGCACAAAAGTTCATGTTGCCTTAAAAAGTTGCAATTTCTAATGAAGTAATATTCAACCCTTTCAAACGAATTCATAGCTATGGATTTATCAATGTTTTTTTGTTGGCTTGGGTGTAGAGTAATAAATGATACATTTGTTTTGAAGTTGTATTTTTAGAGGTTTATGAATGGCCACAAGATGATATTTATCACTACACTGATATAAAAGTGATAAATTTATTGCTTATATTTCAATTTAAACAATGAGAATACAATATCAATTTCCATATAAATCTAAAACATGGGATGGTTCAACTTGTTAAACCCATGGTTATTTGCTTACAACATATATACTTCATGTTGGGTGAATCCTATTGAAAGAATTGTGTTAGCTCCCAAGAAGATTGTGGTCTTTTTGGCTTATGCACCCCCCATGAGAATTGGGATAAAGCACAAGCTAATGATGCTTTTAGCTATTGGACATTTGCCAACTAGTGTGCACAATAAGATTTCATGTTTCAAATGATTTTTATTTTTTTTAAATTCCAAAACCTCATTTTTTGGTTTATTTGAATCACTTTTGCTTTGTTTTCTTCTCACCACTAAGATGTTTGAGTTCATTTGTTTGTCTCTAGTCTCTACCTATGAATTCAATAGCAATTCAAAAGATTAACTACTTTGCATAATTTTTTTTCAAAAAACTTATTCGCAAAATTGGCCCAAAAAAAAAAACAATATATAAAAAAATTTAATTAAAAAATCCCCCCAAAATAGAAAAAAAAGAAAAAAAATCACCACATAAAAATCATTGACACTTCAATAGTTTTATCCATGGCGTCAAAGTAAGCTTTAGTCTTGAAGGATGCTCTCATTTAACATTATGTTTTTCCATGTCATATAATTATGTAGTGGAATTTTTTTGCTGCATTGCCAAGAAAATCACCACATCTAGACCATTTTTCAACTTTTCAATGTCATGTTATTCCATGTTTTGACTTTAGATTGGGTTCATTTTAACACAAGAAAGTTTTCAAAGCAATATCGTGTTAAATTCAAGGAATAAACTATGTACTAGTATTCTAAGAGTTTGTTTGTGATCATTTCATTGATCGAATATTCATTTTTTAATTTCTTTATAGAAAGAAATTTTCATTGAAAATTTTCATTGTGAAATTTTGTCAAACATCTAACATAAATCAATCAATAGATTTGAGTTTAAGGCCCATATACACCCCATATTTTGATTTTGGTGTATAGCCTTCTCATGGATAAACCCATAAATAAATAGTTGACAAGCATTTTTAACTTATTTTATTTTTACCCTATTGGTTAGTATAGATTTTCTTTAAATGCTTTTGGGTCTTTTTTAATGAAAATTTAGGGGGAAAAAAGGAATATGCAAAAATATTCCCATATTTGTATGCATTTCCATGTATGAAATGTATTATGATATGATGGATTCATTTGAATTTGGGTGATTAACTAATAAATATTTTTCTTTTTTCATTTATTTTAATTATTTCGAAACATCTTGTTACATAAACCCTTGAGCCCCATTGGCCACCATGAGAATGACTTGAATGCATTGCTAAAGGAGCCAAAACTTTTTTTTGTTATCTTTAATAGTTTGTGTAGATGTTTTCAATGTCGTATGCTTATGTTTGCAATACAAGTTGAACACTAGTTTTTGAAGTTGCTATTATGAAATGTTTGTAGACATATTACACAAATTCCAATTCCAATTTTGTCTTCTATCTTGTAGTTATTTATTTATGTTCACAAATAAAATTGGATGATTGACCTACAATTTTACATGATAAAAGATAGAGTAAATAATTAATTTAAACTTTCCTCAAAAAATATTTTCCCAAGCCTTTATTCTTTGTCTTTACCTTAATTGGGATTTTCAAAATGTATGTATTTTTACCCTATAGTTTATTATTATTATTATTCATATTTAATTGATTCAAGTGTGGCACATGCACCATTGAACACATATTGCAATAATGAATGAATGTTGAAAGGGCAAATGGTACATCTTTAACATGTTGAAATCAAAATTTCATTCAAATTTTAATATTTGATTACAAATTTGTTCAATATTCAATAACTTTTGCGCCTTAGGTCTAATATTATGAAATCACGTCGCTACATCCTTGCTAATTAAAGGCTTTTCAATGGTACCAAGAGCATGAGGGGGGTGTTGTGATTTGGGAAATCTCAATGCGACAAAACAAAACAAACAAACTACCGTCCATAATAGTATAATATTAAAATCAATATACTCACCAAATATTGGGTTTTATAACCATTTCACTTTATAATTGGCTTCCATGGCATTCCACAAACATCCCAACATGCTCAACCACCCCATATATGGAATTGCCCAAAAAGCATGGAAGTTAATCCCATGCCCATTCCATGTTATTTTTTAAAAAAATCAGTATGGACTTTTTGACCAAGTTAATTCCTACAAACATCATTTCTATTGGAGTATCAGATGATATTTTGGAAGTGAATTGGAGGTTAAAATTATGAATAAAAGTAATTTTGGAACTTGTGGGATACCAACAATACTTTGTTGGCCCCCTTGATAGTGGTCATATAGTGTCAAAACAAAACAAAATGGTTTTAAGTTGGCAATAATAGGTCTTGCGGAGAATTTGGAAAAAGATGGAACTAGGACCTCATATTAAGGCATCATGGGACCAAAATTATTTACTCCCATTTGTCCCATTCTTGTTTCAAAAAAATTGTCAAACTTTTATCCAAAACATGTGCAAACATTTGAAGGCATGAAACATTTATAAGAATTTCAATTTGGTTTTTGTCCATTGTGTTGCCACATGCCTTTAATGTGTGGATCCACACTTTTATTTGTTTATTTAAACAAATGGAGGAAATCCATTGTAAAGAAAAAAACAAGTACAACACAAGTCAAGGAAAGTGGCCCCCTCTCCCCCCCTACACCTTGCAAAACGCAACAAAGCACTAATAAACTAAGTTAATTAACTTAGATAATTTGTGGTTCCACCTAATTTTACAACTACCTTTGGCACATATAGTGAAATGTGAACACTACTTTCTATCAAAGTTGTCCATGTGGGCCTTTTCAATAGTAGGCATCTTGACAACTTGTTGAAAAGTTTTTCCCAATCCAATCTATTGTGGGCCACAATGCCCTCCTTGATCAATTGCCCACTTGGAATCAAACAAAATTTGGTCATTGAATATATTCTCAATGTAGACAATCCACATGTTCTAAACGACTACCCCTTTTAGGAATGATTAGATAGCCCTTTTAGGAATGACTAAATAGAAGCAAACGCCATGTAGTCTCAAGGAAGTTTTTTGTTGAAGAGAAATGTAAAATGTATGGTTTTTGCATGGTTCCTTGGACTTGTACTAGTGGATGCTTGAGCCAATAAATAATGGAAGCTACCAAAGCCCATGCCAATTTTGCTTTATGGCATTCATGAAATTTTTGTGATAAGGTTTGTGGGATTATCAAATCACATAAGGGACAATTAACTTCTACCTTGTTAGAAACACATGCTTTCCACATATTCATGGTTACGACTTTATGGTATAAGGCCTAAATGAACACAACATCTTTTTTAGCCTGGTTCTTTTTCCAAACTTCATTCCACTTAATTTTGTAAGTCGAAGGCAACTTCTATGGGATTCTTTGTAGCAAGGATGATTTGATGTTAAACCACTTTCATCCTTTCTTAGCAATGTAGTCCATCAATAGCAATTCATCCACCCATTATCATTATTTTGGATCAAAGTAAAGTTCACTCTGGCACCCATGATAGAGGTGGAAAGGCTCACTATTGGGACCAATTTTTAGTGAGGAGACATGCATTATCTACCATCGCCCAATGACCTAGAACTAAAGCCCCACATTAGTCCTTTTTTTTACTACCAAGGTGTTAGAGCTATTGTTAAAAATGTAGTTAAGGATCTCCACAAGGATAGTGAAGTTTTCATCCTCATTAGCACATTTAGGCAAGAAAATTTCCATTGTGCATAACATTAATTTTGAAAGCAAGTTATAGGTAGTTTATAGAGCTTGAACAATAATTTGATAATTTGTCTACTTCATTGGGGAATAGAGATCAATTTTTTAGATTTCAAGTAGTTTTTGATAATTCTTTTCCAAATACAACACTTCTTTTCTTCCAACTAATAAACATCTTTTATTTCAAACCAAATTTTCCATTGCTAGGTTTGTGCATTCCAAACATCACTCACAATTTGAAAACCAATTCAATGCAACTGTTCAACCTTTAATATTGAAATCCCAATCTCATGACCCTTGAAACTTATTGATCAATAGAATCTCATTTTTTTAATGGTGTCAACAAGCATGGCCAATGGCACTATGCCAAAACATGACTTTCATAATTACATTCATATGACTACATAGCCAAACAGAACTTGTCATTTCAATTTCAAATAGATCAACAAATTCAATTTGACTACAATAGTATTTTTATAATCATGAAAGTCACATTTTGGTCTAGTGTGGGTTAGGCAACAATGTCTTATGCATAAACTCTTCCATGTTGTGAAAAATCAAATTTAAATCCTTGACTCCAATGCAAGACAATGTTATATAACAAACATCCAATGAATGTTAGGGGTCCATTGTTTATGTTTGGATGGGTATGTTTTGCTAATATGATATCTCAAAAGAAGCTTGAGATTTGATTTTCTTGGTTTGTATGCTTTAAGGATCCATTTGCACATTAAGGCATTCAAAGCATCTTCAGAAAGGCTTAAACTTCTAATCTTTTGTCTAACACAACAATCCACCCCACTAATTTTGGTTCATGTGATGTGTTCATGTCCATTGAAGTAATTTCAAAAAATTGCCTTCCATTTAGGAATTGCCTTAACTTAACCTACCTGATTTTAAATAAGCAAAGTGTGGGGGCTAGCATTGAATTCATGATGACTATGTACCAACAATTGGAAGATGAACTTTTTAAAATACTTTAGTTTCCTCTTGAGGAAAAAACTTATAAGTTTAGCCCAAAGGTAATATTTCATCATTTCAAAAGTTTTTTTTTCTTGCCTGTTTCCATTTAAACTTCTATAATCATTGTGGTCTAAAGCACAAGATCTCATGCCAATATGCCATGCTCTTCTACCAATTAAGCTATTAAATTTGCAAAAAATCCTTGAGAAGGACCATCATTCATTTACATTACCTTTTCTCACTTTGGTCAACAAAGTGTCATTTACATATTGGGAAATGATTTGGTTCTTTTCACCACCCAACATCCTAATTCTTCAAATTTTGTTGTTAAATGCAACTTGCTTAATCATGAAGTTTATAAAAATAGGAAAGGGGCTTGTGCAAATGATTTGTTTGTGAAAAGCTTCTAAATGTGGCACATCATTTTGGTCCCCATCTTGGGGTTCCCACACACCCTTTTTTTAATGCACAAATTTGGGGAACATGCACCAAGTTATTCTTCCTTCTACCTTGTTCCATTGCTGATTTTCAAGGTTCATCCTCAATTCTTGTGAAAATTTTAGGTGTGTTTAGCAATGAGATTAAATCAATAATTTTTTGTGGTGAAAATTTTCCATTTTCAAAAAAAAGAAAAGGCACAACAACATGGTCAAAGGTTTAGGAAGAAAGTTGCAAAATCAATAAACAAATTGGTAGATTTCTAAATTCCTTCCTAGAAAATTACCAAATATTAAATAGTAGATTTTAATGTGTTGGCAAAATATAACATTATTCCTAATTTTTCTACATTTCTATTTGTCATATAGCCAAATTTAGCTAAATCCTCTTATGATTGATCACCACTTTGGGTGCAACATCAATTTTTTTATTTAAAAAAAATTATTTCAACTACATATCTATTAATATTTTTAATATTAATTTATTTTATAAATGGTGGCCATATTTTTAACATGTGTCAAAAATCAATATAAGATGTTTATTTCAAATTGTTTCAAAATTTTGACCTACATTTTCTTTCTTATATTTGTTCAAATAAAAGTGAAAATTCATTCTTGAAGGGTTTTCAAAGGCTTACATATAGGTTATAAGGAGTCGTATAAAATTCGAAGTTTTTTGAAAGAACATACTTTTGAATTTTTATTTATTTAATGAATATTGAATATTATCTTTTTTCCCCTTTTAAAATTGGGTTTGGAAGGAAAAATTAATTGAGCTGTCAATGTGTTCACACTTGGGCCAATGGCACAAGCTACATTAATTGTAATTAATGTAAACATAAAAATGTTATTATATATAGCTTGTAAGATTATCCATAAAAACAATGGAATATATAGATTAATCATTAACTATAAAATTTTATCCAAGATTGTAATAATAATTTGAATAATACAAAGAATGAACCCCAATGAATTATTTCAACAAAACGTGGGCATGATAATTATGTAATGACATAATTTGAACCAAGGTGAAAATACTCTAAGGTGAGCTAAACACATTTCACTTTTAAAACCTCATAGTTAATTGGGTTAATGAAGTAAACCCACATTTCTTAGTAGTGAATGGATTGAAGAGCTGAAGTTCAAATTTTCTTTTGTTGAAGGAAATAAATATAACAAATTGAATCATAGATCATATGAATTTTTTTAATTATATTTATTAACTTTTATGAATGTGTCATGCACATGTTTACATTAACATCTAACATAATGCCTTGAAAGATAATTAATGATGGGCTCTTAATATGCAAATTGGAAAGAAAAATTGCACCTTTGAATGTTTAAACCATATAACACTATTTTATTTTATTTTACATGCAATAGGAGACCCAACTAATAAGTTGCCAATAATTTTGGTTATAAATTAAGTCAAAGGCTTTGTGCACATCTATAAATAATGCGAACAAGGCCATGTAAATACTTGGTTGTGTACATCTTACATATAGAGTGTAAATTGATTTTTTTTTGTAAATATTTATTTAAATATCACATGCAAATGCAAAAATCACACAATTCATCTCATGTTAGGTTTTTTTGAAGTCTTTGGCATAATGTATGAACCACGCATTAAAAAAAACCATTTGGCACCAAAAGTTTCATATAGTACTTACCTTGTTTATATCATAAGACAGTTAGCAAAATTTCCCTTGGGTGAATGCAAGCTAAAGTCATTTACTTTTGGAATCACAATGGTAATTTTTGCAAGGTACATTATATTTAATTACTAGTGATGAAAAATATAATGTTGAATTTTTCAATCAAAAAATTGATTGTATAAACTAACAACTTGGTTATGAACAAATTTGTAAAATTATTATTTTAAAATAATGCATTCATTGTGAGTAGTGCACTTTTGAAGTTCAAGAATATGAACCAATCAACTAACTAATTAAGTTGTCAAGGAATTTTTAAAATCATATAAAGTTCCACTTGAATTTTTTCATAATGACTATGTATGTGTTGAGGAATGAAATAATAAAGTTATGTGTTAAACATTTTTTTCAAAAAACTTTAACCAAATGGTAGTTATGGACTTTTGAAGGGTCGAAATTGGACCTTATTCCCAATTTAATCTTTTTGAAATATATATATTGTATAATTTTTCAAATTTCTTTGCCTAATGAACATGTTTTTAAATTTTCTAATTGGGCTTCATTCATATGAACTTTCTGGTTTTCCTTTTCAGATTTTCAACTTGCATTCACCATAACAAATGACATCAACATCTTTTGATATAGGTTTAAAAAGTTTCTTAAGTGGGTGAACATTTAATAATCAAATACTATAATAATGAAATCTTAAGAAGTAACAACCATTTTCACTTTAACCAAATAAAAAACCAACTACATGACATTAATTAAAATATGTCCCATCATTGTTTTCTATCAAATCCTCTAACTTCGTCATGCAATCCTTGTTAGACAAATCACTTTGCCTCCACCTTCACATGCATGCATTTCTCCCTTTGTAGTATCATCTAGCACTTACTTATGTGTTTGTAACCTTTTGCAATCATTGTCATCCTTAATAGTTTTGCATTCCAAAGAACTTTCAAAAAATGGTGTGCCACTCAATGTGTTCATGGTTCCACCTTAACAACATTAATTGTCCAAATTTGTTTTTCAATGCACAAGTGGGAAAAGAATACTTGAATTTAACTTGCATATGAAAAACAAATTTTTGCTTTGGGGCAAAATACAATCCATT
>Ga0116229_10014002_pt1 | contig 11220 bp, 10 predicted proteins | sample S1TSphgellanicum_3_FD_87313 | JGI IMG/M metagenome (GOLD analysis project Ga0116229, IMG submission 87313) | Host-associated microbial communities from peat moss isolated from Minnesota, USA - S1T2_Fc - Sphagnum magellanicum MG | ecosystem: Host-associated > Plants > Peat moss > Unclassified... | reverse complement strand
ATAACAGGTCACCGTTGGCGGCTATCTTGGGAGTTGCGCCGCTGAACGCGAGGCCAATACGCTTCGGGTCTGCCTTGGGCGCTACGACGAAGTCGTATTCGAGCTGACCGCGCTCGCCGTGGTAGACGAGACTTACACCGGGATAAACCTCGTCCATGCGAACCTGGCCGTACATCGGTACGTCCTTTTGCCAGTGCGATCTGTCGTTGCCTATGAAATAGTTTACTACCCCGGGCTGCAGGTCCCCTCCCGTGCTCGACCGCCCGGGTTGGGCGCCGACAAGGCTCATCCGCAGCGACGCGCTGCGCGCGCGGGGAATTTCCACCCCGTTGCGCTTCACCTTATCGATGTGGTGTAGCTGAACCGTGGCATCGTTGCCGGATAGGTACAGCGTCGACTCTGGGGTGCGGGCCAGCCATTGCACGTTGGGTGCGGTTTGGCCTTGGTTTTTCTCGAATCCCAGAGGTAAGTGGCCGAAATCAGTTTGGGAAGCAATTGCTTGGGTGGTGAGCACCGTGCTCACCAATACACACGACATAACAGTGGCAATACGGACAGCGGTAAAGTTCATAGTGGTTCCTCCTGCCCCTGTACGCGGCAAGGCGAGAAGAAATGACTCACCTTTTCAAAAAATATTTTTCCCCGGGTTTGATTCGCGTCGGCTAATTCCGACGTGTTAAGCCGACTGTCGCAGATTGTGACGCCTGTTGACTCAAATACTATGGGGGTCATCCAGGTGCCGCTTCAGCAACGGGCCTCACGAGACCACCAACAGCATGAGAAAATTAGGAATCGGCCTTGTACTACTCGCTACCGCCTTCGTCGCGTTCGGATGTACATCCATGAAAGAGCCATTGCGGCCCGCCACGCGCGTGGATCTGCCGCGCTACATGGGAGACTGGTATGTGATCGCCAACATTCCGTACTTTGCCGAGAAGAATTGCTTCGATTCCGTTGAAAGCTATGCGCTGCGGTCTGATGGTGATATCGACAATTGGTTTACTTGTCGCAAGAACTCCTTCGATGCACCGATGAAGCGCCGGGCTAACGCGCTCGCAGTCGTCGATGACAAAGCGAGCAACGCGCTCTGGCACGTCAAGTTCTTCAAGATAATTTCCGTCAAATACGTCATTCTTGCCGTGGATCCCAATTATCAATGGGCCATCGTTGGTCACCCGTCGCGAGACTATGGGTGGATACTGGCGCGATCAAAGGTTCTAGACGAGAGCACCTATCGAAGTGCTCTCGAGATACTCGCGGGGCAGGGGTACGATGTGACTCGCTTTAGGAAGGTGCCACAGCAGGCAGTGTCGTCATCGCCCTGACTCCTCTCACAGTGTTGGGCATGGATGCGGTTCTCGCCCTCGTGATTTTCGCGATGGTCTGGGCGCTTTGCCTGCGGGTCAAGAACTATGGTTTCTTGGATGTAACATGGACGCTGTCCATCGGGTTGATGGCGGTGCTGGACGCAACCTACGGGAGCGGCGGAATCGCTCGCCGGTTGCTCTTCTCGGGGCTCGGCGTGATTTGGAGCTTGCGTCTGGGCACGTTCGTATTGGTACGTGTGCTTCGGCATCATCCATCCGAGGACAAGCGGTATCGAAGTTTGCGTGAGCGGTGGACCACGCCTCTTCAGTTTCTGGTTTTTTTCGAGCTGCAAGCGATTATAGCGGTGGTATTTTCTCTGCCTTTTTTGATAGCAGCGTTCGCGTCCGACCCTCATATTACCTTGCTTGAATGGGCAGGACTGTCGCTCGCGACGGTGGGCGTCATCGGCGAGGCGATCGCGGATCATCAATCGGAGGCTTTCAAGCGGCGCGACGCTGGGGCAACCAGGATATTGGATGTTGGCCTGTGGCGCTATTCGCGTCATCCAAATTATTTCTTCGAGATACTCACTTGGGTGGGGTTTGCGCTCGCATCCTTGAGCTTTCAAGAAGGATGGCTCGTCATCGCATGTCCCGTCTTGATTATTTATTTCCTGTTGCGTGTCACCGGGGTGCCACTCACCGAAAAGCACTCCATCGAAACGCACGGTGACGCGTATCGAGACTACCAGCGTAGAACGAGCACCGTCGTTCCATGGCCACCCAAGGCATAGCCTTTAGCGGAAGCGAGCCCGCAAGGTGGGATTAGTCTTGCAGCACGTTGGGGCGTAAACCCTTTGCAACCCCGCTGCCAAACGTCAATGCTGCAAAGGATCAATCTTTGTGAACGACAAGCGTGGTGATGCATGCCCATTGACTCGACTCGGCGCAATTTTATGACGCGAAGCGCCATCGCGGCAGGCGGTCTAGCCGCGGCCTCAACCCTACGTGGGCAAACTCGTACCGACTCCGAATCTGACACGCTGAATGGCCAGCGGATGCCCGAACCACCCGCGGATCGCTCTGCCGGGCCGGTTCGACCGGGCCGAGGTTCCTCTCTGACCGGCAAAGTCGCGGTCGTTACCGGCGCGGCTCGTGGGATCGGACGCGCGATTGCAGTTGAATTTGCAGCCAACGGTGCCGATGTTGTTGTCCTCGACATCGCCGGACCGGTCAGCGTGGCGAGCGATGCGAAACCCGCCAGCCCGGAGGAACTCGAGGAGACGGTACGGCAAATCAAGGCATACGGGCGTAGGGCCGAGCCCCTAAGAGTGGACATCCGCGACATCGCGGCGCTGCGCTCGGCCGCAGAGCATGTCGACGCCACCTACGGCAAGATCGATATCGTGGTGGCGAATGCCGCGATTCAACGGTGGAAGCCGCTCCTCGAGATGCAGGACGCCGAATGGCGTGATGTCATCGATAACAATTTGAATGGCACCGCGAATACGATTCGGGCTTTCGCACCGAAATTGGTTGCCCGGCGCCGCGGCAGGATCATCGTTCTTTCCTCGATGCAGGGTAAGCACGGGACCAAGGACGCGTCCAGCTACTCCGCGTCGAAATGGGGCATCCTCGGCTTGATGAAATCGGCCGCGCTCGAATTGGGCGAGTACAACGTCACGGTCAATGCGTTGATCCCGGGACTCGTAGACACAGCGCTCACCCGGTACGAAAAGAGGCTTGCCGAAACCATGGCGGAAACGGGTCAGAAACCTAATAGTCCACCGACACCGCAACAAGCCTGGGATGTGCGCGCGCCGACGGTTGCCCTCAAGGTCGGCTGGCTGCAGCCGGACGACATTTCGCCAGCGGCGGTATTCCTGGCCTCAGACGCTGCAGCCATGGTGACCGGCGCGGAGTATGAAGTAACAGGTGGCGATAGCGCTAAAGACATTTGACTCTACACGACAAGGATAAATCGATGCCAACACTTACGCTTTCCGAAATTGCCAAGGCGATGGCCGATATCGACCACGCGATGCTGTCGACGCGTGCCGCTAACGGATTTTTGTCTGCGCGCCCGATGAGTAACAACGGAGATGTTGAATATACCGGTGACAATTATTTCTTTGCGTTCGAGGACTCGCACACCATATCGGATATCGAGCGTGACCCGAAGATCGGTCTTTCCTTCGTCGGCGCCAAGGGGCTGCTTGGAGGTTCACAGACGTTCATTGCGATCGAAGCTCAAGCTGAACTCATTCGGGATAAGTCGCAGTTCGAGGCTCATTGGAACGACGATATTGCAGAGTGGGCGCGAGAGGGAGTCGATACGCCGGGGCTGGTACTCATCAAGGCGCATGCGGTACGTATTCATTTTTGGAAGGGCAAAGAAGAACGAGAGTTGGTTTTATAAGGTCTTCATGCGTCGTTTGCCGACGCACATCCAGCAAAATAACAAGCCAGGCTTGCGCCTGGCTTGTTAGGTTCTCAGCTACTCTTTGGAAGAATTGCCGTGAGAGTGTTGCCCGCTTTTCCGGCCCTCATCGATTCCCTTGTCCTTGTTGCTGCTCTCGTGGCTCGTGTCGCCTTGCTGCGTCGCCTGATTTCGCTTGTGAGAGGTTCCTTGCGACTGTTGACCCCCCTTGCGTCCTGCCTCGCTAGCGCGCTGCGGATCGTTTGCAAAATTGCCCGCGCCGCCTTGCTCCGCACCAGTTGATTTCTGAGAATCTTTACCGTGGTTGTTTGTCATATAGAACTCCTTTGAACGTTGATTTCGTCACTAACGCATCAATATCCTGCCCGCATCTCGAGTCGCAGTAAGCGGGACATACTCATCCAACGTTAGTCAGATTGCACTGTCGGACTGTCATCATTTGCGCTTTATCAATGTGAAGGCGCCATGTTGCCAGGGGGAGAGCTGGGAGGTACTCCCGGCGCCGGGGTTCCAGGCGTGGGCATTGTTGGCGAACCCGGGGCGCCGGGCGTTCCTGGGGTGCCTCCATATCCGGGAGAACCAGGCCGACCCGGGTTCCCAGGTGTGCCGGGACCGCCAGGCGTTGTTGGGCTACCAGGCGTTGTTGGAGTCCCGGGAGTTGCTGGGCCGCCAGGGGTCGCTGGACTTCCAGGCGCTCCTGGAGCACTCGGCGCTCCCGGCATTGCGCCACCGCTGCCGCCCGGTGCGGGCGCAGTTTGGGCCCACGCGCCGGCGGCGCCCATCAAAACCATCGAGACGACCGCCATCGCAAATCTCGTTGTCATGTGAAAGCTCCTCACGGTGAAAAATGCCACGAACTCGTGGTCATCACAGTTTCACAAGCTGTCTTGAATTGCGCTGTCGGCGGGTGCAAGAACCCGTTGTAGGTGCCCGGCCGCGTGGTGTCCGATTCTTATCGCAAGCGCACCACGCGCTCCGGTCCGGCTGCGTAGATATGACCGGCGGAGTTGGGATTCACGAGCGAGCCGCCCGTGAACAGACCGAATGAGGGCAACACGAGCCCCTGACGTCGTTCCCAGAATACCGGGATCCGAGGTGCGCGTGTGCGCGACGGGCCGAGGCGCGTAACGGGATGGATGTGCCCGCTGAGCGTGTATAGACCTGACTCTAGATGCGCGGAATGATCGGCATCATGAGTGAAACGAAAGGGCGGCTCGAGCAATTCGCCGACGTACCACTGCAGCGGTGGTCGCCATGCGGTGAGAGCGCCACGGTCGTGATTGCCTGCGACGACCGCGATTTGCACATCCTTGAGCATGTAGCACCAGGATTCTAGAGCAGCGGCTTCACGGCTATCTTTGGCGATCGGCGCATGTAGAAAATCACCGAGAATGAGCAGCCGCTTCGACGCCGTAACCCGGATGAGATCCTCCAAGCGTTTTCGAGCGAGCTCATCGGACCCGTCCGGTACGGCGACGCCGTTGCGACGAAAGAGAGCGCTTTTGCCGAAATGGGTATCGGCGACGATGACGGTGCGCCGCTCGTGCCAAATCACGGCGCGTTCCGGTCGTAGTATGAGCGTTGCGTCCTCAATGTGAAGAGAAACGCTCTCGCTCATCGCGCCAATCCCTCCAGACGTCGCGCCTCACGTTCGATACGACGTTGCCATGATTCAGTCGAGAGGATCTGGGTCTGCAATCGGTCGGCCCACAGTGGAAACGATAGAGGTGTCAACCGATCCACGGCGACAATTTGCCACGAACGGGACTGCATTTGCTCGAGGACTTCCTGCATTTGTACGCAATCGAGCTGCGCATCCAAGACCTCACGTTGCGACTGTTCCAACAACAAGTTCTCGGGGTCATGCTGCTGTAATACGTCGAACATGAGTCCGCTCGATGCTTGCAGCTGACGAGTCGTCTTGCCACGCCGCGGCGAACCTGGATCCACGAGACCCGCGATGCGAGCAATGTCTCTAAACTGTCGTCGCGACAAATCCGACGCATTCATACTCGCAAGCAGGTCGGAAATGAGGTTCTCGGGTGCCGCCCAACGGCGAAGCGCCGATTCGGTCACGTCGAATGGCTCCGCGCACAATAGTTCGAATCCGTATTCACCGGTGGTGATGGAGAAAGTGCGCGGCGATTCCCGGGCGGCCCGCAGTGACATCAACGTCGCAACGCCTTCGTTGAGCATACGACCCGCGAATGGGTAGACAAAGAGATGAAATCCTTCCTGATTCTGCAGAGTCTCGACCAACAACACGCTGGACGTCGGTATCGCCGACAGTCTGCTTTGCAGATCCAAGAGCGGTCGCAGCAATTGAACTTCGGGGTCCGTAGCGCGTGACTCGCCATAGTCTTCGAGCAAGGCGAGCAAGGAGCGCCCGAGCGACGTGGAGAGTGGCATTCGAGCTCCCTGCCAGCGAGGCACGTATCGAGTCGTTCCCTGCGCGAGACGCACATACGCGACCGAGTCTCGGACCCGCACCAGGCGCAGGGTGCGCCCGCCAAAGACGAAGATGTCTCCCGGCCGCAGCCTTCCAACGAAGGCTTCTTCGACCTGTCCCAATGTCCCTCCCGTGAGCCAACTCAGTGTGACCGCCGCGTTGCTCGTGATGGTCCCGACGGACGCCCGGTGGCGAACAGCGAGATCGGGCCGCGTGACCACATACCGCGAATCATCGAGTCTGACCCGCTGGAACTCTGGATAGGCTGTCAACGCGGATCCGCCCCGCGTGATAAAATCGAGCACCCAATTCCATTGCCTGTCGGTCATGTCGGCAAAGGCATGCGTGCCCCGGACTTCTTGCAACGTGCGAGCCTCATCGAAGCCCGGTCCAACTGCAAGTGACACGAGATGCTGAGCCAGTACGTCGAGCGCCAGCGTGATGCCGCGACGTGGCTCGAGCTCCATGCGGGCCGCCGCATGGCGAGCTGCCGCACATTCCAGTAACTCCAAGGCATGCGTCGGCACCAGAGTGATGCGGCTCGGTTCACCTGGCCGATGCCCGCTGCGCCCGGCCCTTTGCAGTAGACGCGCGATGCCTTTCGGGCTGCCAATTTGCACGACTTGGTCGACAGGAGGGAAATCGACGCCGAGATCGAGGGACGATGTGCAGATCACGCAGCGCAGGCTACCCGTCTTCAGCCCGTCCTCCACCCTTCGCCGGATTTTTGCATCGATGGATCCGTGATGCAGAGCCGTGGTGGTGAGCCAATCGAGACGCGCGGTGACGATGGCCTGGTACCAGAGTTCCGCCTGGGACCTTGTATTCGTGAATATCAAGGTCGTCTGCCCTCGCTCAATGAGTCGCAACACGTCCGGCAGCAGCGCGAGCCCCAAATGTCCCGCCCACGGAAATCGTGCGACCGACGGCGGCATGAGAGCGTGGATTTCGTAGCGTTTGGTCGCCGGTGCGCGCAGCAGTCGGCCAATACGCCCGGGACCAAGAAGCGTGGCCATGGCACGTGGCAGATCCGGTAGCGTGGCTGACAGTCCCCACACACGCAGGCGTGGTGCGAGTGATCGCAGATGCGCGGCCGCCAACTCGAGTTGCACGCCTCGTTTCGTACCGAGAAATTCGTGCCACTCATCGACCACCAGCATCTCGACGGTGCCTAACGCGTTAATCATGTAGTCGTAGGTGAGTAACAGCGACAAGCTCTCCGGCGTGGTGATGAGAGCCTCGGGGGGCCGAGATTTTTGCCGCAACCGTCGATGAGAGCTGGTGTCGCCCGTACGCTGCTCCACTCGCCATCTGCAGCCTAAGGCGGCCAATGGTTCGCACAATGCGCCTTCCAGATCGCGCGCCAAGGCTCGTAGCGGAGTAATCCATAACACCCGAATGCCGGGCGCTCCAGTTGCAGTGGCACCTTCGAGCAGTGGACCCAGCCATGCCGCGAGTGTCTTCCCCATCCCGGTGCCCGCATTCAGTAATCCCGACTCGCCCGCCCAATACGCTCGCCACATCTCCTCCTGGAAAGCGAATGGCGTCCGCCCGGTGTCCGCGAACCAAGCGCGCGCGCGCGCTAGGCGTTGGTTAATATCTGACGAGTCTATTTGAGGCCGCCTTCCTCGAGTGCGGCCACCACCTCTGCAGTCGTGGCGCTTTTTTGCATGGCTTCCGCCTGGGCATCCCAGCGATCCTTGACCATCGGCAGGTCACGACGCAATTCCTCGAGCAGATTGATGAGCTTGGTGACTTTTTGCTCGGTGAGGAGCGCCACCTGCAAACCCAGGTGCGTATGTTGCTGCTCCAGCTTGGCCATGCGATTCTGCGCGACCAATACGATTGTCGTGGTCACGAGCGAGATCAACGTCATGATGCCATCGAGCAGCTCAAAGGGCGGTGGATCCCAGCGAGCGGTAGCACGAAGGATCGAATTGGCAGCCACCCAGACGGCAATGATCGCAATCAGAACCATGAGATACCAGGGGCGCCCCAGAAAGCTACCCACTCGTTCGACACGACGTTGCGCGTTGCTGAGTGTTTCCCAAGCTCTCTTTTGCAGAGCGACTACGCTTTCGATGTTCTGATCGATATGCTCTGACAATGAGGGTGGGCTGGACTCGGTGCTAATGTTGCTGTACCCCCGCCGCAAATATATCGTCCAAGTAGAGGGGATCCACGGGCTTGGTGATATGTCTGTCGAAACCGGCTGCTTTAGCCTGCTGCCTATCGTCATCACGACCCCATCCTGTGAGGGCGACCAGATACATCGAGACCCCCCAAGGTTCCCGGCGAAGTCGCTGCGCAACCTCATATCCGCTCAAATCCGGCATGCCAATGTCAATCAGCGCGACGTCGGGTCGGAATGTTCGCGCGACGGAGAGTGCTGAGTTACCGTCGTGAACGACCTTGACGTCGTGCCCTGACAACTCGAGCAACATGGCCAGGGCATCGGCTGCATCCTTATTGTCATCAGCCACGAGTACACGTCGTGTAGCCGGTTTTGCTATTGAATTTCCGGTTTGCTCGCAACGGTCCGTAACTCCGGAAGTCAACGGCAGTTGCACGGTGAAACGGCTGCCGTGTCCAGCTCCGTCGCTGTGTGCCGCGATGGATCCACCGTGCAGATCGAGCAAGCCTTTGACGAGGGCGAGACCGATGCCAAGACCTCCGTCGGAACGCGCCGACGCGCCGTCGACTTGTGAAAACATTTCGAAGATCCCCGCCAGAGCCTCTTGCGCAATGCCGATGCCGTCATCCGTGACGGTGAGCGACAGCTTGTCGTTTTGCACGATGCCGGTCAACTCGATATGGCCCTTGGGGTCCGTGTATTTTGCTGCATTAGTGAGCAGGTTGGAGACAACCTGGGATAGACGCAAGGGATCGGCCTCAAACTCGAGTTCATGTGACGGCAGCGTTACGGTCAGTGAGTGTTCTTTGCGATCGATTAAAGGCCGGGCAGCTTCAATGGCGGAGGCGACGACCTCACTCAGCGTCACGCGCGATTTCTTGAGCTCGAGTTTACCCTGGGTGATTCGCGCGATGTCGAGAAGGTCATCCAGGAGGAGTGCCATGTGACTGACCTGGCGTTGAATCACGTTCTTGGCCCATTGCAGCTGCTCGGGATCCACTGTCGGCACCGCGAGAATTTGGGCAGCCGTTCGAATGGGCGCGAGGGGGTTACGCAATTCGTGCGCAAGAGTCGCCAAGAATAGATCTTTACGATGGTCCGCATCGCGTAGCGTCATTTCGACGGCACGTAACTGGTTTTCGGTTCTCTTGGCTTCCTCAAATTTGTCGCGGAGCTGGTATTGACGTGCCCGCGCGCGAATGGCCGCCTGTACGGAACTGAGCAGCGTACGGGAAGATGTCGGCCGCTCCAAAAGCGTGACGTTGCGCAGCATGTCCATGATCCTATGTGCACTGGGTGGTGCCGTGCCGGATTGGCAGAGAAGGATGATGGGAACATCGGACCATGGAGGCTGTAGCGCGAGCGAGGCGAGCAACTTATCGAAAGCGGGATCGCTGAACGCAGCGTCGGTCATCAAGATGGCGCCTACCGGACTAGCTACCTCAGCCCTAGCTTCTTCGGCACCGTTACACGCGGTGCACGAAAGCTTTGCACGTTGCAGAAGATCGAGCGTCGCTTCCCGATCTCGACGGGTAGGTGCCAATACTACAACCCGGTAGTGTGAAGCCTCCGGTAGCTCAGGTGGCATAGCCGGGTTGGGTGCGTTCATGACTATCCTTGGTAGCAAAGCTTTCCGTTGGACCGCCAGTCAGTACACCCCGTAACCCCAAGAGGGGCTCACTCAGCTGTACGCCTTGTGAGTTGAACCACAGTTCGCGAATCGACCCTTCATGTCCGCCGGTGCGCTTCTTGATGACGGAAATGGATTTTCTCACCCTTCCGGCAAGTTCGAAATATCGCAAAAGTACGACCGAATCGGCTAGATAGCTGGCGTCAATGGGGGAGGTCATATTGGACCCTATCATCCCACTTTGCGCCACGGTGAGGAAAGTCGTCACACCCCGATAATTCAAGTAGGACAGTAGCTCGTGTAACTGGGCAGTCAGGTAATTGTCGCGGGGCATGGCGTTCAAGTACCCGTTCAAGCTGTCGATGATGACGATTCGAGCGCCATCCCGCTCCACCGCTTCGCTCACCAGATGCGCAAACTCTCCAGGCGAAATCGCAACTGGATCAATTTGTCGTAGAGCGATCTGACCGGGACCGATTCCTTCGACGAGGTTCATGCCGATGCTGACGGATCGAGCCAATAACGCTGATTTGGTTTCGTCGAAAGCGAAGGCAACGGCATGGTCGCCGCGTGCCGCAGCGGCCGCCGCGCATTGCAAGGCGATGGTCGATTTTCCGGAGCCCGGTGGTCCCACCAGCAAGGTGCTCGTACCGCGGTCGATGCCGCCGCCCATCAGATCGTCGAATGCACTGACACCGCTCTTCAGAACCTCGTGTACGTAGGGTGTGCTGTGGTCGGCGGCGACCAGTCGAGGATAGATCACTAGCCCACCCCGATGTATGGAGAAATCGTGGAAGCCACTGATGAAATCGCTGCCGCGAAACTTGATGACTTGCATTTCGCGCCGAGTCTGACCGTAGCTCGGCACGCTTGAATTCAAGGCAATGACACCATGGGCGATGCTGTGTAGGCGCAAATCCGACTCTTCGCCGGTCCTGTCATCGATCATGATGACGGTGCACTGACGTCCGACGAAATATTGCTTGAGCGCGAGTATCTGGCGGCGGTAGCGAAGCGAATTTTGTGCAAGCAGGCGTAATTCGGACAATGAATCGAAGATCATCCGGCTCGGCCCACTACGCTCGATGGCTTCCAGCACCTTGCGCATGGTCTCGCCTAATTCCACTTCGGCAACGGGCAGCATGGTTAGCTGCTCTTCGCCGCGCAGCGTCTCCTCGTCCGGAATCAACTCGATGATATCGATCCCGTTCAACGACCAGCCATGCGAGAGAGCGCCAGCCTCCAACTCGCGCTTCGTCT
>Ga0116229_10014001_pt1 | contig 11221 bp, 10 predicted proteins | sample S1TSphgellanicum_3_FD_87313 | JGI IMG/M metagenome (GOLD analysis project Ga0116229, IMG submission 87313) | Host-associated microbial communities from peat moss isolated from Minnesota, USA - S1T2_Fc - Sphagnum magellanicum MG | ecosystem: Host-associated > Plants > Peat moss > Unclassified... | reverse complement strand
TTCGAGCCGCATCAAGACCAGCAGGCCGGGTGGTCGGCTTATGCACCGTTGTTCATCACCGCCATGGTGTCGATCGACAACGCAAACATCGAAAACGGCTGTTTGGAGATGGCTGATTTACCCCGGCAATCGGCCCTCATCGGGCGCGAGTGGGCGCCGCTCGGCCCGACGGAGACGGCCCACTTCGCGATGGTACCGACGCCGACGCGCCCCGGAGACGTGCTGTTCTTCGACAGTTTTGTTCCGCACGCGTCGAAGGCCAATTTGAGCCGCGAGCAGCGGCGCATTTTGTATCTGACCTACAACCGGGCCTCGGACGGGGATCATCGGGCTCGCTACTATGCCGACAAGCGCGCGAGCTATCCGCCGGATATCGAACGGCTGCCCGATGTCGAATATAAATTCCGCGTGTGACGGGTATGCGCTGCGACGGGAATTTGAATTTCATGGATGATGTGGCGAGCAACCAAACCTACGCCCATGCGTTTGCGCGGATCCTGGTCCGGCCTCTGATCGGCAGCTGGGTGCGGCCCAATCACCTGACGATCCTCAGGCTCGCGACCGGACTCGCGGCCTGTGCATTGTTGGCGGCTGGTCTCAAGAGCGCTGCCCTGTGGAGCGGCATCCTCTGGATCATCACCTGCGTGTTGGACCGCGCGGACGGCGAGCTCGCGCGGCTCGGCGATATGCGCAGCGAGAGCGGCAAGCTGCTCGATTTCCTCTCGGACATGATTCTCGATGCCGTTTGGTTTCTGTGCGCCGGCATCGGGCTGCGACACGGTTGGCTTGGCGCGGCGGCGATTCCGCTCGGTGTGCTCACGTGCGTATCGATGCTCACCGTCATAGGGATCTCGGAGCTCTATGACCGGCGGAGCACCCCGGGCGCCAAGGCATGGAACGGGACCGAGCGGTTTCATCCGGACGACGCGCTTTTTCTGCTGGCTCCGATCACGTGGTGCGGCTGGCTCGGTCCCGTTCTCATCGCAGCGGCCGCGTGCACCCCGCTGATCGCGGTGGCCACGATGCTTCGTTATGTGAAATTACGCCGCTCCGCATTCGAGAGGTGAGTACTCAATGCGGGCGGCTGAATTTATGCAGGGGGGCGGCCGACGGGCGAACGCGTGGTAAGCGGGCCGGTCGGAAAATTCCTACATCAAGCTAGCCTGCGGGCGAGGGGTGCGGCGGGAATAATTCTCACAGCGAGCCGCGCCGATCCGCGCTAATTTTCGCTCAACAAAGGGAGCTCGGTCCATGACAAACGCAAACGACGTGCGCGTGAACACGCTGGACGTACCGCTGGAGCGCGACGTCTTCATGCGCACGCTGCTGCGGGAACTCGCTGGAACCCTGCAAGACGTCGTCGGGTTGGAGGAGGCTTCCGGGTTTATCAGCGTGGTGGGCCAGCGCATGGGCTCACAGATCAACGCCAGCTATCAGCAGGCACTGCAAGTGACCAAGCTCGATCGCCGGCAGGTCGCCGATGTGCTGGTGGACCTGAAGCGCCGGATCCGCGGCGGCTTCTTCATCATCGAAGAGGACGAGGACAAAATCCTGTTGGGCAACCGGGTGTGCCCCTTTGCCGAGAAGGTCATCGGACGCCCGGCAATGTGCATGATGACGTCGAATGTTTTCGGATCGATTGCGGCCGACAACCTGGGCTACGCCAAAGTGGTTCTGGAAGAGACCATAGCGCAGGGCGCGGCGGGCTGTCGCGTGAGGGTTTACTTGAAACCCACTGCGCAGGCTCAGGAGTCGACGGGGCGCGAGTACCTGGGCGCTTGAAGCCGCGGCGAGGCGGGCATGGAGCTGGGTGACGCCTTCTTCGCGACCATCGAGCTGCTGCCGGACCCGCTGCTGCTGGTCACAGTGGACGGCACCATTCTCGCCGTCAACGCAGCGCTGCTCAAGCAGTTGGATCTGCCGCGGCAGCGCCTCGTGGACCGGTCCCTGAATGACCTCTCGTGCGGCCCCGACGCCGATGTGTCGGACTACCTGACACGCTGCGCGCGCTCCGGGCAATTGCTGCTCGGCGCTTTGACACTGCGCCGGCACGATGGCACGCAGCTCAAGTTCCGCGCCGGCGGCAGCGCCTTCCTGAATGCGAGCAAGACGGGGGGCAAACGCGCGGTAATTCTCCGCTTGGTGCCGGCGTCCGAGGGCGGATCCGCGTTCGTCGCGCTCAACGATAAAATTCAGGAACTGAACGGCGAAATCGCGCGGCGGCGCACGATCGAGACCGCGCTGCGCAAATCCGAGCAGTCACTGCACGACGTCGATCGGCGCAAGGACGAATTCCTGGCGACGCTGGCGCACGAGCTGCGCAATCCGCTCGCGCCCATCCGCAACGCCATGCAGCTGATGGCGAGGGCGCCGGGCGACGAGACGAAAATGGCGGCCCTGCGCTCCATGGTCGAGCGGCAGCTGCAGCACATGGTGCGTCTCATCGATGACTTGATGGATGTTTCGCGAATCACGCAGGGGCGGCTCGAACTGCGAAAGGAGCGCGTCGACCTGGATGCCGTGCTGCAAATCGCCGTCGAAACCAGCTTGCCGCTGCTGCAGGCCAAGGGCCACAAGCTGAGCGTCACCTCCGGAGGCGAGCGCATCCAACTCGATGCGGACGTCACGCGCCTCGCACAGGTGTTCTCGAATCTGCTCAACAACAGCGCCAAGTATTCGCCGCCGGGCTCCGAAGTCTCGGTCACGACGCGGCGCCACGCGGATCAGGTGAGCATCTCCTTCACCGATACCGGTATGGGCATACCACCCAGCATGCTCGGCCGGGTGTTCGATATATTTTTTCAACTGGATCGCCCGGGCGGCCGCGAGGGGCTCGGCATCGGTCTCACCTTGGTGAAGCGGATCGTGGAACTGCACGGCGGAACCGTCGATGCCGTCAGCGGCGGCGAGGGCCAGGGAACCACGTTTCATGTGCGCCTCGCCGCGGCGCAGTCCGCGACCGACACGCATCCGGTCGACGCCGTAGCCGTCGAGCGCACGGCCACCGTGCCGACCCGCATTCTGGTGGCCGACGACAATCTGGACGCCGCGCAAACCCTCGCCTTGCTGCTGGAAACCGAAGGTCACGAGGTGCGCACGGCGCACGATGGATTGGAGGCCATCCACGTGGCTGAGGATTTCCGCCCGCAGATAGCGCTGCTCGATATCGGCATGCCGCGCCTGGATGGCTATCAGACGGCGCGAAGAATTCGCGATCAGCCGTGGGCGCGGGCGGTCACGCTGGTGGCTGTGACGGGCTGGGGTCAGGAGCAGGACTTGCGCATGGCCGCCGCCGCAGGCTTCGATCGCCACCTGGTCAAGCCGGTCGACCCGCAAGCCCTCACGAGAATGATCGGGCAGATGGCCGACGCCGGGTCCGTCGTCGCCCCGAATTAGCGCGACGAACGGCTGCTTCACACCGCGGGTGGACATCCTGCCGGTCGAACCCCGCCACTCAAGTGCGGGCGACTGTCTTGCCCTGTACCGTGAACGCTCCCGGCGCGGTGGACATGCCGCACGCGGTCGAATTGCCGCGACTCACGGCCGCAGAAGCCTTATCGGCGCCTGCCATTCGAGGCCGACACCGATGTGATCGCGGCGCATTACGCAGGCCGTGGAGCGCACGCCGCGGGGCATGACGCCGTCGATGAAGAGTTCTATGAGGGTGAAGATGCGCAAATGAAACTCTGTTTGCAGATAGGCACCCGTGGAGCTGATATTGAGGACCCGACCCACCCCGCGCTCACCGGATCGCAGCGCGAAGCTCACAGCCATGTTGGCAGGATGCCGATGGCCCCAGCGATGTTCCATGAAGCAGCTGGACTTCAGTTCCTTGGATTGGAGTGCGAGCATTTGTCTTCTCCTTTCGTGGTCAACAAAGGGCGCAGTGCGTTCTTCATCAGCTACCGGCAGCCTAACAAGGCCCAGCCGGCTCAGCCGTCGGGAGAAAGTGACAGTTTGTTTGAGCAGATATGATTTCTCGTCACACCCTCGAAGAAAATGCAAGGGTAGCCAGTGTCGGGAGAACGTGATGGTTCTGCCGCACACGGGACATCGTCACACCGTGACCAACTCATACTGGAGGGCGAAGCGAATCAGGTCCGCTCGATTGCCTACGCCGAGCTTGACCATCAGCCGATGGCGATACGTGTCGATGGATTTCGGGGACAAGAACAGGGTACGCGCAATCTCGACGCTCGAAGCTCCAGCGACGAGTTGCCGCAGGACTTCGCGTTCGCGCTCGCTCAGACTTGTGCACGACTTGTTGTAACCGGCAGCGCCCAGTTCGGCCGGCATCGAGATTATTCCAGGCGCGACATATTGATTACCGGCGATGACCGTTCTGATGGCAAGCACCAGGTCTGAACCCGCCGACTTTTTGGTCACATAACCGCGGGCACCCGCGCGCAGCGCGCGATGAACGTGCTCGGAAGTATGGCAGGCGGAGAGGACGATCACGTGAGTCGGCGGTCCTTTTTCAAGAATGCGGAGCGTGGCGTCGAGACCGTTCAGCGTCGGCAATACGAGGTCCATGACAACCACATCCGGGTGCAGGGAGTGGGCGGCGATTACCGCCTCTTCGCCGGTCGACACGGATCCGATCACTTCCATGTCTCCGGCGCGATTGAGAAGCGCGGTCAGTCCGTCGCGCATGATGTCATGGTCATCGACCAGAAGAATCTTCGTCGGCGCAGGTAGCCGTTCAACACGGAAGTTTGGACCGGCCGGGCCTTCCTCCGGGCCGGTAACCGAAGCGTCGGCCGCTCCGAGGGCCCGCGGAAGGCGAGCCGCCGCCGCTTTGCGCGTGTCGGGTCCATGCATGAGTCGCATCTATGGAACTCGCGCGGTCCGTGTCCGCTTCTTCACGGAACACGGCCCGCGCACCGGCCGGGCCGCAACTCGCTGCTTTCGGCAACGAGGTTGCCCGAATCATCCCCGTTACCGGTGGCCGTAGTGGCGTCAGGTGTCGGGCCGAGTTCTCCTTCCAACAAGGATACTGCATCATCGCCCAAGGCTGTGAGCGCCGACGCCAGTTGTTGCAGGCTTTTCTCCACGACCGCGAGGGTGCGGTCTTGCTGTAGCGCTGACTCTGCAGCACCGGCGAATCTGCTGACGCGGGTCGCGCCTAGCATGCCTGCGCTGCCCTTGAGCTGGTGCACGCGCGCCATCAGCTTGTCCCTGGAACCTTGGTCGTCGAGCGACACCGGCAGAGCCAGATCGGCGAAATCGCGCGCCATGCGCACCAGCAAGGACTTAAACAGCGCGACATCGTTGCCGAACGCCCGCTGAACCATCCCGGCGTCGATGCCGGCCGCGAGAAAGAGCGAGGAACTAGTCACGGGCCTCCTCAACAATACACAGCAAGCCGCATCTGCAGCTGCGCGTGATGGATCTCCGCATCGTTGTCATGGGCTACCCGCGCAATTTCTGGAAGGCCTAACATCTGCTCATACGCACCTTGAAAATGCGGCGATTTCGTTTGCTACGCGAGTCTTCGCCGTCTCGGCCAGTCCCGAGCAGTGCGCTACGCGTACCACACTTGGCGTTTCCAACGCCTGCGGTTGGCTGTCGATATAGTGCAAATATTTCTAAATCGCAATGTTCTGTTATTAGTACATCTAGTTGTAGACTACGTGCGAAGCTGAATAATAGATGTGACGCCTTCGCTGATATCGTTGATACCTGATGAGTTATGTCATGGCAGAGCTTGCGGTAGGACAGAGTATATGTTTTTTCTCTGGTGCGTTCGCGTGCCAAGCTCCGCTGAAGGCACAAGCGTTATTGCGGTCGCGTTGTCAGCACTCGTCTTGACCACGGCCGGCTTGATCGGGACGTAAATCCCGGCGACATCAAGGGCGACGGTGTCGGTGCGCGCCGGCATGTTGCCCGCCCATGACGGCGGCTCCGCGCGCGCGGTCAACGCCATTTCAGACGCGCGAGGCCGGAGGCCAATCCAGCCGACAGTGTATCGACCACGATCGGTCGCGGGAGTGCGAGCCTTGCACGGACGAGCAAAGCGACCAAGCTCAGCGCCATCACCACCAGGGTCAACCGACCGACTTCGACTCCGAGGTTGAATCCGAGCAGGATGCTGAACAGCCGCGCCGCGGGAAGGCGCAATTCGAGCAGATCGGCGGCAAAACTGAATCCATGGATGAGCCCGAACACGGTGACCACGATTCGCACAGCACCAGGCCGAGCAGGAACGACATGTGGTCGACACCGGTGAAAATATGCATGATGCCCATCTGCACGTACTTGAAGAGCCCGGCGTCGCTCAAGCCCTCATCCGGACCGGAGATCGCGCGCGTCTGATTATCCTTGGTAAAGATTTGCTGGATGACGCTGCCGTCGCCGTTCTGGACCTGAGCCAGCGAGACGTGCGAGGGCACCAGATCGAAAAACACCGCCGAGTGCAGCGCGATCCCGGCGGATGTCGGACATTGGAAGCACCCATATCGCCGCGTCGCCACAGCGCGTCGATCGGCAATCCTGCAGCGCTTCATCAAGAGAGTCAGCCGGCCTTCGTCAGCGCACGAATCGCATCCGCCAGCGGCCGCGCGGCCGCGTCATACCCCGTCCAAGGCTTGGTCTTGCGCAGCAGCGCGGGCGCGGTACGCAGGGTGAAAATTGTCGGGTCGAGCCCGCGGCGAACAGCCTTCCAATCGATCGGCATCGATACGGGCGCACCCGCGCGCGCGCGCGGCGACAGCACGGCCACCGCAGTGGCGGTTCTATCGTTGCGCAGGTAATCCAGGAATATCCTTCCCTGACGCTGGCTCTTCGACATGGCGTCCAGATACTTGGTCGGAGCATCCTTGGCCATCTGGGCGCAGATGAGGTGCGCGAAGTTTTTGGCGATGGGCCAGAGCATCGCAGCTTTGCCCGCCGCCAGCGGCGTGACCACGTGCAGTCCCTTGCCGCCGGTGGTTTTGCAAAACGATTCAAGACCGGTTGCCTCGAGTCGTTCGCGTATTTCAATGGCGCCGGCGACCACCGCGTCGAAGCTCACGTCGGGGGCTGGGTCCAAATCGAAAATCAAGCGACCGGCTGCTTCCGGATTGCCGGGTGCGCAATTCCATGGATGAATCTCCAGCGCGCCCACCTGGGCGACGGCCGCGAGCGCCTCGATCCGGTCGATCTGCAAATACGGCGCCTTGTCGCCCTTGACCTTGACCGCACTCAGTAGCCGCGACATCCCCGCCATGGCGTGACGTTGAAAGAACTGCTCAGTGCCGAAACCGTCCGGCAGCCGCACGAGAGAACACGGGCGTCCCTTCAGATGCGGCATCAACCACTCCCCGATGCTTTCGAAGTATCGGGCAAGATCGGCCTTGGTCACGGGCTTGCCGTCGCCGCCATCCGGCCACATCGCCTTGTCCGGTTTCGAAATCGTCACGCCCATGACGGTGACTGCGCCGGAGGGCGCCTTGGTATTCGCCGGCATGTCCGGTTTCGAAGGCGCTCGCATGACCGAGACTGCGCTTGAGGGCGACTGTGTATTGGCTTTGGCCGCGACGGTTCGTGTCGCCGCGGCAGCCCGGCCTGAGGCAGCGGGCCGGCTTGAGGTGGCGGGCGGGCTTGAGGCAGCGGCTCGGCTTGAGGCAGCGGCCCGGCCTGAGGCAGCGGTCCGGCTTGAGGCGGCGCGCGGGCTTGAGGCGGCGCGCGGGCTTGAGGCGGCGCGCGAGCTTGAGGCGGCGCGCGGGCTTGAGGCGGCGCGCGGGCTTGAGGCAGCGCTCCGGTCCGCAGCGACGGGAACTTCCGCAACCACCTCGTGTGCCGATTTGTCCTGCCGCCACCCCTTGAAGGCGGCTTGCCGGATCATGCCGGTGCCCGTCCAACCGGCGAATTCGATCTCGGCGACGAGACTGGGTTTCAGCCAACGAACGTTGTGCGCCTTGGGCGGCGCGTTCTCGCCGCGGAAAGGGCTGGCCTCGCGCGTCAGACTCTTCAACGCCGGGAGGAGCGAGGCCGCCACCTCACGCCCGAATCCTGTGCCGATGCGGCCCACGTAGATCAGGGCCCCATCGCGATAGACCCCCGCGAGCAGCGAGCGCACGGTCCCGGCTTCCGTGGTCCACGCACCAATCACGACTTCCTGGCCAGCACGGCATTTGGTCTTGGTCCAGCTGCCGGTCCGGCCCGAGCGGTAGGGCGCATCGAGCCGCTTCGAGACGATTCCTTCGAGACCCAGCTTGCAGGCCGAGTCGTACACGTCCCGAGCGTTCGACACCAAATGGGCGACGTAGCGCAGCCGGTCTCCCGTTGCGTTGGCGTTCAACAGCGCTTGCAGGCGTGCCTTGCGCACCTCCTGCGGCAAGGGGCGCAGATCCTCGTCCCCCTCGAACAGCAGATCGAAGGCGAACAGCCGTAGATCGTCGGAATTGTTTTCGGATAACGCGGCTTGCAGAGCGGCGAAGCTCGGCAGATCGTTTTCGCCGAGAGCCACCACTTCGCCATCGAGAGTGCAGTCGGGCAATGACTCCGCGTCGCGCGCGACGGCGGCGAATCGCTCGGTCCAATCGAGGCCGCTCCGCGTGCGTATGACCGCATGGCCTCGGGTTACGTTGAGCTGAACGCGGTAGCCGTCGAGCTTCACTTCGTGTCCCCAGCCGGAACCCTCGGGAGGCCGCTCGACGAGTTTTGCGAGCTGAGGTTCGACGAACGTCGGGACCTTGGTTGCGATGACGGGTTTGCGCGCACCGGATTTGGACGCCGGCGCGGCCCGGGGTTTGGAGGGCGGCACGGCCGTGATGAAGGGTTCGGGGCGCCTGCCGATTCCGTCGGCGATCTGTTTGAGCGTACGTCCCGACGCGACCGAGCGGTCTTCCGCGAGCAACGAATCGGCATCGCCCGGCTTGGCGTCGGCATCCCGGTGCTTGATCAACAGCCAGTTGGTGCGCTTGCCGCCATCACGGTCACTCCGCATCCGCACCAATACCCAGCTGCCGTGCAGCCGCGCTCCATCCAGGGTGAATTTCAAATCACCGCCCTCGAATGCCTGCCGCGGGGTCTTACCACCCTCCGGCATCCAATATCCACGGTCCCACAACTGCACGGTCCCGCCACCGTACTCGCCCCGCGGGATGGTGCCCTCGAAATCGCCGTAGTCGAGCGGATGGTCCTCGACTTCCACGGCGAGGCGTTTATCCGCCGGATCCAAGGAAGGCCCACGCGTCACGGCCCACGACTTGAATACGCCGTCCAGCTCCAGCCGCAGATCGTAGTGCAGGCGGCGCGCGGCATGCTTCTGGATGACGAAGCGCAGGCGCGCCGAGCGTGGCGGCGGGGTCAGACCGGACGGCTCAGCGGTCTTTGAAAAATCGCGCTTTGCGCGATAGTCGGACAGCGCGCGCTTGGCCACGTCAGGTGCCCTGCCGGTCCATCAAGCGCCGATAGGCAAGGAGGTGGCGCAACGAGGATTTGGTGTCCCCCGCCTTCTCACACAGTCGCGCCATATTGAAATGCGCATCCGCGAACTGCGGGTCGAGAGCAAGCGCCTCGCGATACGCGAGCAGGGCATCGGCTTCGCGGTTCAGGTCTTCGAGCAGCACCCCGAGATTGAACGCCAACAACGGCTCACCCTGCTGCGCCGACCGGTACAGCTGCTCTGCCTCCTGCAGCCGGCCGCTCGTGTGCAGCAGCCGGCCGAGATTGATCCTCGCATCCGCGTGACTCGGATCGGCTTTGAGGCTGGCCTCGTAGGCACGCTCTGCACCTTGCGGATCCGTCTCCTCGAGCGCAAAGGCGCGGGCGTAGTGTTCGTCGGCGGCGTCGGCAGCAGCAGCGGCAGCGGCAGGCGCAGCGGCGGCCGGCCGTTCGATCACGTGTATGCCGCCCGGCGCCGCGCCGATGTCGAGCGCCAAGGCGTACTGGCCGGACTCGGTCTCCCAGAGCAACTTACCCTCGCGCACCGCGATTTGATCGCCGAGCGCGGTGAGCGAGCGAGCGCTCGACGCGGCGCCCGGGGGCAGCGTTGCGCGGAAGGTGCGCAACGTTCGGTTGATGCGGTGCGCGGAGATGTTGGCGGCCCGCAGTGCGCCGGCCGTTCGCATCATCAGCAGGTCTTGAAACGAGTAGTGCAATCGACCGCTGCGTTTGACGGGGGCGATGTGGCCGGCGCGCGCCAGAGAACGTACGGCGGACGCGGGTAAGCCGAAAAGCCGTTCTAGGTCCTTCGCTTTGTAGGCATGCATCTCATCGTCGAGCGGTTTTGCGCGCGGACGGCGGGGCTGCGCGTTTCGGTGCCTTGCGTTCCTTCAAATCGGCGGACTTCGCCCCTCGAGCATCGATGCTGGCGCGCAGCGCCTCCATCAAATCGATGACGTTGCCGCTGTTGGCGGACACCGGACCTTCCGCCAGCGAGACCTCCTTGCCGTCGACTTTTCTCTGAATCGCTGCCTCCACGCGCGCCTTGTGTTCATCCGAATATTCGTTGGGATCGAATCGCTTGGCCCCCAGCTGCTCGATGAGTTGCCGGGCGAGTTTCAGTTCGGCCTCCGATACGGGCGCTGGTTCGATCCCCAAATCCTTCAGCTCCCGCACCTCGGCTTTGAAATGCAGCTGGTGCATCGCCAGGCCGCCCGGCAACGCTCTGATGACCACGATGTGCTCCTTGCCGCGCGAGATCCAGCGGCCCACCGCGCATTGCCCCGCGGTTTGCAGCGCGGTGGTGAGGAGGGCATAGGGCTTGGCGCCTCCTTTGTCAGGGGCCAGATAATACGTACCGTCGAAATACAAGGGGTCCACCGAAGCGAGCGGAACGAATTGACCGATGTCGATGGAATGGCTGGTGGCGTCCTCGAGCGCTTTGAGTTCCTCGGGACTGAACATCACGTAGTGGTCCTTCGAGAATTCATAGCCCTTGACCATCTCGGAGCGTTCCACGATTTTGCCGTCGTTGACTGCGACGTACTGCTGCTTGACGCGCGACCCATCCTTTTGGCGCAGCAAATTGAAGGAAATTCGCTCCGAGGACACCGTCGCCGAGTACAGCTTGACCGGGATGGCCACGAGGCCAAAGGAGATCGTCAGCGATGCAATCGACCGTGCTTGTGTAGCCATGCCGCAACCATCCCTCAAAAGCCGAATTTGAGTCAAACTCTAATTCATGTAATGAAAGTATCGCAACTGCTTATATTGTGAGGCTTAAGAGCTGCGTAGGAAACAGCCCACGCTGAGCAGGGGTGGCCCGGGACGGTGGCCGCTGTGCCGTCTGCGC
>Ga0116229_10014000_pt1 | contig 11221 bp, 7 predicted proteins | sample S1TSphgellanicum_3_FD_87313 | JGI IMG/M metagenome (GOLD analysis project Ga0116229, IMG submission 87313) | Host-associated microbial communities from peat moss isolated from Minnesota, USA - S1T2_Fc - Sphagnum magellanicum MG | ecosystem: Host-associated > Plants > Peat moss > Unclassified... | reverse complement strand
TGCGGTTGATAAAAGCCTCGAAAGTACTCCAGACCAGTGTTGGAAAACTAATGTACCCAATCACCATCCCGCTGATGCTCGAAGCCGATCTTGTCTGCTGTAAAATCAGCGCCTGCGATGTCAAAATGTACGGCAGTAAGTAGATCGCAATGGTGAAAAGCGAGACCGACTTAATCGGGGAGACACTTAAATAGAGCGATACCAGCGCCGTCGCCAGAAATATCATGTCGCGCAGACCACAAAGATAGTGCGTACCAGATAGAAAATACTGCACTCGCTGGCTAGCTGTCAAACCTCCGTTCAGCGGCAGAAATAGCCGCCGCCAATCGGAGCGCAGCACACCGATTGTCCCTCGTGCCCACCGTGCCTGCTGAACAAAGTAGCCGGTTAGATCGAGTGGCCCGAGACCTTTTGCCAGCACCTCTTTGATGTAGACGCTTCGCCAGTTCTGGTGTGTTCGGATCGACGCGGCGAAGTCTTCGGTGACACTCTCAATGGGAAAGCCACCGATCTGATCGAGAACTAACGCCCGAATCACCACGTTTGTCCCGCAGATATAGCTAGCGTTCACCGACGATTTTCCGGGGCAAACGAGGTCGTAGAAGAGCGATGCTTGGTTTTCTGCCCAGCGCGAAACGGTGATTTCGGTATTTCGATAGAACTGCCGGGACTGAACCCAGCCAACTTCCGGGTCTGCGAACGGGGCAACCGTCCGTACCAAAAAGTCGGGCTCTGGAATCTGATCGGCATCGAGAACCACCAAGAGGCAGTTGCCGGTAGCACCGACGAGCTGACGGGCATTTTCGATATTTCCCGCCTTCGCCCCGCCATGAACCTGCCTCGTCACACACTCGACACCGTGCGCCATTGCAAGTTTCTCCACCGTCTGCCAATTTGTTACATTCGCCACATAGCCGTCATTGCAGACAATAATCCTGATTGGCGCTCGATGGTGCTCCGATTGAAGGCGATCACGCGCGGCGATCGCACCAATAATCGTCGGTTCAAGTATGCTGTCGCCTTCATTGACCGTCGGAATAAAAACAAATACCGGAAGATCGGCAGCGTCTTGTTTGGGCGAGTAGTGTGGCTCTCGACGAGGCCAGACCGTGAACTGGAAACCAAGAATATGCATAGCTGTAAAGAGCTCTGCCAGCAAAAGAGGGATCGAAAGCCACCAGTTGTGCCATGAGTTTACCGAGATTCGCCAGATCAAATAGCGGACTGTCAGGATGATTGTCAAAACGGACAGAAAAAGCTGGAATGGCTTAACAACCACCGGGTTTTTCACCGACAGGTCTTGGATTACCACGTTCTTCGAGTTTTCTATCCCTTGGTTAAAAATGGGTGTGCCTACTTGTTAGCATTTGTGCCGACTATTGCTGGCTGGATGAGGGAACGCTGGTTTTTGGCGAGATTTGCCCAGTCCTCATCGTTCCACAAACCCAGTGCGTGTCTCCAACTCGTGACTAAGGTTTTTGACGCGCCAGCATCCGAAATTGTGCGAAGCAGCTCTATTCGCAGCGTTCGCTGCGCCGGGCCGCTCGCTGGAGAACCATAGAGGCCATTCAGTGTAGACCAAAGCTGAACTGCTGAACTCACGACTGCCGGAGAATTGATTTTCGTTGCCGACGTTCTTGTCGTTGAAATGGGCTGCTCGGTACTCAAACTGTCGATGAAAATCCCTTGAATAATTGTGTTGAGACTATAGTTCCTGTCTATTTTGACGTAAAACGTACCGGGGCCGATCAGCGCGAATCGCTCGTAAACTCCTGGCCAAAAGTTTTCAACTCTGGTCTCGGCAACCGCCGGCATCTCCGTCGGCACGTCATACGTTTGGTGGTAATCGACTCCCGTAACCGCCGGCATCAACTGAATGATGTAGTCGCGGAACCGAGTTGTGGTCGTATGTCCATCCTTATTCATAAAGTAGAGACAAAGACGGTGAACACCGACTGGAACAGTCACTGTCAACCAGATATCCGGGCCCTGAATCATTCGCTCGTCCTGCTCGCCTTGGTCGTCCCATTCCGACTCTCTCCGGCTGCCTGTCTCCGGGTCAAAAAGAACACGTGGATCGCCAGATTGATCCCATTGCAGCCAGTGGGACGGTGTGGTCGAGCCGTTGAGGGCCATTCCGAGTTGATTCGTGACCGAGAAATCCTTAACATCTCCCGAAACATAGTCTTGGTTGGCATCCTCCGCGCCGCACAGTATGGCATACTCTGTGCCATAACGCTGGGTCCAGTTGCCCTGGGTCTGCCAGTCCTCGCCAAGATAATAGCCCGTTCCTTGACCCGGAGTAACGCCGATTTTTGTTAACTTCTTCGCATCGGCCGAAATCTCGTTGACAGTCAGCGGAGCAGCAGGCAGAGGAAAGGCGACAATCGTTCTCGCCTTAATTGGCGGCACTTCAGGATATATCTTCTCAGTGGTCCACGAAATTGTCGATGCCCCCGTGCCGTAATTTCCGATCAAAAGGCCGTTGCTAGAGAGCAGAGTGAGCGATCTTATGTCGGTGCCGTAGCTGTCGAGACGCGTGTGGTAGAGCTGAGAACCATCGGAATCGTCAATCACTTCAAATCCGCCCTGTCGGTGTCCGATGTAAAGATAGCCGTTCTTATCGTAAGCCAGTGCCGAGATGTAGTCATCGGAAAGTGGCAGGACGACGCTCGTTGGGTTGAGCGGTATTGCGTTCCGCACATCCTGTTTTATCTTTAACTGCCACTTATAGCCATGCAGATAGTTCCAGGTGTTACCGTTGTCATTACTGAATGCCAGCCCCGAAGATGTTCCGCAGTAGATCTTGCCTGCCTTGTTGATGAGCAGACAGTTGATTTGGTTACTCGGAAGTCCCAAGCCAGTTTCCGTCGACTGGGAGGCTGGGGTCGCATTGATTGTTGTCCAGGAGGAGTAGTGTGATGACGGATCACTGACCAGAATACCGTCATCCGCCGATCCAACTAAGGCTGTACCCTCCGATGTAAACGCTATACAGTTAATCGCGTCGGATGGCAATCCATTGAACTCAGTAATGTATCGCCAGCTTTTGGTCTGTTCCGAATAGATTGAAAGACCGCAGTCTGAGCCGATCCAGATATCCCCGTTAAGCGGGTTGAGCACGATCGTTGTGACGTGAACGCCCAGCGGACCGGACATGATGTCGTAGTTCTGCCACCAAGAGCTGTTAAAGACCGAAACTCCCCGTCGCTCGGTTCCTACCCACAGCCTGCCGAGCCTATCGAGGCAAAGGGCGGTAATCGAGTCGTCGTACAAGCCGTCTTCAGCGCGGTAATGCTGCCACCGGTACCCGGGTTTCGCATCGAGCGAATAGTGCCACAAACCGTCGTTGTCTGTACCCCACCACCAGCCGCCTCCGCCTTCGAGCGTACAGGTTACAAATTGGTTATCCGGTCCATTCCAGTTTGTAAGCGACGACAATGTGTTCGGTGGAGGCTCCGGGCCATAGTTCGTGTCTTGCCCAAAGCACGTAGTTGCGCTACCAAGCAGCAACAGGAAGATAGCTGCTCTGGTGAGGTTTCGTAGAAGACCTTTGGAGATTATCTCTAGCCTAACAAATTTTTGCATGCGGCTACGACTTTCCTAGGGCGCTGTTGACATAGACCAGGAGTCGTCCGGTGCTCACCATCTCGCCTTTCGACACTTTGACCGAAAAGATATACATTCCTGGCTTAGTAAAGTAGGCCGTCGTCGTTATGTTATGCGGCGAAACAATCTTTACCGGAGCGGGACCTTCGGCGAGTGACCAGGTAGTGACGAATGAGGATGCTGGATAGGCGCTCACAGCGCTTAAAGTTGCAGAATTAACGGGCAGCGTGATTTCCTGGCTGGGTTCGGGATAGAGAGGAAAAGAAAGATCTGAGCGCTGATAGACATTGACATGCCGGCAATAGAGATCCTGCGGCCAGGTCGACTGGGAAGGATCTCCGCCGAACCCACCGAGCGCTAAATTAATTGTGATGTACATTGGGACACTGGATGCATCGTTGTATGGCTGGCCGGTCGTTCCTCGATAGTTGTCGTCGAGATACCAAGCGACCTCTCCGGGTTCCCAAACCACAGAATACGTGTGCCATTGTGTCCGGTCGATTCCGATGGCACTGTAGTTCACATCCGATTGCCTATGCTCTCCATATTCGTCGGTGTAATGGTTTGTGTTGATTACTTCATTGGGCTGGTCGCCGGCGATCTCTTCGACATCGATTTCGGGTGGCCAGTCATCGTTCCAGGCCAGTAGGTATGCCGCTGCCCATGCGCCGTTGACGACAGGTACCTTTAGCTGGAACTCAAACAGTCCATAGAGCTGCTGAAATTTTCCAATTGTCGATATCTGTCCTGATTTGTAAGGAAATCCGTTCGTCAGGGTCTGTTCTGCGTGAATACGCAGCATATTATTTGCTACAGAAACCTCGTCCGGCGAAAACCACTGCAGTTCGTAGCTGGAAACGTTGTGTTTGCCGGTGGTGACCGACCAAAGAGCCGGATCCAACGTATTGTTAGTGAAGCCCTCGTCGAGTGTCGAAACAAACGCTACGAGGCTGAGCCCTTCAAAAAAAGCGCTGGCCGACTCGTGATTCACTTGCGGGGAGATAACCAGACTCACCGCTCCGCTGGGCACGGCAATCAGTTCGTTGACATCTACCCAGCCAGGCGTAGTCTGTGTCCAAGATTGCGGCGGATCACTGTTTATAATCTTTCCCGTACTGTCCAGCCAAGTCATATCAACTCCGATGAATTGGCTCAATGAGGAAGGAGCATTTGTGCTTTGCGGGGATTGGGCGTTAACGACGACACGTATGCTTCCGCGCAGAAGCACTTTAGACCACTCCGGTCTTACAGGGACTACCTGCGTCATTCCCGACAGAACCGTATCATCCGGTGCGGCGACCGCGATAAATGCTTCTCCGTTGTCGCTGCCAATTGTCGCTGGAACGGCCGGATTTATCTGGCTCCAATCCGTTACGGCCCCGCCAGACGTGGAAAAGGTGCTGTTTTGGATGAGATTTAACGGTGTATTGGCGGCAGTATCTGCCAAAGCGGGGCCAGTAGGACTAAGCAGAACACCGATGCATAGGAGCAGAAATCTGACCAAGGTCCCGAAATCTGTGTACGCAAGGGTGGATCTCGTCTCCACCCGTTCTAAACCGCGAAATTTCATGTACATCATCCGTGTTCTATTACGAATTTTTCCACGACGGATGCACATTTCTTTCAGGAGACGGCTGAGTGCCAACTCTATGGGCATGCAGGAGGATGACTGTCGCCAGTCATAATCGCATAGTATGGATCCTTCCAAGGGTTCGTGCCGGTGGTTGGGTCTGGGTTATAGAGCGCACCCTGACTGAGCCACTTCACATGACCATCAAGAAAGACTACTTCCGATCCAAGCGAGTGGCGAGTCGAAATTAAATTTGGTGTTGGACCGTTGACGTAGCCGTATGTGAAATTCAAGAAACCGTCGTCGGTTGTACCAGTGAGGGTGTTTGGAAACGGCTTTGCTTGTGTCGTGTTTTGCAGACCGGCGGCTTCCTCGCAGAAGAGCATCGTGTCTGACGTGTCGTCGAACTGTGCAATGCTGATACCTGGTGTCAGCATGCCTGACGCATTTGCAGCGCTTGGTGCCGCGACTTGCGCCGCAGCGTCCAGGCATTGGTTGATTGCGTACGACAACCCGTTGATTTGACCTTGTGAATCGTCGGGGCAGACATAGACCTGTTTGTTCTTGACATAGCCGTAGAGTGAACCTTGAGTGACATCAAACGACGATGTTGCGTTGGCATTACCCGCTGCCGTGCCATCTACATAGTTCGTATCATAAACCCAGCCGCCAGTGACACCTTTGCCATTTGGTCCGTCGGCGCAACCGGGCGTAAACTCGTCAAAGTCGTCGGAATACATCGACGCCGCTTCGCCAAGCTGTTTGAGATTGCTCGCGCAAGATGTCTGACGGGCCTTTTCACGAGCCGATGCGAAGACTGGGAAGAGTATTGCGGCTAGTATTGAGATGATAGCGATGACAACAAGAAGCTCAATTAGTGTAAAACCGCCCCTAGTTAAATATGGCCGTTGTTTCGGTAGAAGGTCTTTCATGTTTCTCTACTCCACAGCCTTAATATAATATTCTAAGAAGGCTGACTGTTCTATTGACAGATCGGTGAAACTACTATACGAAAATGAGCGTCGCTTGTTCATTTGAAAGCTTGTTTACAGGCGCCGGAACAAGTTCGTGGTTACATGGTTTTAGAAATTATCCAAAGTGATTAGTTTCATAAATTTTAAATCTACTCGCTTTGTACTTCATTCGCGAGAAAATCCTGCTCTTTATTGACTACCGACAAGATCAACATAATCGCGCCGAAAACCAGCATCACCAAACCCCAGTCGAGGTTGATGTTGATGCCTAAAGATTTGGCGTAGATTGACTTGTCGGACACCAGTCCGTAGAGAGTTAATATCACGCCGAAAATCGAAAATAAGCCGCCAATTGGCAATCTGAGATCCATGGAATAGTCCTATCTGAAGATATAGTTCAACACAAGCGCAGCAACAATAATTATTGTGCCGAGTACCGCCGGGCGCAGCAGCCAGTTCTTTTCAGTTTCTACTGGCTTGGGGGTGAGTGAGTACACGAGGCCGGTCAACTCTTGATCGCTCTTTGTTCGTTTTGTCGCCAGCGAAATAGCGATTGTTGTCAGAAAGCAGAAGCTCCAGGCAAAGATAGCGGTGTAGAAATTTTGCGCCATGTCGCTTGGGTAGTGGTGAAGGACTGCGCCAAGCCAGCCTCCTTTAATCGGATCAGTCTCGCCGACAGGCTGTGTCAGTCCGTGGTGAACCGCCGCAGCGACAGTTCCGGTAAGAAGGCCCCAGAAGGCTCCATGGCCGGTTGTTCTTTTCCAGAACATTCCAAGAAGGAATGTTGCAAAGAGTGGAGCATTCACAAAGGCGAATACGAGTTGCAACAAGTCCATGATGTTATTGAACTTGGCCGCCAGAATAGCGGCTAAAACGCTGGCGAGAATCCCGCCCACCGTCGCCAGCTTCCCGACCACCAAATAGTGCTTATCGCTCTGCCCTGGCCGTATAAAGCTCTCATAGATATCGACAGTGAAGACCGTATTGAATGCAGTGACATTGCCTGCCATACCGGACATAAACGACGCGACTAGCGCGGTCATTCCGAGGCCAAGCAGGCCGGTTGGAAAGTAGTGGATTAGCATTAATGGCGCGGCGTTATTGTAGTCGTAGGTACCGTCCGCGAGCTTAGGCAAATGAAAACCGTTGGCGCCTCCGGCTGCGGTCAATCCCATGGCGAGCATTCCGGGCAGGATAACGAGGAAGGGAAAGAGCATCTTCGGGACTGCGGCAACCAGCGGGGTTCGACGGGCAGCGGACATCGACTTTGCGGCCATTGCCCGCTGAACCACCAGAAAGTCAGCGCACCAGTAGCCAAACGATAGAACGAAGCCTAGGCCCATCACCAGTCCGAACCAGTCGACCCCAAGCAGATTAGTGCTGGCATGCCCGAGACCCTGCCAAAGGTGATAGAACGAACCGGGTTCGTAGATTTGTGTGCCGGCACCAGGCGCCTTCGCCACAACGGCCGCGTTATGCTGAACCACTGCTAGATCGAGCTTTGCCTTGAGTCCACTCCATCCACCGGCATCGGTCAGCCCCAAAATGACTAGCGGCAAGAAGCCGAAGACGATTAAGAAGAACTGCAAAACCTCATTGTAAATGGCCGACGTTAATCCACCTAGATAGATGTAAGCAAGGACGAATGCGCCCGAAAAGAGCATGGCTTCGGGAAATGTCCAGCCAAGAAGCAGCACCAGCAGCTTAGCCATTGCGAAGAGGGAGATGCCGGATGAAAACAGGGTCATGATCGCGAACGAAAATGCATTAAATGCCCGTGTCTTCTCGTCGTACCTCATGCTGAGATATTCCGGAACCGATCGGGCCTTCGAGCCATAGTAAAACGGCATCATAAAGACTGCGACAAAAACCATCGCTGGGATCGCACCAATCCAGTAAAAGTGCGCGGTCAGAATGCCGTACTTTGCGCCGGAAGCGCCCATACCGATCACTTCCTGTGCACCAAGGTTTGCGGACAGAAAAGCGAGGCCGGTGATCCAAGCGGGAATGGATCTTCCAGACTGGAAAAAGTCGGAGCTGGTAGTCATCTTCTTTTTCAGTATCCAGCCGATGCCGACGACAAAGATAAGATAAATTATCAGCAAGGACGTGTCCACGAGACCTAAGTGGACGGTTGGTAAGGATTCTTGAGACATTGGTTTCCTAAGCAGCGCTGCTCACGCTCCGATGTTATTGAAGTGTAGGTTTAATCATTAAATTAGCGTTCCATCGCAAATCCAATAAGCCAGGGTTGCGAAAATCGCTTTTAGCGCATTCTACCTTGACTACTATGTTTGAGCGGTTATTCAAGTCGAATAAAAAGGGCTCGCCTTCGCGCAGTTGTTGCGTCAAAGGCGAGCCCGGTTTACCGAGTGTCTTATTTTGTGCTTAGTTCGGGAATTTTTGAGCTGCCAGCACTGCAGTAAGAGCCGCTCGTATGCACACCGTGGACAACCTTTAGTTCGGCGTCAATGTCGTCCGTCATAAACGGAACTGCATCTGGTGTCGGTTCCCAATCGAAATATGGACCTGGGTACTGATTCTTATTGGTATCGAGTGCGATCGGAACGAGGCGCATTCGCTTGTGAATCCATTCGAGGTCCCATGGCCCTTCTGTCGTGATCTGCTCATAGGAGCGGAACTCGAAGTAGATCGTGCGGCGAAGCGCACTCCCCAGAGTGCGGGGCGATCCGTGCAGCACCATATCGTCGTGGATCAACACATCGCCCGGTTCCATCTCCACCACAATCATGTCGGGATGCTCCCACTCAAACGTCTCGGCGATTTCGCAGACATCGTGGATGTTCTTGTGGCTCTTTGGAATGACATGGAGCGCACCGGCACCCTTGACCGACCTGTCAAGGTAGAGGTCGAAGTTGTAGACACGAAAGTTACGTGGGAAGACCGCATCCTGATGCCACGGGATGGCTTCGCCGTCACCTGGCATTTTAAATACCATCGACTCATAGGTCGGCACGAAATTTCTTCCGCTCAAACTCTCGGCAACCGAAAGAACCTGCGGACTGCCTAAGAGCTCCAGCGAAGCGCTGTTACCTTTGTTGTGCAAGTAGTTGACACGAAAAAGCACCTTGCCATTAGGGCGCTTGGCAAAGTTATAGTCTTGGTCGGTGCCGAGGATTTCGACACCGGACTTTTGGAGCTCAAGGCCTTGGTCGATCCACTGGGTACCGGCTGCCTGAAGGCGCTCTAGGAGCTTACCAGTGATCCACTTTCGAAGGATCAAAAAACCATTATCATCGAAAAATTTAACTTGTTCTTCCGTTAGGTGAAACGGAGATTTTCCAACAACCCCTTGATCTTTGAGCTGCGGCGGTAAAGTTTGGACAGTCATTTTATGTTCCCTTTTCATGCGCTTTAGTCGCGCACTACAGACTCGCGCGAACAGTTACTATTTTAGTGCCAAGATACGGGAAAGTCCTCCTGAAAATTTGGTAAAATATCCTGTATTTAAAGGTATTCTTCAATAAATGAAGCTCGCAAAAGAATCCTTGACGATAGAAGAACTCGGCTTTTCCGGTGAATATCGCGACGCCACTCTGATGGCGAAGGCACACAGTCATGACGAAGTCGAACTGAATTTCATCGAAGATGGCTCGCTCACTTACCTTGTGAGCGGGGAGCGCGTTGTTGTGACCGACCACAGATTTGCGATATTTTGGGCTTCGGTGCCGCATAAGGTGGTTCATGTAAAAGAAGGAACCAAATTCTACTGGTTTACCGTGCCACTAACCCTAGTCGTCCCCTGGATTGCGCAGGATCAATGGTTTCTGGATCGATTGTTAAACGGAGTTGTTTCAGTGGATCAACATCCATTTGACTACGATGGATTGCTCTGCCGTCAATGGATCGGTGATATTCAATCTGGAAGCACGGACAGAAAGCAGATCGCGAAAATCGAGATTGAAGCTCGTATCAAAAGGTTCATTCAGCTATCGTCAACTACCGATCGGGCGCAGACGCATCAGCGCTCGGCGGCTGCAAGTTTAGGAAAGACGGTCGACCATGTTCAGACAATGGTGAACTATATTGCCAAGAACTATACCGAGGAGATTACACTGCAGGACGTCGCCGACGCGGCCGGGATCCATATGAACTACGCAGTGAATATATTCCGCGAGGTCACCGGATATCGAATTCTGGAATATATCACACGCCACCGACTCTTTCACGCCAAACGACTACTGATAACGTCGGATCTAACAATATTAGAAATCGCACTAGACAGCGGCTTCGGATCGTCCAGCCGCTTCTACAGCGCCTTCAAATCCGCCTTCGGCAACGCCCCAGGAGAGCACAGACGGAACGCTGGCGGGGTGGTGATTCAGAGGTGAAACTGTTAGCCAGTGAGCTAGTTATAAGACGAGATCGGTGGAGATAATCGTCGTGCACAGCATTGTTGAGACGGCTGCAAAGAACTGTGTTAGTCCGCGTGCGAACGTGACGTATATTGTTAAGCATCTACAAAGCGCCGACGCAAACGACTCATGCGCAATCAGCAAGCTGGTGCCGATATCGGAAAATCTACCAAAACATCTCCGAATTCTCGCCAAAAGGCAGGAGCCAAAGCCTACTGCCGTTGAGGCGCGGCCTGGCTTCTTCCTGTGCCGGCGTGTCAAGAGAGGACGGCACCCGGTCTTGATGACTTTTCTTTTGCTTTGGCTTTTGTGATAAATCGAGCGTCTTTTCGAAGGTTCTGAACAAACCAATCGACAAATACTCCGCTGAATTGGGGTGTCCTTGGGGCGACACTGCTTTTGTAGAACCATGCCGGGTTCTTGTCAACCCCATGCACTCTGCGAACACATTCGATGTCGTAAGCTGATGGGAGCGATTGCAATTTGAGCCTTTGCTTTATGAGATTTCGAACGTCAATCTGGCGATGTGGATGTGTCTTTTCAGGGGTTTTAGCAACTTCAATCATCCCCACGATCTCACCGCTGCTACTGTCGGTTCCCTTAGTCAGTAGAATGTCACCTTCGCCTACCTTTTCGGTGAGAGCGATCTTGAAGTTGATGTCTATACTAAACTCAGAAGGCTTGCCAAGGTC
>Ga0116229_10013997_pt1 | contig 11222 bp, 7 predicted proteins | sample S1TSphgellanicum_3_FD_87313 | JGI IMG/M metagenome (GOLD analysis project Ga0116229, IMG submission 87313) | Host-associated microbial communities from peat moss isolated from Minnesota, USA - S1T2_Fc - Sphagnum magellanicum MG | ecosystem: Host-associated > Plants > Peat moss > Unclassified... | reverse complement strand
TAGTTATTCGGTCCTGCATCCAAAACCAACCAACAAGTTGGTTAGTTCACATTCCGAAGCACCTTTGGTGCTAAGACAAACCACGGGCAACTCTAGACTCACTTGACTCACCACGGCCCGGACTCGAGGGAAGCCACCACCTTCCCCCATATAGTATTCTCTGTGACTCTCCACCGCACTTGCATCCGAATGGCACTTTTTCCCGGGACTCCCAAAATGGAGTCCCAAAACTGTCTCGGTTTAGACTCCCGGGACTTTGGGCATTCATAACTTCTCGCTCCAACCTCCAATTGGGGCGAGGTCTGAAGCAAACTTGTAATTCTCCTTGAGAGCTTTCCAACGATGTTTCGCACTCCACCTGCACACACTGGTATCAGGTCGATTCCTGACTTTTCCAAAGGACTCCCAAGTCTCATTTTTGGGAGTGTGAGTGGCGACCTCACACTTCCCTCAAAGTGGGGTTGCAACAATCATGTTAAGAAGAATAATGAATGGTTAAATTTGTAGGAGATAATCAATGTTGGGCAATTTTCAAATTTTTTACATAATCACTGGTTTTAATTCTCTTAAAAGTTAAAAGAAAAGTAGTCTAATTTTTGAAATATATATTTTTGATACCCTAGTCAGTTTTCATATTATCATCAAAAGAAGAACTATCAATTTTCAAATAGTTTGGTTCTCACCTAAATGAGGTTTGAACTCAAGATCTTTTCAAAGTAAACTTAAATATTAACCATAAAGTCACATTTAATCACATGAAATAAATCATAGGATTCACTACTAGAATCCTTGGTTTTTCAAACTTAAAATTCTAGTAAAAAAAACCAAATTTGGATAGGGGCCAAAAAAACCCCTTATCATTTTGGACAAATCAATTTTTAACATGTCCAATGGAAATGGGGTGATTTTTTTTATTAACATAGTAAAAACCAATTGACTAGTCAAATTATTTTTTAAAAAATTTAAACTATTATCATCACAAAAAAAATTAGGCAAATAAATAAATTTGTCATAAAATTACAGGTAAGTAAGTGGTAATTTACTTTACCCTACCTATTTCACTTCACTTAACCTATCCTAATATAGAATATTTAACTTATCTTAGCCTACCTACCTTAGCCCCTTAAGTATGTACATAGGTTACAACTATTAAGAATTGAACCCTTGACCTCCCCAATAATAAACCAAGTCCTTAACCAATAGACCACACCATCAAAAGGTGTTCAACTTTTGTCAAACTTTTTATTTCACACGTTTATTTCAACACATCATTACAAGACTATGAGGTACATAGGTAGGTGGGTGGGTGGTTAGATAGGTAAGAAGGTAGGTAATAACTAATAAGTAGGTGGGTAGGTAAGTAAGTTGTAATAGGTAGGCATGTAGATGGGTGGGTAAATAGTAAATAGGTGGGTGGGTAGGTAGTTGGTAAGTTGTAGTAGGTAAGTGAGTGGGTGGGTGGGTAGGTAAGTAAGTTATAGTAGGTCTGTTATATTAGGTAGGTAGGTGGGTGCGTGGGTAAGTAAGTAGGTTATAGTAAATAGGTTAGTGGGTGGGTAGGTAGGTAGGTATGTAATAATAACATTAACCATCTTAACTAAAACGCCATTGGCCATTTTGACTAAATGTGTGATGTGTTTCTTTCCAACTTGACTAGATATTCCATTTAACTAAATTTCATTAGCCATTTTAACTAAGATTGTCAAATTTTTGTTCAATTTTATTAGATGTTTAGTTGACAAATAATCAAATAGGTCATTTCAACTATGTTGATTGGTCAAAAGATACACATTTCATTCAAGCCCCTAGCGTCTAATTAAAATGTACATGTTCTTTAATCAAGAAAAACCAATTAGTCAACTTGGACCGCTTGAAAAACCAATAATTCTAGTAGCGATTTCTTTAATTTCATGTTCATTCATTTTAATGGTTTTAAAGATAAGGCCATTGACAAGTGTAAACTTTAAATGTAAAGTTCAACTACATTTTTGCACACATAAAGGATTGTGACATAGTGGTTAATGTTTTTTTTTAAATTAAATGGTATTGGGTTGAAACCTTATAATGATAATGCATGGGTAGGTGATTATACCTATTTAGGTTTTTATAAACCTATACAAGTATGAGAAGGCCAAGTTTTGAGCCTATATGGTACCTAGCCAGTTTTCAAAGTTTAGTTTTCATTCAAAATGAAAACAATTGTTTTTCAGTTACAAAACCACCCCAAAAACCAATGGATTAATGATAACCCCCAAACATTGGAGATGATGGAAATTAAACGACGTTAAATTGTAATGTTGAATTTTCAAAACATCTAATTGTTCAAAAACATTCAATCTTGATTACCCATTCATGTAAAAACAAAAATAAATAAAATTCCATGTCTAATTTTATTGATGTCACATTTGGGTCCATCACCTAGTGTTGTTCCTCACCTCCATTATAATTATGTATTATTGTGATTCCATTTGTTGGTTATCATTAGTCTTATCTAAATATTCTTAAGGTTTAGGTCTAACGAGGATTTTTTTCATTTCAAATTTCTTAGGATGTCTTGAAGATAAATTTTGAATGTATTCAAATTTCATCAGTGTTGATCTTGCAATGACATTACTTGACCATTACATGATATATGTAGTTTGTAACATTCCAAATTTTTGCAAGATTACAATAAGGATTTCACCTAAATTAATGTGGAAATGGACATAAAAGATTTAATTATTCTAGATTGCACATAGAAACGTAGAAAGTTTGACAACATTAAGACACCCAATTGAACACAATATTTCACATCCATTGGTTTATGTGCACTTCTAAGAAGTTGAACACATTCATAGTTTAAGTTTTGTTCAGATATTTTGTGACTCCAAAGGTGTTTAGTATTTAGTTTCAACTATGAATACTAAACACTTTCTTTTCATTTTTTTGCAAGTTCCAATCTTTTGTTCCAATGGACATTAAAAGCTTTTGCAATATTTTGTAAGACACCATATTAAGCAAAACTCCAAAAACATGGAAATTGACCCAAGAAGAAGTCAACACAATTCTTCAATTCTATGGTTGGCTTACTACTAATGCAAAGATGGCAATGCTCATGCTTGAGGACATACCCCAATATGTCTTTTAGCATAAGTTAGAGCTCCCCATTGATTATGAATTAATTGATAGCTCACATGCCCAAGAGTTGCTTCCAAACAATGAGATCAACAATATTGCTTACTTTGACCCTTTGTCTTTCAACAACAAGGTGATTATGGGCAAGGGTTTCTTTATGGTGAAGTGGAATGTTAAAAAAAAACTTATCTTTGGTGAAGATGCCACAAATGAATTCACAATCACAATCCATTATTTGGATATGATGTATTATGTTTAGAATGGTTAACCCAAGGTCACAAGCATTAACGAAACAAAAAAATGTTGACATATTTTATCGATTCATAAGGTAATTAGATTCCATAGGTGTCATTTTGCTTAGTTTTACAGTAGGAAACCCATTATGGTCTATTGTATCTTGATTTACAATGTTTCAAACTTCATATTTGAATGCCACAATGGTTCAATTGTGAACAATAATAAATTGTGTTTAATGAATTATTTTTATTGTTGTTCATTCACCTCCCATCCTTTAATGTTGCATGCATGTTGCATGCAAGAATTTTGGGCAATATGAATCACTTCATGACCACTTTGAATGTTGTTGCAATGATGTGATTCATATTGCAAAAATATATAGTTTGTGAAAGTTGTGGTTTGTGAAGATATTCTTTTGAGTGAACATTCATGAAAGGCATACCAAGTGCTATTAATAGCACAAAAAAACAAGGGTAAACAAAGGCATATACTATTTGTGTTCTTCTAACAATTCTAAAACATGCAAATTGAAAACATGAATATCTATTTACCCAATAGGGTTTTAGGTAACTACAATGTCAAGGTTAGGCCTAGACATAGGCCACATGACCTTCTCCCAATTTTTTTGCAATTTTCCTGATTTTACAAAAATACATTTTTGTGTTTTGTTTTCTTTATTTGGTTCTCACAATGCAAACAATCTCCTCAAAAAACCATTGGTTAAGAAAACCAAAAAATTGAAACCACCCCCCCGCCCCCACACACACACACATTAAAATGTAAGGGGAGATTATGATATATTTTGTCAAAATAACTTTTTCATTTTAGATTTTTTCATTTAACTTGTGTCGTAAACATTTCAAAGTTTTCAAGTTAACATTAACCAAATGCAGGATTGTGAAGACTATAAATCAAAGACCAAGTGTCACCATAAGGTGACATATATCACATTTCTTAAATGAAATTTATGTGTCACTAAAAATTAATTAAAATATAATTAATCAAACATTTGTCAATAATAAATTTGTAAGCCATCACTATGAGAATTTGTGTTTGTGGAGACCACACTGCCCTACAACTAGAGTTCAAAAATCGTTCAAATACAATTGTGTTGCAACTATGTCTTTCAAAGTGCAACTCCTATGTAACTATCAATGTTGGGCGATTTTCACTTGTTGGCTAAAACCTGAGGTTGGTTTTTAGTTTGGTTTTCAATGAGAATTAATGACTAATAATCAACGGTGAAAACCATTGTGAAAACATGCTTGGTGGTTGTCATTGGAGGTGAGAACCCCCTAATGGGGAACCATATAGGTTTTCATTAAACATCAAATTTGAAAACTAGACTAGTTCCCACATTTTGGGAAGGGTCCAGTTTTCATGGTAAAAAGTTTATAATAAATAATATTAATAAATAGTAAGTCAAAAGTCAAAATAATAGTTTTAAAACTAATAAAATAGTAATTTAATAATAATAAATCAATAGTAAGTAAATGAAAAAATAAAAGTAAAAAAAATTACCATTTATGAAAGTAAAAAAGCAAAAAGTTAATTTTAAAAAAAAAATAGACTTATCGTTTATGGAGGCAGTTGCTACATTAAGGTTAGGGGTTAGGGCATTAACCCTAACCTTAATGTGTCAACCACCATCTTTTGGGTTTGGGGTTAAGGTTTTAGTTTACTTATAAAAAGGGTCCAAACTCTCTCTTGGGTCCACTTTGCTCCTATTCATTATTACAATGAGCTAAATTATTTTGTGTTCTCTTCTACTTTCAAACGTTCTTATTTCTTTAGGATTTTTTAATCTTCTTATGTTTTGTGTTATTTTTAAATCTAATTTTGGTTTTTTGCTTTGTTTTGCATGGTTTGTAATTTGTAAATTGTGTTTTTTTTTTACTTTTGTGCTTGTTCTCGCTTGTGTTGCTACTCCCATTTGTGCGTTGTTATTCCTACTCCCACTTGCACATGGCTGCTCCCACTTGTGTTTTCCCATGGATGTTCCCACCTATGCATGGCCATTCCCCGTTTGTTACTACTCCCCACCCATCATTGCTCCCCACTTGTTGTTGCTCCCCCATTACTACTCCCTACCCATCCTTCCTCCTCCATTGCTACTCCTTGCCTGTCACTACTCTTGTTATTGATCCTAGCTTTTCTAAGGTACCTCTAGCCCCCCTTGTTGTTGTTGTTCTCGCTTGCCCCTTGTTATTCCTCACTTGTGTTTCCTTCAACAATACTCCCTCCCCCTTCTTTGCTTTTTGCAAGTAGTCTTTGGAGCTACAAACAACAAGCAAAAGCCATCAAGCAATAAGGTAAGTTCTTTTAGTTTTTTTCACTTTTTATTTGATCATTTTTGAAGTTTTCAGTTTTTAGCTTTAGTTTTTCAATTTTTTCTACAATATGATATTATTATTTTTTGTCTTGATTTTACATGACATGGAAAAAGACAAGAAATTGTCTTTAAAACTTGTAAATTCTATTTATTTAAAATATATATTTAAAAAATTAATCCATTAAGTTATCTTCATTTTTTTTTAATCTCATTTTTAAAAACGTTCCTTTGTATTTGATTTGTAGTTTTGTAGATAAAATTTGTTTTATTAATCTATCTAAACTTATTTTTAACATTTCATTTATTTTATTTGCAAGTTAGCCTTGTTTGTTGGAAAGAAATTGGTGTTTGTTTGAAGGGGCAATCATAGTTTCCATTTAGTTTTTATTTTTTGCATTAGGCCTAGAATTGAGTTATTGTTGTTATTTTTGTAAATTTTTTCTCCTTTCAACCCTTGATTTCTCTCTTTACCTTTGCCCTTTTGCTCAATAATTTTATAATCTACAAATACAATATAATTTAAAAAGGATTCTACAAGTTACAGAAACCCTTTGATTTGAAATAAATAGCTTGTAGTTTTTAAAATTTTGGTTGTTGGGAGTTTAAAATTTGCATTGCTTACTATTTTCTTTTACATTACTTCTAATGGAACAATTAAGTGCAAATGAGAATACTACATAGGAAATTGAGATTGAACCTTTTCAAAATAAAAAAGTGATGGATGATACACCTATAATAGAAACTTCAATTGAGAATTTGAGTTTAGAAACTAAACAAGCAAGGCTTCTAAAAGCAGTGATAAAATATTCATCTTAAACTTATAGATGCAGCATGCTCAAAGATTGTTCTAGAAGCCTAAAGGGATAAATGCCATTTGTTGGGCTATCTATGTGTTGAATGATAATAAATTAGTGGATGGTAGAGACGTTCCCCAAGTCATGGGATGTCATTTGTGTTACAAAACACCTATGTAATTATATAATCCAAGAACAAAATTAAGGAAGGGACTAATTTCATGTTATAAAACTAATGGGATATTAATTTTGAAAAAACATGTGAATGCATAACATGGTCTGCTTGCAAAAAAACTTGACGAGGAAGTGAATAGTTCAATGAGAACTCAAGTTGAAAGACAACTAGCTAAGAAGAGGCAAAATGTATCTTCATCTGAAATTTCTGAAATTTTCTCTATTAAACTTCCTTACAAGAAGGATGAAATGTAGCATAAACAATTTCTTGAAATTCTAGCCTTGCTGATTGTTAAAAGTCATTTGCATGTACATTTTTTGGAGAGTCCATGGTTGAAGTGACTTGCTTTGTAATTGAATCTTTGCATTGTCTTTCCTTCTAAATTTTTTTTTTTCACCATATATTTTGCTAAACTTGGTTCCAAAAAAAAAGATGTTTATGTTTTACCAAAGTTTTCTTGATGTATGTCAACTACTACAAGTTTTGATTTGTGGATGTCAAAAAGCACTTATGACATTTTTGCCTTGGTCATTAACTTTCTGGATGAAAATTGGCAACCCAAGAAGTTGATAATTGGTTTCTTTGAAGCAACAAAAACAACATGTCAAGCTTTATCTAGAAATTTGAGAAAGCTTTTGGATTCTTATGGGTTAAGAAATAAGATCATTATTTATGTAAAAGATGAAGGGGTAAATTTAAACTTTATGACCATAAATTTGTTGTTAATATCTCAAATCTATTGTTAATTATGAGGTTTTGGGGTTGGAAGAAAGTTTCAATGGCACTTGTTTTGGTCATGCATTTTCCAAAACTTGTTAGTACGCTAATATTAAAGAAAGGGTATGCAAAAAATTTAAATTTATCTTAATCAAGTCTACGTAGTCTGATATCCAAAAATGTATAACATGGCCAAAGAAATTTGGAAAAGGGAAAACAATAGTGGATGAAAGCTTGTATTGATTCTAGAATTTGACTAACAACATTGAACACACTTATTAAAACAAGGTAAATGTCTATTTATTCATATTTTTCTACTGATTGCTTTGTATTTTTTAATAAATAGTTTTTTCTATAATTTTAACTAAATGTCTGAATTTTTTTGCAAGTTTACAAGCATGCTAATATTATCCTAAGAAGTTATTCTTTTTCATGGAACTATTGTCATGTGTTACAACATGCAAACTAATGTTTGAATGTCTGGTCATGTTTTTCCTCTTATTATATGGTTCATTTGTCAAACAATAGTTGATTATTTAAACCCTAATTTTTTTACTTGCATTTTAAACCAATATGTTGGACATTGGTTAATATTAGATGCCCTGAATTCTGCCATCACCATGAGTTATAAAGTCAAGGATGAAATGCATTTGAGACTTTCTTTTGAGTCCTTCATGGATGATGTCACTATATTTTTTAGAAAGTTAACAACTCTTGCCTTCAACATTAAATCAAAAGTGTTTGGGGTTTTAGACTTTTTTCCTTTCATTCTTAAAAACATATGAAAATAAGAAATCACATAACATGTTGTTGGTAAATCCCAATATTCTAACATTCTTTTCTAACTTCAAATTTTGTTCGTATACATATTTAGTTTCAATCATGAAATATGTGCTTAGATCGTGAAACATGATATTGAATATCAAAGCATGTTTTAGAATGTTATTCAACAACACTTTCTTATAACAAAGGTGCCTGAATTGTTTTGAATATGTTATAATTCTGCAACAATTTTATTTTTCATACTGATAGGGAAAAAAAAAAACAAATTATGGAAAAGTAAATGAAAGAAAGAAAAAATTATAGTTCAGCAACTTTGTGTTCCTTGTTAAAAACTACTTTGTAGACTCCTAGTAAAAGTGAAATTCAAATTCTCACAGAATATTTCACACTATTGTAACAATAAATTTGCATTTCACATGCCTATGTTCACTATTTTTGTCTTAAGTTTCAACAAACTCAACATTACCATTCATTCCAACATTAGATTCATGGTTATTGCATATAACCAGAATTTGCACTTTAAAATACATAATAAAAAATTCTAGAAACAAGATTACAATTCATTTCATCATAATTTAACACTATAGGAAATCCACACAAAAGATGAACATAAAACTCATAGTAGAAGTCTATGCTTATTTGTATTATTGAAAAAATGAATCCAAATTATAATGTAATCCCATGTTTTGTTTTTAAAAAATCCCAAAACAACACTTAAAATTTGTGTTATATCGAAACATAATTTGTAGTTTTCTACCGCAAGTACCTCCAATTCTTCCTATTTTTCTCCCAAAATAAATTCTTTGTTTCATCTCCCTCTATCCTTGTTCTCCAAAAGTCCCCCCTTTAGAACCATCCCAAGTCACATCATAACGATCCAAAAAAACAAGAACTCAAAATTCAAACTAATAAAGTTCTTTAATTAATCTCATAATTGCCTTGTTCATCCCGAATCACATACTCAACTTACCCCCTCAACGACTTTGAAACAAAACTCCTCTACTCTCTATTCTATATGTTCCAAAAAAAACTACTTTAGAAATCAATCCCAAAGAACTTAAAACAACATCCTCCAATCCCTCAATTTTCCCACCTTAGATTAATTAAATCAACCCTCACTTCAGTAATGATAATATCAACTACTCATCCTCCACTATTGTGCATTCTATTTCTACTAAATCTCCTTTATCTAGATTGTCCCAAAAAAAAACATCACAATACCTACTCATTATCTTCATGCATCCTAGTTTGTCTGATTACTACAATACAATCTTACCTTTAACTATCTTTGATGCTTGACCTTAGATTTAAGAGTCTTTGTCTTGTTTCTTCATATGTTCATTACTAAGAAATGTGTCCTAGTTCACTTTGGGTTTCACTAGATTTTTGAATGAATTTGGACATTTTCACCTAGTGAAATCGTTTAACCCCCTAGTGAAAGGGGACCAGTTGCTACGGACAATGACTTGTTTCACTAATATTTAGTGAAACAAGGTTATTTTCAAGTGAAATACAAATTTACCAAACCATTCACTTGTTAATTAATTAACTAACCAGTATGAAAATTAATTAAATTTTAATTATTTAATATAAAATATTATTGATAATTTCATACTTTTTTAAACCTATTATTTATTGACACGTGTCACTACCTACAATAGGTTAAAAACCCTAGCCCAAGTAGGTAGGTAGGCCATGTAATCAACCTAGGCACCTAGCCTAGCAATTTGATAAGAGAATATTCAATCAACATACCATTGTTCACCACACATAACACCACCCATGAGGTTTGATCCTTTGACCTTTGGAACATGGGCAAACACCTTTACCATCAAGCCACCACACTTATTGTGATAATATGTTACATTACATTTTATTTATCAAATACTTCATTTTAAACATTACAAAAATGTAAACTTTGAAAATTCATATTTTATTGAAATTTTGTTCAAATGAAGTGATTCGAGTTTTTTTTTTAAAAAATTCAATAATGTACATAATTACATTTATTTCCTTTTGAAAGTTTAAAAGCATTTGAACAAAAAAAAAGTTGAATGTCATTATATAATAACATTTCAATGACCATTCTTTTGAAAAAAAAACTGTTTAATAAATGGATTTTTTTGTTAATATAATAATACTACCTATGTTAAGTTGCTTTCAATTATTATATGATTATTTTTTATTAATTTAAATTATTTCACCTTACATTATTTACGACTATTTATGGCTATTTTCAATTATTTTTGGTTATTTTTTGCTATTTCACCTTAGGCTACTTTTGGTTATTCTAAATTATTTTTGACTATTTTAATTTATTTCAACTTAGGTTATTTTCAGCTCTTGTAAGTTTTTTTGGTTATTTTATGTGATTTTTGGCTATTATAAATTATTTTAATTTAGACTATTTGCAGTTATTATAAATTACTTTTGGCTATTTTAACTTATTTCACCTTAGGCTATTTTCAGCTATTGTAAGTTTTTTTTCTTATTCCATGTTATTTTTTGCTATTGTAAATTATTTCAATTTAGACTACTTGTAGTTATTATAAGTTACTTTTGATTATTGAAAGTTTTTTTACTTTAAGTTTTTTTCTTTATTATAAATTATTTCACCTTAAATTATTTTTGGCAATCCTAAGCAATTATAATATATGGCTATTGGTTGTTCTTTTATTAGTGTTATTGGTGGTTATTAATGGCTATTGGTACCTATTCTATTTGGGGTTATCAATGTTTTTTAGTGGTAATTTTATTAATAATTATTGGTGGTTATTCTATTAATGGCCATTAATAATTGTTCTATTGGTGGCTATTGGTGGCTATTAAATTGGTGGCTATTGGTGGTTATTATATTAATGGCTACTGGTGGCTATTCTATTATTAGCTATTAGTGCCTACTCTATTAATGGTTATTTGTGATTAATCTATTAATGGCTATTGGTGGCTATTATATTAATGGCTTATTGGTGGCTATTTTATAAATGGTTATTAATGGTTATTGTATTATAAGTTATTGTTGGTTATTATATGTTATATTACAACTATTGGTGATTATTGTATTATAAAT
>Ga0116229_10013996_pt1 | contig 11222 bp, 7 predicted proteins | sample S1TSphgellanicum_3_FD_87313 | JGI IMG/M metagenome (GOLD analysis project Ga0116229, IMG submission 87313) | Host-associated microbial communities from peat moss isolated from Minnesota, USA - S1T2_Fc - Sphagnum magellanicum MG | ecosystem: Host-associated > Plants > Peat moss > Unclassified... | reverse complement strand
AGCTGGACCCAATTTTGTCATTGGTGAAATTGGTTGTGATGGGCACAAATTCTTCTGGTTCATGTCCCATGCTTGATAGCAATAGTTTACTTCCTGCATGTGAAACCTTCAAGAGGTTGGAAAGTTCAATGAGGAATGCAAATGTGCTTGCTACTGTCTTGAAGTTCCCTTGGGACAGTAAGACAGAAACAACTGATGATGGTTATGGTGCAATGGCTTTTATCTGGCAGGCTACACAAACAACAGATGCAGCTGGATATTTGATTTGTAAATACACTGCCACCACAGCAACTGGACTTGCTGTAGGTGCACTTGTCTGTTTGCTGGTTGCCCAACTGTTCATTACAATTGTCACACGATGTCTGTGCTGTGGGGTTGCTTACAGTCCTGGTGCTGCTCGCACGTGGGCTGTAGTTGCGTTCATATTTTCATGGTAATCAATCCTTTAAAACTCTGTCTTCTTAATTGTCTCATGGATTACAATTTTGAATAAAGGACACAATTTGGGTCCATCTGCTAATAATAATAAATGTATTGCTTTTTGCAGGTTGGTTTTCATTTTGGCGTTTCTTATTCTACTTGTAGGTGCAACTGCAAACAAAATACAGACACAAGGGTATTACAATAGGAATGTGACATGTCAGCAAGTAAAGAAAAGCTTGTTTATTGCAGGAGCCTTCTTGACCTTCATTACAATGGTGTTGAGTGAGCTTTACTATATTCTTATATCCAAGGCTTCTTCTTCTGCTGCACCGTATGGTGGTCCTCCTCCCCCTATAGGATTGGCTACCTATGCTTGAACCAGATATCATCTGAAAACTGAACAAGGGTTCTGGTGTCTTCTCACTCTCCTCTAACTAAAGTTCCTCTTTCTACCTCTGATGACCCAACGTACTTGTATTCTATTTCAAATTTTGTTCCAGACTGTATTCTTTTGTGGATGCAAAGACATTTGGTCTAAAATGGTTCATCAAATTCTGAGGTGGAGGGGTTTAAAGTCTCTGGGATAGTTGCTCATATGCTTGTTCTGGACATTTTAGCGGTGAGCTTGAAATGCCAGTGATGAATGCAGCCTGTGAGACAATGCCAGATTGATGAGTGCTCTGCCCCTTTCAGAGTTGAATCCCATGTTGCTTTGAGGGGCTGGGGTAGGGATTTTAGTGGGACTGGCTGACAGTCAAACAATTATTCCCTTGCATTTTTTATGACAATGTAAATTTGTAGTGAATCCTTGGGAGTGATGAGACATGGTTGAAATTGGTCATGAATTTTTGGAATGTAGGGTTTTAGGGCCTGATCAAACCAGCAGCCACCAGTGCCACTGGAAGCCTATTGTGGATAAACCCCATGTGAGTTGACATTGGGTTTCACCTTGGTAACCTATCCTGTGAAGGGCAGATCCTGTACATAGGTGGGTAGGTAGGATAGTAGGTGTTTACTAGGTAAGGAGATGCATGTTGATAAGTCAGTACACAGGTAAGGGCCAGCAGACTTTTAATAGGTAGGTATTAGACAGAAACTGAGCTAACTGCCATGTTTAGTTAAGGAACTAGAACCCAATGGAATTTCAAGTGTTTCCTATACACCCACCATCCATTCCTCATGGTGTGCAGACGGCTGTTGGTTCACTCTGGCTGGGGTGTAGGCAACTCAAGGACCAATTTGATGCTGTCACAGGGTGGAGCAAAGCTACTGAACTCACAACAAGTTGTATTGTAGCTGTATTTTCTCTGCACTTCTCACAATTTTGGATTACATATGAGTTGTGGGTAGGAAATGCCCTGTTATTCTAGCTGTAGCAAAATTTAAGTATCAAAGGGGGAGTACACATATGTTTCTCACTTCTTTTGTGTTCTCATTTAAAGTGATGTGGACAATCTCCTCAAATGCTAACAAGTTTGAGCTGACAAGAAGTGAAGTGGATGGGCCATGAAGAAACAGAGCATCTTGGCTTCAGCATTAAATTACTGAGGACAATCTTTTCACTCCTTTCTCTGAAAAAAATTTCATTAATGTCATGCAGACTGTGCAATTCTTTTTGTTGTGATAGATTTTGTGCTCCTTACACTAATTAACACTAAATAGTTTTGAAACTAATCTTTTACTTATAATTTCATCATTGTTAGTTTGTTATTAAAGTCAATAGTTGAAGCAATATAAACCATAATTCATTAAGTGCATCATGTACACATTGAGTGTGATTTCATAATTTCTGGTGATGCTTGCAATAGTGTGTTATTAGTGCATGAATTCAGTGTGTTTTTTTTTTCCAAATTTGTGAGGTGGGTGGGTGGGTTGGGGATCATCCTCAATAGGATTTAGCAAAATTTGGCTACAGGTCAGAGATGAAAGTAGAAATTTTTTGGATCCATACTATATTTTTGGCGATATGTTGGAAGCTGTTGTCTAAATATGGCAACTTCAGAATATTTTTCCTCACAATGTGACAACTTTAAGCCCTTTTTTTCCAAAAATTTCTTTGAATCATTTGCACCATCCAATTTTTATGTTTTTGGGTTGCAAAGGTTTTTTTTTTAATGCAAAACTTTTGCCAATAAAAAACCATTGCATGAATTGTGTGTTAATGACACTCACACACATAGTTACAGTTTTCTTTTAAACCCTTTTTTTTGGGAAATTTCAACATCGAATAGCAAAGCTTTTTACAAAAAAGCTTTATCTCCATGAGGGCTTAATGAGATCTTTTCAATAAATTTTGAAAAAAACAAAAATAAATAAAATCATTGAAGACATTTCAACTTCATTTGCCAATGTGTGTGTATCTATGATTTCAAAGACAAATTTTCTGTTGACATTAGTGAAGTAATATGTGGAATTTTCTGTTGACAATAATGAAATAAAAATGCTAAACGATGAAAGCTTATGAAGTATTTGACCTTGATTTTCGAGATCCTTGTCTATTATAGTTTTGAAATAGTTGCCTAACTAAGAGGATGGGATTGTCAAACCCATAGTTGTCCATCATATATTTCCCCTAATATGATGTGTTTTCTCATCCAAATACTATTGTCCTAGTAGAATGGAATTTGTATACACATTTGAGTTCCTAGTTGCAGTGTCCATTGCTATTTGATGAATGGACACAAAATCATTCTAATGTATATAACTTTCATGATAATGTGTTCAATTATTATTGTTGACACCATGCATTTGTGGCTCAAACCGAACTCCCAAAGTGATAAATAGGAATGCATTACAGATTCATTCAATTTGTGAGCTCCAAAATATTGATTTCAATGATGTAGCTTCCAAAACCAAGTCGATTTAATTCCATAATCCCACACAATGTCCTAACAGAATTCACTCTCATGAGTATCAAGAAATCTCCATACTCATGACTAATAAAACCATGACCAGGTGAAGAACATGACCAGGTCGAACAAAAACTTCCAGACAAGGACTGCAGAACCAGACAGAAGAAAAACACAGTCGGAACAAACTAGAGCAAAAAGCACAACAAGACTAGAATGTGATAACAAAACCAAGAAAATATCTCAAAGACTCTCCAATGACAAACCCTGCTCTGAGCTTTAGGAACCCATCCAATGCTAGTAACCTGATATACCACACCACCTAATTGTCGCCACAAGGAATCCATGCACTCCATCTTTGGATCAGTATACAATTTACTCTGTTTCAATCCCTCAACCTTGTCATCTGCAAGAGTTTAATGGATGATGACACAAACTCATGCAACAGTGCGACTCAATGAATTGAATTTCCATAATATTGCAGATATTCCCATGTGCTTGCTGGTTATCTCTCTGCTTTACACCAATTGGAAATGTACCAGTACCATTCTTGTGATCTTTACTGCTTCATGAGGAGTTCAATGACCATCATATCTACAGGAAGTCATCGACTGTCCTCAAGACAAACAATAAAGGAATCACCCAAAACAAATGATATATCCACACGCACATAGCAGCTCATAGGAGGGACCACTTACAACTTCAAAACAAAAGCCCAGAGCATTTAAAGTAATATGAGTTCATAGCTGCCAAGGTTTGAAGTTCCTATCTGGAGCAGCAGAGAATCAACAGGCTTGACAAATTTCTGGTGCAACCATAAGCCAGTTCAGGTAAAATACATGCGTCTCCTGCACAGAATCCTGCACCCATCATCAAATCTATAAATGAATAATTTGTTCAAAATACCAACATCAATGTGCCACCTCACAACCTAACATCCACAGGAAAATGAAGTGACCACACACAACCAGAGTGGGAAACCAATTCAACTTTATTCATTTTATTTATTTTTGACTCCCACATACAAATGTGCTCTGACAAAAACACAAGTGAAACAAGGCAAACATCCATTTACAATTCCTGTAACTTGCCAATTCAAACCAACATTACTTTGGAGCAAACTTGCAAAGGACCAAAACTTCTTCATCTTCCTCCCAAGATTTGTTTCCTCAAATAGACTGTGCAGGATCCAACTTTTTCTATTTACTTGAAATTAGAACATACCAGTGAGGTCAAGAACTATTCGGAATGAACAAGCTCTCAGTCTTCATATACCCTGCACTCATCAGTCTCGGGGTTATCAGCACAGTATGCTTCGAGTGGATCTTGCGATAGCTTTTTTCGGTCCCGGGCATGTGATGCTTCTGCGGCCAGTTCCTCATACTCATCCCATGCAACCGCACAGGGTGCTGAAGTCTCATCTTCTTTGCAAGTGGCTCTTGCCTCTTCCAGGCTCTTGGCAACCTGCAGAAAATCATTAGAACGTCAGAACGATCAGTGCTGCGTCATGCATAACATATATTGTCTCCATGACTGATAACAAATTCCTCAGTTCTGGCAACGAGCAGGTAGATGGGGGACCTAGAGACTGCCGCATAAAGGGATCATCGACAGCAATGTCTTCGCTCTCTTCATTTCCGCACACGAGGAACGGCTATCAATTGTCGAAGACCTGTTAATCTAGCGAGTGATTGGAAGTCATCGCCAAAATTTCGGAGAGTTGAAGGTCCGGTTCTTTCGTGGTTCGACTACAGAGCTTGGAGAGGAGCTCAAGATATTAGTATTGAGTCCCGCCAATTGCACAGATATAAGAGGGCGTGTTATGACGAAAGAAGCAGCGGCACGAGAATGAATACATAGCATAGAACGAGTCCACACGCAGTCGCGCCTAAATCTAATAGTACTCTGGCGTCGTTCGTTTACTAGTCACGACCTTAGATGCATTAAAGGTCAAATAGGAGTCTCAGATGATCTCCGCTTTACCTTTGCGTCGATGTCATCCTGCGTTTCCACGCCGGAGCCTTGAGGCTGCGCCATGGCCACTACCGCCAGCGAGGTCCTCCGCCGCACTCCGTAACGCTGAGGATGCACCATCCTCACGCACGAAACCGACGAAAACACTGCCGTCGGCTGCTGCGTCATGACCGGCGCGGGCGCGAAAACTGCGACTGAAGATGAAGATGCCATGGCGAGCGAGGCCATAATAAACGAGTTTTACCCTGCAAAAGGAAAAAAAAGAAAAAACGCAAACAAACCAAAAACCAACCTGCGTGCAACAGCAACTGTAGGAGCACCTCCGAAGTAGAAAAAACGAAATCAAACAAGATTGTCAAGAGCACAGACGGGAACTAAATTGCAAAGAGGCACGCTGTCTCTCTCTCTCTTGCACGCGACAACTTCCCCCGTCCCCTTTGCGCTCGCTACACAGGCTCGTTCGCTGAGAGCTTCTGGCGCCAGGCAGGGATGAGGGCAAAGGGTAGGGTAGGCTAGGGTAGGGCTGCCCGCGTCCTCAATGTTGTCTATCCACAGCTTTTGTGTGGATGGCCACTTCTGCTGGCCCAGCTGCCCGCAAAGTTCTGCCCTGGGTTGCAGCACAGATATTTCTTTCTTGTTGGGTGTGGCGTTCAGAGAGTGGCAGAGCATTCGTGGCCCTGTATTTTCTTTTCTTTTTTCTTCTTTTTCTTTTTGCCCTTTTCCCCCGTTTTCACACACTTCTAGAAAGACAAAGAGAACCAGCCAAATTAAAAGGCGGATGGTAGGGCTGTGTGCAGTTAGTTAGTAGTTACCTACTATCTACTCTGGTTACCTATGTAGTTAGTTACCAATGCACCTTGTTGGGGGGGGGGCCAGAAGGGGGGGGGGAGGAGGGAGGAAGGAAGGGCCTCGAGTGTGCACTATCATTTCTAATTAGTAAAAAATGGAACCAAAATTAAATTTTGGTTTAGAAATTAGACCCTTCAAATTTTGTGCATTTCAATATCTTTTGATCTAAGTAGACAAAGGTTAATAATAAAACAACTCTAAATTTTGAAATGATTTACATATTTACTCCCCATGTAAATCAATGCAACTATTTCTAAAAAGACATTCAAAATCATTTACATTTACATAATTTGACATAACTTTAAATGCATTCACATGATTTTACACTCGCATTACTTACATGTCCAAGGTGAAGCATTTACATTTATATGGACGTGGATGATAAATTTTACACTTATACTTACATGGAATGTAAATAAGTTTGTTATTTTTATTTACATGACAAGTTAATCTAAAACCATACACACGACACATGCATAGCATATGCAAAAACTTGCTTTGATTTTATTTATTTATTTATTTTCCCCATGATGCTCATTAATAGGTATCATGGGAAAAAAATGCAAGGCATGTTGAAAAATGGAACACCCATTGGAACAAGCATTCCATATTTTTGAAACACCTTACACATAAGAACAAAGAATATATATATAATTAATTAATGAGGTACCTTCCAATTACACTACAAAATTAGAACATGGCTTTGTGAAATGAAGATAAAAGTGAAAGTTGGGAAGGAAAAAAGAAGGATAGAAAGGTTGTCAATGAACTAAGGTTTAAGAATAGTAGATGGATGAAATGACAATTTCAAAAATGATGCACACCCATGGAAAGAATGTTGTTTGTGAATGAAGTTGATCATGAAGATGTAAGGGCCATATGCAAGGATGAAATGTGTTGAAATCAACAAAGGTTATCTCTTAAACAAGTTGTGACAACAACTAGATTATACCCTGCAAGGATAATATAATTTGTTCATGGATGAAGATTTTCACACATATAAATTGACCATGTAGATAAACTAATTATGATATGGGATTTTTTTTTTACAATGAATTATTATTTTTTTCATGCATGAAATTGATCATGTAGATCGAAACAATGAAATGGAAAATCAAAACATATGGATGAAGTTGTGTTCATAAATGAAAGTCAAAATGTGGAATTAATCATGAAAGAAATTCAATTTAACATGGATTCATTTGACCACATGAATGCAATTCCAATGTGGATGAAATTACTTTCATCCATGTTCTTGAAATTCATGTACATGATTAATAATAAACATGCGATCAAATTCATCAAGTATTTTAATTTCATCCATGTACTCAAACATCATTTTTCTGTTTATTGCACCCCATTTATGCTCTATCTTTGTAATTAAGGTCATCTATGTCATCAATTTCATCCATTCTTCCAAATTTAATCATATTATTAACATGTACATCACCCCTATCATTAATTTCATTCATGTGACAAAGTTCAATGATATGGTCCCATTCCATCCATGTGTTCACCTTCATTCATATTATCAAATTCATCCACTTGGTTGTTTTCATTTATGGTATCATTCATTTGAATCCAATTTGAGTCTTCATTTTGTACCATTAATCAATCTTGTTCATATAGTCATATCATTCCACATCGTCAATTTCATCCATGTGAAAATGTTCATCCATATCAATTGATCAAATTAATCATTTTGATCCATATGGTATGATATCATGCATATCATTAATTTTATTTTTGTTACCAATTATTTCATGTTTGGCATGTAACATTCATTTTACCCAATTTGTCATTTTCATTAATGTCGTGAAATCCATCCAACTTTAAGTGTTGATATGGCCCAATTTCATCCACATAAGATATTTATATTAGTTGTTCCATAATATCATCAATTCCAAATTCATCCATTGGTGAATGTTATATGTTGTAATTATGTAATCAATTTTTTCTTACTTGATCAATGTCATTCACTTCATCAAATTTTTAAATATATATAACCTAGCTAAATTGTAGATGAACCATTTACATGATTTTTGTGTATGATATTATGATAAAATAAAAGCAAATAATTCATCGTGTAATGGCACTACCTATCTTTGCAAATTCAAACATAATCATGAAAAATGATGAAATTAAAAAAACATTGATAAAAAAATTATAATGTATTTTTAAAATGTTTTACTTAAAGGAAAAATTCCTTGCCATGTGATGAGGTATTTTCAAAAGCAAAATGCTCACTCCAGTAAACATTCATTTTTATTAGAAAAAACCCATGTCCACCAAATATCATGGAAAAAAATAAAATGTTTTTTTGTGAATGTTTTATGTCAGGTCATTGCCCTTGGAGTGGGGCATTCTCAAAATAAGCCCCCCTTGAGCATTATTCCATTCATAATGACCAATGTTGTGTGTGTAAATGTAAATAGTAGTATATATGATATGTAAAATTGTGTAAGTGCAAAGTCATTAACATTTATGCATCAAAATCATATATACGATTATTTACATTACTTATCATTTACACAAATTAAAGAATTGAACACCTCACCTTGCCCAAACATCTTGTTCACATTTTATTGTTCATGGATCTAACACCCACTTGCTCACTAACCACTCTCGTGTAATGGCATTAATACATGAATAAATATAACTAAATCAAAAAAGGCCCATCCCAGTTGAACTCCTTGTGCAACTTGGAGGGCACATAAATACCACTATATGTTGTGAACATACATGTTTTCTTTCCTTCTTGCTTGCGTAGGGCAAAAAAATGGACAACCCACTGATTGGCAGCATTCAATTACAATTTATTTTTAAAATTTTAATATACTTAAATAAAATTATTTAAGCATACTTGTACAATACATGTATTTTTTATATTGTTTAATTCCATTAGCCTTTGTTTTTGAGCTTGCCATATCTAAATATGCATGGTCATTTTGAGTTCCCAATGTTAACAATGACTTCATTGGTTTTGAAGGTTCATAAAGTTGTTGGTGTTAATGTCGTTAAACATGGAGATGGATGAATAAGACAATTTATGCACTTCAAAGTAAAAACATGGTTAGGTGGTTCATTTTTGACATTTTGAAAAGTCCATATCATAGATTAATTAAATTATTTTCAATTACGATAATTTCCAAATTATAAAATCTATAATTATCCCTTATTTTTTAGTCAAAAATATTGGTAGACCACTTAATGAATATCATTTAAAATGTGATTGGTTCAAAATTCAAAGTGAAAGCTTGCGTAATTTAATATGAAGTGATTTATAAATGATAAAAATTTGTGAAATTTTTAATTTTTAAAATCAAAATATTTTATATTAGGAAAATTCCAATGCATTTTACTTTTAAAATTTTCATTTGATGATGGATTAGTTTTTAATTTTAATTTTGACATTACTACACTACACCAAAATGCATCTTAGTTCATTCTGGATTTCACCCTTAATGAATTCGGACATTTTTACCATAGTGAAATTAGTCAACCCCTAGTGAACAAAAATAAATTGTTATGGATAATGAATTGGTTCACTAATACTTAATGAAACAAGGTTATTATCAAATGAAATACAAATTTACCAAGCCATTGCTAGTTAATTAACCATGCAACATGAAAATCAATTAAATTTCAATTATTTAATATATAGTATTATTGATAATTTCATGATTTTCAACCTATGAATTATTGACACATGCTGTTACTTAAGTTAGGTTAAAAACATAACCTACGTAAGTACGCCACATAATCAACCTAGGCACCTATTATAGGGAACTAAATGGGGGAATATTTGATCAATTTAACATTATTGACCATGAAAAAACCACTTTTAAAGTTTGATCCTTTGATAAATATTCGGTGGATTGCAAGCAAACACCCCTACCACCAAACCACCCCATTTGTTATGATAATATGTTACATTGCATTCTATTTATCAAATATTTCATTTTAAACATTACAAAAACATAAACTTTGAAAATTAAAATATTATTGAATTTTGGTCCAAATGAAATGATTCGAATTTACATTAAAAAATTTGAATAATGTACATAATTACATTTATCTCTTTTTGAAAGTGTAGAATCATTTGAACAATTTTTTTTGAATATCATTATTCAATAACATTTTAATAGCGATTCATTTGAGAAAAAAAAGTTTAGTAAATGGATAATTTTTTTGCTAATACAATAATGTTACCTATGTTAGGCTACTTTCAGTTATTATAAAGCTACTTTTCATTAATATAAATTATTTCACCCTACACTATTTATGGTTATTTATGGTTATGGTTATTTTTTGTTATTTCACCCTAGGCTATTTCTGGTTATTCTAAGTTACTTTTGTTATTTAATTTATTTCATTTTAGGCTATTTTCGACTATTGCAAGTTATTTTTTATTGTTTTATGTTATTTTTGGCTATTGTAAATTATTTCACTTTAGACTATTTATAGCTATTATAAGTTACTTTTGGTTATTTTAAATCATTTCATCTTAAATTATTTTCAATTATGCGAGGTTATTATTGGTTACTTTTGATTATTGAAGGTTATTTCACCTTATGCAATTATTAGTAATTATAAGCTATTATAAGCTATTTCACTTTAAGTTATTTTTATTTATTGTAAATTATTTCACCTTAGATTATTTTTGGCAATTCTAAGTAATTTTAATATATGGTTATTGGTGGTTATTATATTAATGGTTATTAGTAGTTATTCTATTGATGATTACTAATGGTTATTGGTGGTTATTATAAACTAAATTAACATAGGTTATTAATGGCTATTGGTGGATATTTTATTAATGGTTATGAATAACTATTTTATTGGTGGATATTAGTGGTTATTAGTGGTTATTCTATTAATGGTTATTAATAATAAAAAAATTATTAATGGTTATTAATAACTATTATATTAGTGGCTACTGGTGGTTATTCTATTAATGGTTATTAATAAAAAAATTATTAATGGCTATTGGTGGTTATTATATTAATGACTATTAATAGTTTTTTTTATTAGTGGTTAATGATGGTTATTAATGGTTATTATATTAGTGGTTGTTGGTGTTTATTCTATTAATGTCTATTAGTAGTTTTTTTATTAGTGGCTATT
>Ga0116229_10013992_pt1 | contig 11224 bp, 13 predicted proteins | sample S1TSphgellanicum_3_FD_87313 | JGI IMG/M metagenome (GOLD analysis project Ga0116229, IMG submission 87313) | Host-associated microbial communities from peat moss isolated from Minnesota, USA - S1T2_Fc - Sphagnum magellanicum MG | ecosystem: Host-associated > Plants > Peat moss > Unclassified... | reverse complement strand
CAGCCATACTACTGGCTAGCAACAGACCCCACAACAAAGACCAGACAAAGAAACAAAGAAAGACAGAAAGGGAAAAGAACAGGGAAAGACTAAGAACAAGTGGGCTTACAGGAAGCTCCCCACATACATGACCTGAAGCAAAATCATTCTGAAAATGCCAAAAGTGGAAATTCCAACAAGAATTTTTCTTTAAGAACCAACCCTCTAGTTCTCTTTAGAAGAACTTGTAAAGGGTAGCCTTTTGCCTTCCGAAAGACAATAAGACTGACCATCTGGAAGACAAAAAACTTCTTACAACTACAAAGTCTCAAGAATCTGTAAAATTGACGATTGATAAACCCCAGCTTCGCAGTCATTGAGATATTGGAATGAACATGAGGCATTCTAATCATTTCAATACCTGCATACTCTGGTTGAGAGCGTTTGTCAAAAATGTCACAGGATAACCTTGAGGACTCTGTCTCACAGTTCTGATTCCATGGAAAATTGTTCAATTGCACTCCGCCTGGTGCCAATGCAGCCATGTCTGCTGCCACCCATGGCAGGTTTTGTCAGTCGTCAAGCCAGAGTGCTTTCTGTGTCTTCTTATGCTTGAAATCTGGGTACCTCTTATTTGTCTACAACCAGAAATCCAGATCAAACTGATCAGCCATGTATTCTCCACATCCCAGGCATAAATGGTACCATAAGAACAGAGAAAGCTGCACTGACCTTCTCCATCAACATATTGCATTTACCTACCTACTACTACTATCTCACAAGTGCTAAGGACCTGAAAAGAATTTCTGTCAAGTTTAGTTCAGCGCACGATAGCAACCAAGAGAGAGAGAGCAACAAGATTGACACCAAGAAAGAGCTATGGCTCCTTTGACATGTGAACTCTGATAGATTTGATGTTCAGTTACCTTCCCTGATCTATGATCCCACACCATTGCGAAGGATCCCGCCACAGTTTCTCAGAGGAGAGGCGGAATAAGCATTTTTCAGGAAATCAGTTCAAGGTGATTCTGGAGGCAACCCGAATGTGTCAGAAAAAAACTACAGTATTTGAGACAAAAGATATCAACGAGATAGAAGATAAAACTCTCCCAAAAGAAACAAATTTGAAATTATTGTGGGTTTAGGATTTAGGTTCCACCAAGTCCAAGTCTGCCGTCGTTCCCAAAAAATCAAGTCCTGCATCACCTTGCCAGAGATATTCTGCATGTGCAAATGGGAACTGATCTCTTAATCTGATTTTGTTCCCCGAACTCAGCAGTTATGGTGACACGATTGCTGAGCTGCGAGCTGAAGAACTTACAACTTTTGTGTGTACAGTCTTTCCCAAAGGGTGAGGAACCCTTCAGTCGGAAAACATTCCCTTGTAGAACAGGAGAACAGGACTTTCCACAACTGGGTAACTTGGATCAAACAACACATGCTTGAACTTTGATCCAAGTTACCCATTGCTTGTTCATGTCATCTTAATGACATGGTACAGCAATTGTGTGGGTTTAGAGTTTAGGGTTCCAATACTTTTATTTTGTTTCTTTTATATAACCTTTGTCATCCCCCATCTAAGGCATATAAGGCAAGATGGGGGATGACAAAGGTTATAGGAAATTACTCTTTGTAAAGCCCTCCATTATTAGTGTTAAAATATTGGGCCAGGGCATTACGAGTTCACCTTTATATCCATCAATAATTCCTCCTAGAAATGAACCTCCTTGAAAAGAGAGGAGGGATATTATGTCTACTCCTTCAGAGTCGGAGGGATGTTGGGTGTAAGATCTTTGTTGTCATCCATCTTGTGAAGACTACCTTAAGTGATGGCTAGTTTCAATGGGCAAAGGCAAGTGTTTGAAATTGATTAGTTATAGGTTACATGGCCATTTTGACACTTGAATTTAGAGTTTTAAGGTCTGCACATGAGGTTCTCAAATATTTTAACTTTGGTTTTATATGTCTTTTCCATCATTATAATTGTTTCAAAAGATATCTTGGGATTATTCAAGAGCAGAACTATAGCCCTAAATTTGAATTAGATTTAGTTATGTTTCCACTCTTTTTTAGTTATAGAGATTTCCTCTTATGAAATATGGGACATAGCTAAGCACTAATGCTCTATGCATGTGTAGGGTTGCAGGAGATGATGCAACTCCTATTGTGAACCTGTTCGATGATTGGAAATTTAATAAAAAAAGTAATTAAGCAAAGTGGAACAATCTTCACATTTTCATCACTCCATCTTGAAACTTTTAAAATATTCATCTATATGGATTTTCCCTTTCTTCCCAAATGTTGGATAAGGGATTAGGTTTGCCTCAATAAGACTTTATTCAACATAAATATTTGTCACTACCATATATACATTCTTGTAGTCTTATTGGTTGCCCTTGAAGTTTACAAAAATTGAATACTGAATTGATTTACAAGTTGTGTGAATAATCAACCCCAGTTATAAGTTCCCCCCAGTTTATAATGGGGGAATTAGCCCAGGCCAAAAATGGTGACGAACAGTTTTGGAAATAGAAATTTCATGCTGCCAATGGGAACGCTCAGCATGCACTCAAAGTGCCTTCAATTTTGTTCTTTTAAGTTTTGGTGGGGGGGGGAGGGGGGGAGAGGAATTTTTCCATTTTTCCTTTGTTCTTAATATGTTCCATTCAAGTTCCCCATCAGGTTGCCAATGTGTTCCCCAAGGGTGTTTCAATAGCACCTCACTTTAATCCCATATGTTTTGCCCAAAGTCCTCCCCTTCTCACCTATCTAACTGGGCCAAAGGAAGACCCACTTCATCATTCCATAGAATCTTCAATCTTGGGGAGCTTCCATAGTTTCAACTTTCTTTTGTGATGGGCAAATCAAATGGCTCATTGCCCCCTCCAACCCCGCCAAAAAAAAAGTTGGAATTGTGAGGCCACTTAACTAATTAATATGAAACAGAATAAGTACCCCCAAGTAGTCCTCAAATTTCTGCCCATGCCATTAGCCCAGGCCAAAAATGGTGACAAACAGTTTTGGAAAGAGAAATTTCATGCAGCCAATGTGAAGGCTTGGCATGCACTCATGAACATTCCAGTTTTTTTCTTTTTGAAAGGGGGGGGGGACAAGAGTTTTTTTTTTGCCCCCTTGTTCCCAATATGTTCCCATCAAGTTCCCAAATGGTTCCCAAGTTCTCAAAGTGTTCCCAGTTGCATTCCCCAAGATGTTCCCAATAGCACCTGCGTTTTATCCCATATGGTTTACCCAAAGTTCAACTTCCCTGTATATAAACTATAATCCAAAGATCATGTTGGCTTCTATTTTGCAACCAGAGGTGCATCTTTTGGGGGCCGTGCCCAATCTTCCAAGAAAATTGCTTATGGGCAAATCAATATGGGTTCTTTTTAAAGAAAGAAAAAGTTGTGAGCACACACATGATCTGACTAATATGAATCACACTATCCCCAGAAGAGATAAACCCCCAAATTGTATGATGTCTCTGGCATTAGCCTAGGTTGAAAATGTTGACAAACAAATGCAGGAATAGTAATTCTGCTCAGCCAATGAGGCAATGCAGCACCCCACCCACTCTCCCGCCAAGGAAAAAACTGGACCCCTCATGAGTTGCATGTTGAGAGCCTTCTCATTAGCTGGGCATGGAACTTTTATTTTCCAAAACTGTTTGTCATCACTTTTGGCCTGGGCTACTGGCAGGCACAACCTGTGAGACATAGTTTAGCAGAACTTACTCCTGGAATTGAATTTTTCTTGGGATGGTATATTGGCATCTGCATGGGTCTCAATAGCATGGTCTCAATAGAGCTGGGATCAGATCAGTACCTAATACAGACATCCAGTGAAGTCATATAACAACAAGAACTGTACAGTAATACAAATTGTGTAAAAAATTACCATAAGGTACAGCAGTAAGCTGCTGCACATGATGAATTGCTCCTGATGATTTGGGAAGAGGCTCCATCCTTTTGTGAATGCAACTCAAGCTGATGTAAAACATGATCAAGCATTCTCTCTTGCGGTCACAAAGAATGCTCAAATATTGGTGTAAAAGAGACTTGTACCCCCTGGCCTTTCAGTTGAAAATGATGCTAGCTCCATTATGTGCACTGGATATTCTAAGTGATATCTGACAATTACAAGTTAGAAATGCAACTTTTGTGCTTTACAATTCCTGGCTTGTTTGATTTGGTTGGGGTTGAGTCACCGAGTTTTGGAGCAACATTGTTGGGAGAGAGTGGGAAATGGACGTCCGGGGAGAGTTTGATTGAACTGGAGTGGCATAAATTGAGCTTTGAGGAGATGAGAGCGATGACCCTGGTGGAAGGATAAGAGTACTAGAAGTTGAAAGTGGCGATGTGGAATCTGCCCTTGGGGATGCAGGAGACCTTCCCCCTGGTGGTAACAAATTCACCTTGATCCTGCAGGCATACAAACAAGAAATTAGAATAGACTACATATGAATGATTCAAAACTTTATCCTCACATTTTGCTAATAGATTATAGCACAATGTGTTGAGATTCAAGCACTTTTGCATGTAGTCAGCAGTCCAGAAAGGTTCCTCAACACACATTCAACTATTGTGTTGATTAAGTGAGACAAAATGGACACTCATAGTAGAAACATCTGCACTCCTGATTTTCAAGTTAACATACTAGTGCTGAACACTCTATATCTGCTGCTTCTACATTTGGTGTCAAAGCAAGTTTGATATCATGGCTGAAGCAGTTTGATAAAGAGTTCTAGTACTACTGAGAAAAATCACAAGAAAGTGTCCCATGAAGGCTATTCATCGAGCTCCTAGCCTATTGTGCCTAAATCTCCCCAGTTAAATATTGGACTATTTGCAGTTCCATTGAACTTCTGATGAGAATCCTGAAAATCTTTGAAATCCAACGTTCTCCAAACAACCACTGAAGTTAAGATATGTTTGTTGTATCTTACTTGTTATGAATGTCGATGTACTCATCTGTCTCATCCAAAATCTCCTCCTGAACAGAAATCCAACAATAGTACAAGTCTGTCATGAGATTCCGAATGCATTCACATTGGACAAATTGGATGCTTAGACGTTTATTCTCTGAATTCAGATGAGAAACCTCATTTGCAACTAATGCAAGCTGAAGAAGCATTGCTGCGCTGGTTGCTATACATACTGTTCCTAATACGAAGACATCAGAAACAGGAGCCTGTACAGTGGGAAAAATGCAAGAGTTTCCACCTGTAGGAGCTCCTCAATGAGATCTTCCATGGTTATGATTCCTACCACCTCTCCATCATCTGAAAAGTTTGGCAATGATTCTTCCCCAATTTCCAGCACATTGGAAGCTCTAGTAAGCTCCCACTTCTTGCTGCGGTGACGACTGCCAAATGCTTCTTCATCTAAGCCCAGAACTGTAGTGGAAGCATTCAGTTGAGCACTGTAGGAAGTGCTAAAGCAAGTTGGAAGAGAACTGCCATGATCACTACACACAGCTCCACTCTCTCCTTGTCCTCTTTTCAGTGAATTCTGTTCATCTAGGATGCCATCATGAATGTATTTCCGTTCAGGAATTTCTGGAGCTGCATCTTCATGGGAACCAACATGAACAAATGATGAGTTTCTCTAAATGGAGCATCATCTAGAGAACTGGGAAGAAGAAAATTCTGTGGATCAGACAAGAAAGAAGAAAATGCTTTAGATCAAGAAGACATACCTAAAAGATAGGAGCTCCTACTCTTGAGGGGCTTAGATTCATTGATCGATTTTGAATGCTTTTGTTGACCAAATTTCCGATCCAACTTCAAATCAGGGCCTTGCTGTGTCAAATTAGCCTTTTCCTTCTTGTACTTCACAACAACAGCCATATGACTGTGTCCTTTCTGAAACTCATTCAAGATGTCATATAGAGGTGCCTCTTCCACTATCCTGATCAACCCCAGGCCCACACATTTTCCTCAAACAGTAGAAGTTCCATCTATCATGTACTCAAGCAAGGCAGGTAACAAGAAAGTGCCACAAGGCAATAACACCTGGAGTGCTAATCGCACCATTGAAATCAACGCCATACTGCTGAATCCTGTTTCATGCAGTGGCAAATTTACTATTTGAGCTAAACAAACATTTTCAGTCCAATTTGCACCTATGGTTATAGAATGATTTCATAATAAATAGGCATTTTATGAACTGGTAAGAAAGATGAGGTATGTCAGTGAAACTATATACACAGGACAGTGTGCCAAGGGTGGAAACCTGGGTATTTTTCGTATGGTGCAACTCCTCACAGGGGTCTCATCTTCTGGCCGGAGAGTCAGTAAATTTTTGACCTGTCACCCAAAATGCAAAAGATCCATATCAACTCAAAAACCATATGTAATCTGTTCAAAGGATGACACAGGACTTGTAAAGGCCTCTTGGTAATTACCAATCATGTGATTCCAAGACATAGAGTTAAATTGCCAATGACTGCTCTTTGCATTTATGGACTTCTTGCCCTAATTACCAGAAGGAGACCAACAATATTAGTTGGTTCCCCAATGTAGACTGGAACCCGGCTGTGGCCCTTTGCCATTATGATGTTCATAGTTTCACTGCAATGCCACAAGATCAGGTATGAGAACCAGGTGGTTCATTCTTTAGATTGTACAGAGTGCAAAATGTCTAATACTCCATGGTGTGAGTTGTGCTGTAATGTTAGGAAAAGGTATAAATGGAGCAAGAAATAATCTAAGAAGTATTCCACAAAGTTGCACTCGTTACCAACAATTAATGTGGTACAACTCAAAATTGACGAAGCTTGATGATGTGATGAAAATACACATGCAGAATTCTCTAAGTTGTCAGAGCTGCAGACTATTCTTTGCTTCAATTGATTCTTATCCACTGACAATGAATTGCTTACAATTACATGACAATCTTACGTACAGGTCAAGTTTTGCTGTCACGTCAAGTGAAAACACAGACTCAATAGCAGTCATTGCTTGGGATGCAGTCTTTTCTGTCAGCTCCAAAGCTCCAGCAATTATTGTGGTTTCATCATGTGTTAATTCACCACCTTTCCCAGCCTGAAAACTCCCCCATCAAGTCATACAACAGACCAATAGCAAGCTCCTTTGCATTCCCAATGCAGCCTCCATAATGGCTGCAACCCTTTCAAACATTGTGAAACACTGGGTTATGCATTCAACTAATACTGGGCCAAATATCATGTTCAGGATATTTTGTTGTTGGTCTATGTACAGGAATATAGAAAGGCTAGTGCCTGAAAAAATTACCTCATTGCCATGCAAGTTCACAAGTGTTTTCAACTCAGCCCGCCGAAACAGTGGTGCATGGTCCTTGCCAAGAATTGTATCCAGGAGCTGCTCCATAAGCAAATGAACCTTTCAAAGATGTTGCAAGTGAAAGACATTCTTGGACCAGAGAACTACTGGATGGCCACAACAACAAAAGCTTGCCACTGTGACACACCCATCTGCTATTAATTGTCAAACAGTGCCCTACCGTATGTTACAGTATGGAAGGAAGTATAGAAACGTAAAACAAGGAAGACCATTGCAACAGACCAAACTGCAGTTGGAAGTTGACTAGCTAGCTTTCAACATGTCCCCCAAAATAATTATGAGAATAGGGCTGAGCATTGAGCAAGGAGAAGGTGGGTACAGAAAGTACCTTGCTAATTGGATAAGAAACTGGGAAGAAAACAACAAGCAGTATGCGAACTACTGGTGCCATGGCTGCTCCAACAGCCAATCCATGTCGAGAACAAACTGCTTGTGGGAGAATCTGAAACAGGTACGGAAGGAAAGGGCTTATTTCATAAAACTGGTTCAAAAGTGTCACTGTGTCATGAGGATCTAAAGCACTACAAGTGTGCACAAGGCTGCATGTTGAAAGTGGCTTTTGTAAGTTTAAATAAATGGCAGTGTCCAGAGCACAAAACAATATGTTATTTACCTCTCCAAACATCAGGATTAAGGTCACTGAGATGAGAACCGCACCCCATGCTTCAAGCAAAGCATCAAGAAAGATAGGCAGCGCCTGGTGACAGAAGCATATCGAGTAAAAAACTGATTGATCTGGACATCCCTTCTGACCACTCACTGAAAAACTGACATTGTTTTATGTTGCGCTTCAGACACCGTTTGAAACAGGAGGATGAGGATGAGTTATTGAACTGAAGATTTCTTTCTGGCAGGTGGTCAAATGCCTATTCTGAAAACTTTCACAAGAGTTATGGCATTGGCATGCCAAATCAGAAGTCAGCAATTTGCACAAAACATGGTTTTGCAGGCAGATACAGACATTTTGCATTGATCAAGGATTGCTTGAGAAGAAAAAGGAATCACTGAGCAGCATCAGTACCTCCATTGCAAGTGCGTTCCCTATCAACAAGGTACACAGCAGCAGATGCTGGTTCTTCACAACTGGTAGAATTTTTTCTGTAGAGAAAAGGAACAAACCCAGCCACTTAGCAGAATGCAAACATGAAGGAATTTTTTGCCGAGAAATGAGTTCATGGCACTGTTTCTTTACACGGGGCAGCCCCTCGAAGAACCTTAGTGCTATAGACGATCGCAGTAGAAAAAAGTGCAACACAAAAGGTTACTTCAAGAACAAGGAGAGAGAGAGATGACAAAGGACATGGGCCGCGTGTTGACAGAGAGAGATACACGAAGGAAGTGAGGGCTCCGGGATGAAAGCAAACCTGCATGTTTCTTATCGGCAGGTGTGCCTGATTTGATAAGAACTTCAAGGTCTACAAGCCCCAGCGACATGAGCCCAAGCGTCAATCCCGACATCAGGCCCGCAAACAACACCAGTCCGATTATCACCACAACATATACGTAGAAAGTTGGCGTTCCCGGCGTCTCGTGAGCCATTTGCTTGCTTCTCTTGCCACTCTCGACTGTTGTTGCCTTTCGACTATAACCAGCAGCAGCAGCAAAGCAAAACTCAATGAACAAAGAAAACAATTGACAAGCTTCTCAATTCTTGTGTGGAAGAAGACAATGGAAGATGACAGTCTCCCCGTATTGATGCAGAACCTGAAGCGTCAAAGTGATTTGCCAGTCCTCGGGTGTTGGATCCTGCTCTGGACAGTTCTTCTTGTAAGGCGACGACAAGAGATTAGAATCGAAAGGATGTCAAGAATATGGAGCGAAGCTAAGATTGCCTCTTTCTTCTGTCTGTGTGTTTAGAGAACGAACGAGGATGTGTTCGTTCCGGATCCACGAGCAATGTTCATGTTTACGATGATGATGGCGCAGCAGCAGCGGACTTATTAAGCTTTCATAGCTCCTCGTCCTCAACTTTGTTCACCGACTGCCAAAAACTGCTTCGAAAAACTCCCCGTAATTGAACTACAACCGAGGAGACATCAATACCGGATCCGATCCGCCGCTGTGAGTCCTGCTGTCACAGAGACATTCAATTCCGCAGTGAAGAAGAGTCAATCGTGAATGCAGTTGGATCTCAAATCAAACTTCCTGTCAGCCGCAGACGTTATCGAAACTGGTTCCACACCGGTCTACAAGAGACTACAACATGCTTCGTGTATGCAAGAAAAATACGACATATTGCAGGAAAAAATTGACACGAGCAACTTTGCGACGGAAAGCAAAAAAAAAGAGAAAGAATCATCACCTGCGTCGATAGAAGAAGATCAGTCATCTTTTTGTTGGACAAAGGGACCTCCGAATTGGAGAATCAGGAAGAGAGGAGAGAGAGGGATAGAGGCCCCCCGGCGAGGAGACGTGCTTGTGAAGAAGCTCCTCCCAAGGAATGTGCATTTTCTTTACCCGCAGCGGCTACTCCACACATCATGATGCCCAAAACCTCGTAGTCTCGCGCATTTTTCCCTCTGCACAAAAGCTTGAAAAAACGGGAAAAAAAACACACGCACACACTCCTAATAAGCGTGTAGGTAGTCTTTTCCCACAAAAAAAAGAAAAGAAAATAGTAGATACACTACCGCAACAATGATGATGATATAATCCCCAAAAAATCAGAAAATGGAGCGGAAGAAGAATACATACGTAGGTAGATCCTGCGCCCACACCTCCTCTCTCTCACGAGAAAAAAACTGCCTCACGTGTAAAAGTCCGGTGTAGGAAGGAGGCCGTTACAAAACTCTTCACAGAACATAACAAAAACAAAAAATATGCTGAGAAAAACAGGCAGCATATTTTGTAAGGAAAAGCGAATGATGAACACAGGATGAGTTTCCCTGCTCTCACTTAGAAAGAAAGATACACAAAGACAGAGCTCCGCCGTGGCTGGGGAAAATAAAAAGCTCTGGATTAATCCAAGGTGATGTATTAGAGTAAATAGGTTGGTGAGTGAACATTTAAAAAGCAAAGGAGGTTGAATCCTCACACATTGTTCCTTTGTTTCTGAAACTCAAAGAACATTTGTAACTCTCCACCTAGCACTTTAGATGTCACAAAAATTATGCAATTTGATAAAGGAATTGAAGAAAATATGGGATGTTTGGTGTAAGAGGGTTTAATGTTCAACAAGTGGCTCTATCACGAGAAGCTCTGTCTTGAAAATAAGAAATTACATTTAATGTTTTACTATGAACTCAAGTTATATTGGATGAAAGTTTATTGGTTTTATGAAAAATCATTAAAATTTATTTTTCACATTTGTACTAAAAAATAAAGTTTTCTAACCATCTTAGAATTCATTCTACATGTTTAGAAATTGAAACCATAGTTTCATTATCTTTTCTTTAATCATACAAATGAATATAAAGTTGTAAATAATTATATTACTTAAGAAATTTTATATAATTTAGACAATTTTTAGCAATGTGCATGAAGTATTTCGATGTTTGAAACAAACATCAATATTGAATGGATATAATTTACATGGAAAGATTTTTATTTTTTGTCTCATTTTCATTTTGAATTTTGAGAATTTGACATTTTTTATATTTGTTTTTGTCACATTTTGGGTTTAGGTTTTTTATGAAAGGTATATTGTTACGATGTCTGATGGGTGTATGTGTGGAGAACAATCATTCAAAAATTTTGTGTTGGTATTGATATTTATGTTTTTTTTTGCATGTATGGTCCATGAAAAAAATGTAAAACTACAAATTCAAGCCACAAGGTGCCAACATTTTTGGAGTAATTAATTAGGTGGAAAATGCAACATCTACATGCATATTTTCACAAACGTTACACTTTAAATAAATGGAAACATTAATGGTTTTTTGTTATACATTGGAAGTGTGTTTGGTAATTTGAATGCAATAT
>Ga0116229_10013991_pt1 | contig 11224 bp, 12 predicted proteins | sample S1TSphgellanicum_3_FD_87313 | JGI IMG/M metagenome (GOLD analysis project Ga0116229, IMG submission 87313) | Host-associated microbial communities from peat moss isolated from Minnesota, USA - S1T2_Fc - Sphagnum magellanicum MG | ecosystem: Host-associated > Plants > Peat moss > Unclassified... | reverse complement strand
CTTGGGCCAGTCCCGAATCGCCATGAAGACCAGCATGACCAGATGCCGGGCGGCTCGCCAGCGGCATTACTGCTTACAGCGAGGAGATATGCGTCAGCTGCGCCCGGAGCTGCCGAAGCCCCCCGCGCCGCGGGCGCTCGCGGGGAACTCCGCAACGATCTCGAAATCCACTTGCACGACGGGCAGGATCACGAGCTGCGCGATGCGATCGCCGGGTTGGATCGTGAAGGGCGCATCGCTGCGGTTCCAGCACGAGACCATCAAGGGGCCTTGATAGTCCGAGTCGATCAGCCCGACGAGATTGCCGAGCACGATGCCGTGCTTATGGCCGAGGCCGGAACGCGGCAACAGCACGGCGGCGAGACCCGGATCATCGAGGAAGATCGAAATCCCGGTCGGCAGCAATTCCGTGCGGCCCGGCGCGAGCACGAGCGGCGCGGCGAGACAGGCGCGCAGATCCATGCCGGCCGAGCCCGGCGTCGCGGGCGTCGGCAAGGGGAACTCGGTGCCGATGCGCGGATCGAGGATCCGCAGCTTGATGCGGGGCTTCAACGGCGCACGCGCCGACTGCGCACGCGACTGCGCGGCGGCGCGGGGCTCGTCGCGCGCCGCTGTCTTGCCGCTCGCCGTGGCCCCGATGCCGTGGGCGGCGGCAGGCGCTTGGCGAGCAAGGCGATCAACTCGCGCGCGACGTCGAGCTTCGGCGCGCGCGCGATGTCGCTTTTCCCACCGGGCCAGATCACCGTCAGGGCATTGTCCTCGCAGTCGAAGGCGATACCATCGCCGACGAGGTTCGCGGCTATCATGTCGAGCTTCTTGCGCTTGAGCTTGCTGCGGGCATTGCCCTCGACGTCGTTGGTCTCCGCCGCGAAGCCGACCACGAAGGGACGCTTGGCCATCTCGGCCACGGATTTGACGATGTCGGGCGCGGGCTCCAGATCGAGCTTGACCGAGACTCCCTGCTTTTTGATTTTTTGCTTGGCGACGGTCACCGGTTGAAAATCGGCGACGGCTGCCGCGGCGATGAAGACATCCGCCTCGGCGACGTGACGATGCACGGCCGCGTACATATCGCGCGCGCTCTCGACATCCAAGCGCGTCACGCCCGTCGGCGTCGGCAAGTGGACGGGGCCCGCGACGAGGGTGACATGCGCGCCGGCTTCGCGCGCGGCCTCGGCGACCGCGAATCCCATCTTGCCTGAGCTGCGGTTGGTCAAGTAGCGCACGGGGTCCAGGCGCTCGCGCGTCGGACCCGCCGTGATCAAAACATTGAGGCCGGCGAGCAGGCCGGCGTTCAGCGGCGGCTCGAGCAAGCCTTCGGCAAGTTCTCTCGGCTCCAACATGCGGCCCAGGCCGATTTCGCCGCAGGCCTGGTCGCCGCTGCCGGGCCCGAGGATGCGCACGCCGCGCGAGATCAGGAGTCCGATGTTCGCTTGCGTCGCCTTGTTCGACCACATGACGCGGTTCATCGCCGGTGCGATGACGATCGGCGCCTCGGTCGCGACACAGAGCGTCGCGAGCAGATCGTCGGCGCGGCCCCCCGCGAGGCGCGCGATGAAGTCGGCACTCGCGGGTGCGATCAACACGAGTTCGGCCCAGCGCGCCAGTTCGATGTGCCCCATGGCGGCCTCGGCCGTGTCGTCCCAGAGATCACTGCGCGCCGGTCGGCCGGAGACGGCCTGGAAAGTCGTCGCCGTGACAAACCGCTGCGCCCCCTCCGTCAAGACCACCTGAACGTCGGCGCCACGCTCGATCAGGCGGCGCACGAGGTCCGGACTCTTGTACGCAGCGATGCCGCCGGTGACGCCCAATAAAATGCGCTTCTTGGGCGTCAATGGATGCCCTTCAATTCCTTGAATCTCGCGAGATCCGCCGCGAATTGGGCGCGCATGGTCGCCTCTTCGGACTGCTTTTGATGCAGATTCTGCTCTTGAGTGTGCAGCTCGATCCCGACGTGGACGAGGTCGTCGGCAACCTGGTCGGGCATCGGCGGGGCATGCGGATCGTCGCTGTAAGGCTTGTACTTGCCCAGAACCGATTCGACCTTCTTCAGCCGGCCATTGGCCATGTCAATGAATTGATTGGTGAGGCGCATTTGATCGGCCAGCAGCGCCAGCCGCTGGTCGCGCAGTCGCTCGATCTCCTGCAGCGAGACATAGGTGTTCAACAAGTTCTGATCGCGGTGCAACTGCTCTTCGGCCTCCGCCTTCTTGCGATCCTCGGCGGCCAGTTGCTCCGCGGTCTTCTGCGCATCGATGTGCGAAATCTCGACGCCCTGAGCATTGATGATGTCCTGTTCCTGCGAGGCATATTCCGGCGGAATGCTGTCGCCGTAATGCACGAGACCTTGTGCGTCCACCCACTTGTAGAGCTTGCGCCCGCTCGAGGCTCCCTGCGCATGGACCCAGCCGGTGCTCGCCACGAGTGCGAGGGCAGTGATGATCCAGGCGGCATGTCTCATGGCGTAACTCCCCGAAGAATTGAGCCATTGTGCGGCCCTGCGAGGCGCATTTCCAGGGGTTGGGCCTCAGTCTGTGATGCCATAACGGGATCGATAGGCGACCATGCCGGAAAGTTCTAAGCCGGCCCCTGCAGCCTCCATATGACCGATCAAATCCGCCAGAGTCACAATCGCGACGACCGGCAGCGCAAAATTTGCGCGCACTTCTTGGACCGCGGACAGGGCGCTCTCGGCGCCGCGTTCCTGCCGGTCCAGGGCGAGCACCACGCCGGCCGGCGTCGCCCCCGCGGCGCGAATGATCTCGATCGATTCGCGAATCGCGGTGCCCGCCGTGATTACATCGTCGATGATGAGGACGCGGCCCTTGAGCGGGCTGCCGACGATGCTGCCCCCCTCGCCGTGATCCTTGGCTTCCTTGCGATTGAACGCAAACGGCAGGCTGCGGGCATGACGCTCAGCGAGCGCAGCGGCCGTGACGGTCGCCAAGGGAATCCCCTTGTAGGCAGGCCCAAACAACATGTCGAACGCCACGTCGCAACTGGCGACCGCCTCCGCATAGGCGCGGCCCACCGCGGCGATGGCTTCGCCGGTATTGAACAGTCCGGCATTGAAGAAGTAAGGGCTTTCGCGACCCGACTTGAGTTTGAAGTGCCCGAACTTCAGCACGCCGAGTCGCAGACACAGATCGATGAAATCGCTTTTGTAAGATGGCGCCATGATCCCCGAAGTCTCGCAAGGGAACGCCGCCGCCGCAAGCGGTGGCGGGCTGCTATCATCGCGCGCAATGCGAATCGTCACCTTTAACGCGAACGGAATTCGTTCCGCGGCCAGCAAAGGCTTCTTTAAATGGCTCGGCACACAAGCGGCTGACGTCGTCTGCGTGCAAGAGACGAAAGCCCAGGTCGACCAGCTCGGCGATCCGATGTTCTGGCCTGATGGCTACCATTGTTTCTATTTCGACGCCGAGAAGAAGGGCTATTCCGGCACGGCTCTCTATGCGCGCAAGCCGCCGGTCAATGTCAGCCGGGGCTTCGGCGTACCGGAATTCGATCGCGAAGGGCGGTATCTGGAGGCGCAGTTCGGGCACTTGAGCGTCGTGTCGCTGTATCTGCCGTCCGGGTCGGCGGGTCCCGAACGGCAGGCCTCGAAGTTCCGTTTTCTCGAGGCGTTTCTGCCGCATTTGCTCGATCTGCAGCGGCGCGGAATTCCCTGCATCTTGTGCGGCGATTGGAACATCGCGCATAAGCCCATCGATTTGAAGAACTGGAAGAGCAACCAGAAGAATTCCGGCTTCCTGCCCGAGGAGCGTCGCTGGCTCGACGAATTGTTCGGCCCGCATGAATTCGTCGATGCCTTCCGCGAGATCAACCCTGCCCCTGAGCAGTACACCTGGTGGTCGAATCGCGGCCAGGCCTATGCGAAGAACGTCGGTTGGCGCATCGATTACCACGTCACGAGCAGCCTGCTGCGCGGCAAGGCCAGGCACGCCGAAATCTACAAGGCCGAGAAGTTCTCGGATCACGCGCCGCTGATCATCGACTACGAGTTCGACTTGTAGTGGTGAGCGCGACGCCTCTCGGCCTGTGGGATGCGCTGAAGGAAAAGCGGATGGTGGCCATCCTGCTGCTGGGCGCCTCGTCGGGGCTACCGTTCAATCTGACGCTCTCGACCCTGCAGGCCTGGCTCGCAGATGCCGGTGTGGACATCAAGACCATCGGGATCTTCGCACTGGTGGGTCTGCCCTATACGCTCAAGTTTCTCTGGGCGCCCCTGCTCGATCGGTATCTGCCGCCCGTCCTCGGCCGGCGCCGCGGCTGGATCCTGATCTTGCAAACGGCACTGGCGCTCGCGATCGGCGTCATGAGCTTCAGCCAACCTGCGAAGTTCCCCACCGCGCTCGGCGCGATTGCGCTTGTGGTCGTGTTCCTCTCGGCATCCCAGGACATCGTGATCGACGCCTACCGAGTCGACATCCTGCCGCCGCAGCAGCGGGCTCTCGCCTCCGCGGTCACGGCGTTCGGCTATCGTGGCGCCGCGATGTTCGCAAGCTCGGTCGTGGTCATCGTCGCGGCCTACGTCGGCTGGCATCTCGCCTACGGTCTCGCCGCGCTGGTGATGGTGCTCATGATCTTTGCGACACTGTGGTCGCCCGAGCCCCCGACGGCTGCAAACGCGCCGCGCACGCTGAAAGATGCCGTCATAGAACCCTTACTGGATCTCCTGCAACATCCGGGTGCCTTGGGGTTGTTGCTGCTCGTTCCCCTCTACAAGGTGGGTGACGCATTTGCCTTGAGTCTCTACAGTGCCTTCATGCTCAAGGGAGTGGGCTTTTCCCTGGTCGAACTGGGCACCGCGGGCAAGCCCGTGATGACGATCTCGACGCTGATCGGCGTTTCGCTCGGTGGCGCGGCCTATCTGCGTTGGGGCTTGTATCGCTGCCTGCTGGTGTTTGGCATTGCACAGGCGATGACCCTGTTGCTGTTCATGCTGCTGTCTTATGCCGGTCGGAAGGTTTGGTTGCTGGCGGTCGTGACCTGTGTCGATACGCTTGCCGGCGGCATGGGTCAGGCCGTGTTCGTTGCCTTCCTGATGTGCCTATGTACGACTGCGTACAGTGCGACGCAATATGCGCTGCTCTCGGCGATGTCCTCCTGGGCGCGAGTGCTCATGTCGTCTCAGGCCGGCAAGGTGGTCGACGCGGTCGGTTGGCCGCATTTCTTCTTGATCACATTCCTGACCTGCCTGCCGGGCCTCATCCTGTTGGTCCTGCTGCGCCACCGGATTCGCTCGCTCGATGCACGCGAGAGAGCGACCGCGGCGGCTCCGCAATTGTCCGAAGGGGCCGTGCCATGATCGAGCAGCTGCTGAAATTCTTCGTCGTGTTCATCGTGGTCGTGGATCCGATCTCCCTGATCCCGGTCTTTGCGGGACTCACGCAGAATGCGACCCGCGCATTCCAGAGAAAAATGGCCTGTAAGTCGGCTCTGATCGCGCTCGCAATCTGCGTCCTGTTCGCGCTGCTTGGCGCGAAATTCCTCGAAGTCATGGGCATCAGCCTGAGTTCCTTCCGAATCGCGGGCGGGACTCTGTTGTTCTTGATCGCACTGGAGATGGTTTTCGGTCGTTCCTCGGGCACCAGCACCGGTACCTCGTCCATGACCGCCAAGGAGGGAGCGCCGGGCGAGGAACACCCGGGCGAGGAGAGTCTCGGCCAGGAGGATATCTCCGTGTTTCCCCTGGCGTTTCCGTTTATCGCAGGACCCGGTTCGCTCGCGATCATTCTGCTCGCCGCGGGCGAGGCGCGCGATCGGCCCCTGATGTTTTTGGGCACGCTCTGCGTGATGAGTTTGGTCGTCGCGATCTGCTGGATCGCGATGCTCGCGACGCCACGGCTCATGAATGTGTTCGGTCCGACCGGAGCGAACGTGGTCAATCGCCTATCGGGTGTCGTGCTCGCCGCTCTCGCCGTGCAGTTCATCGTCGACGGAATTCGCGGCAGCTTCTTCGCGAATTAGCGGCCTCTTTTTTCGTAGGCGAGATCCCAGACGCCGTGGCCCAGCTTCGCGCCACGCCGCTCGAAGCGCGTCGGTGGTCTGAAGGCGGGGCGCGGCACATACGTGCCATCGGCACTTAGAGAGACCAGGTCGGCATTCGCGTTGCCGACCTCCAGCATGCGTTCCGCGTAAGGCTGCCAATCCGTCGCGAGCCGCAACACACCGCCCGCCCGCAGCTTGCGGGCGACCGTCGCAATCAGCGGCGCGTCGATGAGCCGACGCTTATGGTGACGCTTCTTGTGCCAGGGGTCCGGGAAGAAAATCATGACCTCCGCCAAGGCCTCGTCAGGTATCCCCGACTTCAAGACTTCGACCGCGTCATGACACAGCACGCGAACATTCTTGAGATTCGCTTGCTCGACTTGGAGTAAGAGCCGTCCGACACCCGAGCGGTGCACCTCGATGCCGAGATAGTCCACCTGCGGATTGGCGGCGGCGAGCGTCGCGAGCAGTTCACCGGTGCCGAAGCCGATTTCCAGGCAGCGCGGGGCGACGCGCCCGAAGATCGCGTCCAGATCGAGCGGTGCGTCAGCCAGGTCGAGTCCATAGACAGGCCATAGCTCGCGCAGGGCGCGCTCTTGGCCCACGGTGATGCGTCCGGCGCGCAATACAAAGCTTCGGATGGGTCGCTGCGATAACATGGTTGCAAAGTGTGCCTGATATGATGAGGGCATGCGTAAATGTCTGTTTCCCGTGGCCATTGCGCTGTGCTCGCTCGCGTTTGCGGGCTGCGCGAGTCTGCCGCGGAATGTCCCCAAACAGCACTCGGATGCGCTGACCGACGCGGGCGACACGACGCTGGGTCGATTGGTTGCGCGCGCGAACGAGGGGCCGCGCCTGTCGGGGCTGCGCCTGCTTTCCTCCGGGGCGGAGGCGCTCGCGAGCCTGATCACCCTGGCCGATCACGCGGAAAAGACGCTCGACCTGCAGTACTACATCATCACTCAGGACGAGTCGGCTCGTATTCTTCTGCAGCACGTCCAGGCTGCAGCGACGCGCGGCGTGCGGGTCCGCATCCTCGTCGATGACCTCAACACGGCGGGCGAGGACCGGCGCTTCATGCATCTCGGCGAGGACCCCAACATCGAAGTACGCGTCTTCAACCCGTTCGCGGGCGGCCGTGTGGCGATGTGGAGCCGATTCCTCGCCGCCGCCAACGACATTCCGCGCATCAATCATCGCATGCACAACAAGTTGTTCGTCGCCGACGACGCCATCGCAATCACCGGCGGTCGTAATATCGGCGACCAATATTTCACGCGCGACAAGAACAGCAATTTCATCGATCTGGACGTGGTCGCCGCCGGAGCGATCGTCCAGCAGCTATCAGCCTCGTTCGATGCGTTCTGGAACAGTCGTTACGCCTATCCGATTTCCTCGGTCGCCTCGCCGGTACCGATCGAAGAGCAACCCTCCGGGCTCATCGACGCGGGCACCGATGACGACGCCGATTTTCTGGCGCGCGACATTGCCGCGGGCTCTCTGCGGCTCAACTGGGTTCCCGCGACGGTGCTCGCCGATCGCCCCGCAAAGATTGCGAGTGAGGATTCACCGGCCGAGGAGGAGACGATTGCCAGCGACATCACGGCCCTGATCGGTTCGGCGAAACAGGAGGTCATCGTGATTTCCCCGTATTTCGTACCGGGCAAGGAAGGTATCGCACTGTTCCGCAGTTTGATCGCGCGCGGCGTGCATATTCGCGTGCTGACGAATTCCCTGGCGTCGACCGACTCGCCCCTCGCGCATATCGGTTATGCCCGCTACCGCAAACAGCTGCTCGCGATGGGTGTCGAGCTCAGTGAGATGCGGCCGCGTCTTGGGCTTACGCGGGCGCGATTTCATCCATTTCGTTCGGCTGCCGCAAGCCTGCATGCGAAAGCGCTGGTCATCGATCAGAAGACCGTGTTCATCGGTTCCTTGAACATGGATGCCCGCTCGGCCCATACGAACAGCGAGTTGGGCATCGTGATCCGCAGCACCGAGATCGCCGATCAGGTGATCAGCCTGCTCGACGACATCAGTGCCGATGGCAGCTATCGGCTGCAGTTGGATCCGGAAGGCAAGCACATCGAGTGGGTGAGCGGCGCGCCCGGCGCCGAGCAGGTCTGGTACCGCGATCCAGAGGCGACCAAGTTGCAACGGCTGACCGTCGATTTGCTGACACCGTTCGCTCCGGATGAGTTGTTATGAGCCGGATATCTTCAGGCCCTGCAGATATTCCTTGACCTTGCCGCGGAAGCCCTCGCTGCTGCTGATCGTCGCGCCGCCGGCGAGGATGAAGATGAAGTCACCGCGCAGCGTACGGTTGACTTCACGCACGAAATTCATGTTCACGAGACAGGATCGACTGATGCGCAGCATGGGTTCGGATTGCAGAGCGGCCTCCGCCTGCTGCAGCGTGCTGCGCGCATGATAGTTGTCGCGCCCGACGCGGATCGCGATGTAGTTTCGGTCCGATTCCACCATCTCCACCTGTGCCGCGTCGAGGACGTGCACGTGGCCGGCCAACTCGGCGAGCAGTCGCGGTCGCTGTTCCGTGCGCGGCCGGGCACTGCGCTCGAGTTGCGCCAACAAGCCCATGAGCACCGTGCGCTGCTCCGCGGCATCGCTGTCCGTGAGCCGCAAGCGGGCGCGATTCAAGGCTTTGCGAAACCGGTCCTGATCAAACGGCTTTAGGAGATAGTCGACGGCGCTGACTTCGAAGGCGGCGAGGGCATGTGTTTCGTAGGCCGTGACGAACACGATGGCCGGAAGAGAGCCCGGATCCAGCGCGCGCGCCAGTTCGATCCCGTCAAACGGATCCATCTGAATGTCCAGGAACAGCAGTTTCGGGGGGCGGGCGCGAATCGCCGCAATCGCGGACTCGCTATCGCCATACTCGCCCACGATGCGCAAATCCATCTCCTGCGCGCAATACTCCCGCACCGTGCGCCGACCCGCGGGTTCGTCGTCGACAATGATGACGTCGATCACGGCGTCACCATACCCCGAACGGCCGCCGCGGTCGGAACCGCCCGGATGCTCGGCAGCTGGATGGTCGCAAACCAGCTTTGATCTTGCAGGCCGGTTTGCAAGGTTCCACGCGAGCCGAACTGGACGGCCAGGCGCTCGCGCACGTTTTTCAAGCCGATACCTTCCGCGCCCCGGCGCGGCAGACCGACGGCGGTGTTCACGACGCTGACGGTCAGGTTGTCGCCGGAAACCGAGGCCTCGATCGAAACCTTGACCGGACCTTGATGGCCCGCGAGGCCATGAACGACGGCGTTCTCGACCAGCGGCTGCAGGATCAGACTCGGCACCCAGACCGCCGGGACCCGAGCTGTGTCGGGCAGCACGAGACGCAGCCGGTCGGGAAAGCGCTTCTGTTGCAGCTCCAAATACATGGCGACGAACTGCAGCTCATCGGTCAGCCTGGAGAAATCTCGTTCGCCGGCCGAGAGCAGGCGTCTCAGCAGGTCGGCCAGTTGCACGACCATGGCCTGGGCGCCGCGTGGATCCCATTCGATGTTGCCCCGGATCGTATGCAGGAGATTGAACAGCGTGTGGGGTGATAACTGCATGCGCAGCGCCGCCAGGCGCGCGGCACTCCACTCCCGTTCCAAGTCCGTAACCTGCAGCTCCGAATCCCGATAACGTTTGTAGAGAACGGCACCGCGCACGAGCGCCAGGCCAAATCCATAGGCGGGCAGAAAGGTCACGAAGCTCGCCAGCCACAGCGATAGCAGGGCGGGATCCGACCAGATCGAGGCCAGGTGGCTGGCCATCTCATTCGGGGCGTGCCGCCCCAGACTGAACACCATTTGCGACAAGGCCATCGCCGGATAGGCGATCGCGGCAAATGCGCAGGCGAGCGTCAGCTGGATCGGCAGCGCAAGCCAGAGGGGGCGCCACTCCACGATCAACGACGCCCAGAAGGAGACCATCAGCGCCGGCAGCAGGAGCAAATGCTGCAGGACGCGCACGTCCCAGGATGCAAACACCTCGGCCGTGGTCACGTGGGCAATGCCGCTACGGACGCCGTAGGCATACACGACGTCACTGATCGTGACGTAAAGCCAGAAGGCGCAGACGATCCCGACGAACTGGCGCATGTCCATGCCGCGCGCGATACCGCCGTTGGAAAAGAAACGCTGCGCCGTCCACTGCATCGGCCGATAGCCTAGCGCAATCGCACCCTGGTGGCGCTCCCGACGCCTGACTTTGGGACGAACACGTTGCTCGCCGGGACGAGTCCGAGGCGCGCCGGCAGACGGGCAGGGGCGGATCGATGTCTCATAGGGGCGTCGTCAAACCACGTTCAACCCTTAGGAGATCAAATCATGAAAACATCAATTGCCTTGTCGCTGTTCGCTGCCTGTGGGCTCGGCGTCGCAAGTTTGGGAGCCGTTGCCGCGACCCCCGTCAGCGACGTACCCTCGATCACCGTTCGCTACGGCGACCTCGACCTATCGACCGACCAGGGCACGCGTATCCTCTACCGGCGCCTGACAGGGGCCGCCAATCTGGTCTGTCCGAATGCCGACAACCGCGATCTGAGCGGCGCGACGCAGGCTGCGCAGTGCCGTGCCACGGCGATCTCGGCCGCCGTCAAGAAGATCAATAACGCGCATTTGGCGGAAATCGCGTCCGGCCACACCCACACGGGTTAGCGCTGCACGATGTGGAATCGCGAGCATCCGGTGCCGGGGCGGCGGATTATGCCGCCGCTCCAACTCAAAAGCGATCTTGATAGCGGCGGATGCTGTCCAAAATTTCCGTATGCGCGACGTCGAGGCCCGCCCAGCCGATCACCTTGACCCACTTGCCGGATTCCAGATCCTTGTAGTGCTCGAAAAAGTGCTGGATCTGCTTGAGCCGTACCTGCGGCACATCGGCGATCGTTCGCCAATGAACGTATAAGGGACAAATCTTGTCCGTGGGGACCGCCAACAACTTGGCGTCGCCACCGGCTTCATCCTCCATGCGCAACACGCCCAGCGCGCGACAACGAACCACCACGCCCGGAAGCAGCGGATAGGGCGTGTGCACGAGGACATCGACCGGGTCGCCGTCCTCGGAAATGGTCTGCGGCACATAACCGTAATTGGCCGGGTAGTGCATGGCGGTCATCATGAAGCGATCGACGAACAGGGTACCTGAGTACTTGTCGACCTCGTACTTGATGGGATCCGCGTCCATGGGGATCTCGATGATGACATTGAATTCTTCG
>Ga0116229_10013988_pt1 | contig 11225 bp, 10 predicted proteins | sample S1TSphgellanicum_3_FD_87313 | JGI IMG/M metagenome (GOLD analysis project Ga0116229, IMG submission 87313) | Host-associated microbial communities from peat moss isolated from Minnesota, USA - S1T2_Fc - Sphagnum magellanicum MG | ecosystem: Host-associated > Plants > Peat moss > Unclassified... | reverse complement strand
GAAGGGAACTGGCCAATTCATGACAAGATGCACACTTGATATCTCTCTTTTCTAAATGTCAATTGACCACAACAGCCTAAATATCTGCCAAACTTTATTGCAAGAAAACAAACCAACATGCAAGAAAAAAACAAAGAAAAAAATATTTTTTTAATTTTTAATTTTTTTTAATTTCAAAAGGAATCCCAAAAAAAAAGAAGCCTTCAATCCTGATAAGATTTGGTATTGGGACTCTTTGGGAGGTGGAAGTCAGGATTTTCCTTTTTTCCTTTTTCTACCTCAACAAGCTACAAACAATGTAGCCTTGCTTTTGGTCCCACATTTTTGATGAATGCTCACCAGGTGTTATTGTGTTCACCAAGTGTCACTATGCACTTTGAGTTTATATATATACCCTATAAACCCTAAACCCTAATATATTTATTTAAATGTATGGAATATTTCCTATTTTACCAGTTGCTAGTTTGAATTTGATGCTCTGAATTATTTTTTAAAGAATTTATCTTGAGTGAACTATTATTTAAATGTGTCATATGGGCAATGAAAATGCTGGATTTGGTGATCTGAATTTATTTCCTTAGTTATTTTGAGTGAATTAATCAATTAAATGTGTGTTGTAGGGCTTGTTAAGTTTTGTGAAAACTTTAGAGGACCAATGGTACCAATGCTAAAAATGTACCATTAATTTCAATGTGAAACAGAATAGGGTTGTGTGTAGGCCTGATGATTTATTTATTCATTTATTGGTTTTGGTCATGTCAATGGGAGGGATTGTTGGATTTGGTGGTCTAAATTGGGTTTCTTAGGTCTTCTTGAGTGAATTAACAAATTCAATGTGTTATAAGTGCTATTTTATAGACAAGACAAGGTTTGGCACATTAGTTGTCGCTTTGTGTTTGTATTATGTCCAAGGACATGTCCAAAAGTTTTATTCTTTTTCTTGGGTCATTTTTGCTTTCAGGATGCAAGATGTAAAAAACAACTTCGTGTAATAAAACCAATCCTGGGTGCCACTGAACTGGCCCAATAAAGTATTATTATTTTTGGGGCTTAATATGACCATTTAAATGGGTTTTGGGGGTTTTTACCATGATCCCAATGTGGGGGTTCAATTCGCCCTGGACCCCACTGAACCACCCAAAAAAAGACTGGACTAATAATAAGACCAAAGATTTTTATTTTTTTTGAAAAGGCAAAACTAAAGTAAGTCCCCTTAGAATCACATGTTCACAAGAGAAAGTAAAAATCACAAAAGGACAAGAAGCCTTTTTTTGGAGGCTATTGGGGGCGAGGGGTAGGGGTAGGGGGGGAATTTTTTCCTCCTTGAAACCCTAAAATCGGACGTCGAGGACACAAGCAACGTCGAAGGCATCGCTTGGTGGGCTTACTGTTTCCTCAAGGATCATCTTCCAAAACGAAAAGGGAGCAAGAAGAAGCTCCAGTTTGCTGAAATGTTGCCACAACAAATGGTCCGCAGTTTGGTGAAGAGAAATTGGATTCGATCGGACTCCGCGCCTGGTGGACTGCATTCCTGTTGTTGTGATTCAGGGCATGCAGGGCCAGGTAATAAATTTTTTTTGTTTTGCTTTGTGTGTGTGTGTGTGTGTGTGTGTGTGTGTGTTTTGCAAGCTTTCAGATCATACATCTTCAAGTCCGTTTTCAGATCATACCTCTTCAAGTCTGTTTTCGAAGAAGAAGAAGAAGAAGCAGACGTAGCAATGTCGAAAACTGATTTGGAGCTGTTGATGATATTCATAAAGCAAAACTCTTGCAATGAAGGTTTTTTTGTTTGTTTTTTTTTCATCATATCTCTTTAGTTCTCATTTAGTGGATGCAGTTTTAGACCTAGAAATCTTGAAAAGTACTGATTTGGAGCTGATTGATGATCATGAGGTAAAACACTTGATTGCAATGAAAGTTTTGTTTGTTGTTGTTCATCATATCTCATTAAGTTCCATGGTTGATGCAACATCCTAGAAATCTAGAAAACTGACTTGGAGCTGATTGATGATTGCTTATGAAAAGCATAACCCTCATTTATAGTGAAGGTTTGTTTGTTTCTCATCATGTCTCATTTAGTTCCATGTTCGATGCAGAGGTGAACCATGTGAGATCTTCTTTAGTAGAGTGTGTGTGGATTTTTTTTGACAATTAAAGAGCTGTTTGCAGTTGTTATTGTTGCAGATGAAATGGGAGTGAGAGGGAATTTTTTTCGAGGCTACTTTTTTCCGTGGGTGGATTTTGGTTCTTTATAGTTTTGTGTGTATCCTTGATCCAACTCGCATAGAGGTGTGGAGGAACAAAAAGGCAATGAGAGGAGGAAGCCAGGAATCTGCTGCGGGGTGGTTGGATTGCAAGAGCAGTATTGGCTCCTTTGATGTGCTGCATCCATCAGTGGTTTTCCCTGCTGGACATTCCCAGGTAGGCTGCATCAACACTCTTGTTTCTGGCCATCAGTGCCTAAATGAACACCACACAACCATTGGGCAGCCTCATCTGGCGACAGTGACAGAGGCAGGTGGTAACTACCACTTGGACTTCCCTGCTCAGGAATCCAAGCCATGGCTGGTGACCTCAAAGTCAATGGATCCCCTTTTTATGCTTCACGAGCTCTCAAATGGGATTAGTATGCAGGATTCGAAGGGCATTCTTGCATCATTTGCTGGAAGTGCATCAAACAACATGCCACATATACTTTCAGAGAATGTCAAACCCCAGACAATGCCAGAATGGAATGAACTTAAGCCTGTGGCTTCCAAATCCCTGACATCCATTTCTATATCTGCAACAGAGCTTGATAAGGCAACAGCTGGTTCTGCAAGGGGGGTTTCAAAGTTGAACCTGAAGGATGCACACACTCCTGCTAGTTTGAGTTTGCCTTTGGATAATGGTTTGGCAAATGATCTTGAGTTGAATGTGGAAGCTAACTGGCAAGCAGAATCATCAGACTGCAGTGGGGAGCTCAAGAAGTGTGGCAAAGCCAGATCACAGCTTGCAACACGGAACAGTGCATCTAAAAACCTTGTATCAGAACGCAAGCGCAGGAAGAAACTCAATGAAGGACTCTACTCTTTGCGGGCTTTGGTTCCAAAGATCAGCAAGGTAGAGTCAATCATCATTCTTCAAGAGTATCAAGTTTTCTGATCCACTTGCAGGCATTGTCACTAACACACATAAGTGTTTCTCCCTTTCTCAGATGGACAAGGCGTCTATTATAGGTGATGCTGTAAATTATGTTCAAGAGCTTAAAAAGGAAGTGGAAGAAATGGAGAACTTGGAGAGCTCAAATCTGGAAAGCGAGTGCTGTGGATCAGGGGGAGATGACTCAGGCTCAATTAGCACGGATATCACTGCGGAAGATGCAGCAGGGATTACTGTCATCAACCTTTATGATGGAAACACAGGCGAGCCGGCTAAGATTGCTTCTCTCAATGCAGACATCACCAACCACAAGTCGTCAAAGATGAAAACTGAAAATCCTGCTTCTCAATTCTGTTCAGGGAAGAAGAAGATTCTTCATGTGAGTTATTTCTACCTTGTGAACAATTATCATCCTTTTGTTTCATAGAATCATCAGTGTAATGTCATATGTTCATGTGCATCCATTTTGAATGCAAGCCTTACTTGTGCCTTTTTCCTTTCAGGTGGAGGTTGCAAGATTGGAGGACCAGACATATCATCTGCGCATCTTATGTCAGAAAGGACATGGTGTGCTTGTGCAGCTCATGCAAGCCTTGGAGTCATTGGGCATTGATGTTGTCAATGCTCACCATACATCCTTTCAAGACAACATCCTAAATACATTTGTTGCACAGGTATGTGTGCACTGCCTCAGACCTCATGTATGCCCAGAAGCACTTGATGTAGATAATCAACTTCAAAGATCAATTTCAATATTAGCAGTAACAGAGATGGGAAACTTCTCTTGCAAACTGCATATGCCTTATGTGTGCCAGCAGTAGAGCGACAAATTCCTTGCAATCAAATTGCTCAGAATGATCAACCCATGAAGCATTATAGCTCATCAGCAGCGGACTAACTATAAGCAATATTTAAAAGCAATCAATTCATTTAGGAGGCCATGAATTTTAATATATACACAGGTCTTTCATCTTCTCAGGATCATAGTTTCTTAAGCTGACTCAGAGTGTTGATCAATGTATGCAGATCAAGAACTGGGGGATGATGGAGACTGAAGAAGTCAGACAGAAACTTCTTGGTGTTGCAGCTCAGTATGGGCTGGTGCAAACTTGATTGTACTTATACTTTTTTTGGTAGAAAGATTGATCAAGTGTGAGGATCCAGGGATGATTCTATGCACACTGTTGATCAGAAACTATCTGTACTGAACATAAATGTAAGTTGCATCCAGCACAGGCATAGTGAACCATCAGCAGATGAATAGTTTTCAGAGGTTCTTTGATTCTAGTCATGCCTGTTTTCCTGTGGAAATCACTTAGCATTATAACAAGCTTTTGTCAAGCTCATGTGTGTGTACTACTGGTGATAGATGACAATATGGACATGGAGTTTGCTTTCTAATTTTGCTGAGGGATAAAGAGTGTTGTATTTAGTATACAGTCCCTGGACACTGATCATTTACTGCATTGCTTGTCATGATCACATCTGGAGTTGGTTGTTATCCCACTTTTGTTGCAGGTCTTTCATCCTGTAATCTCACCCAAGTCTGTAAGAATGTGAGAAAAACACTGAACTCTTGAAACAAAGATCAACCTACAAGATATGAAACCTAGAATGAAAGTTTAAAAGCTTGGTTTTTGTTGTTTCTGCCTTTGGAAAGCTTGTTATTGAAACTTGGGGAGGTTTTTGAAGCCCACTTTGTCCTCAAAAGGTCATGCTCTTAAAATACACCTTATTGGGTGGAAATGGGAAGGTTGAATCACAAACCCGTTCTTGGATCAAAAAGAAGAGGAAGTGTCTTTTTGTTCCAAGTACAAATGGCCTATTAACAAGATGTAAGCATAAAATATCTTTGTGATCACTCTGGAAATCGAAAAGTATACAGGCATGGTTATATTGCTTTACATTTGTCTATGTATTCAAAGAAAAGCTTTGCAACACGGGTTATGAATGTCATAAAAGGTGGATTGTTCATTCTCAAGAGGTTAAGCAAAAAAGCTTTTTTGTTATCATGCTTGAAAAATAGATGAGCTTGGCTAGATTGTTTTATATTTATCTATGCATTCAAAAAAGCTTTGCAATATGGGTATGGAAAGAGGGCATCCATGGTTTCGTTCTCAAGAGGTGAGCCAAAAAATCTCTTTGTGATCACTCTAAGACAACCGATGGGCTTGGGTATATTGCTTTATATTTATTTATATTCATAAAAAACAAAAGCTTTGCAACAGGAGTACTGGTGTCACGAAAGACAGTGAGGAATATGGACAAGGAATAAAGCTCTTTATTGTTATTTTATTTTAAAAGGTGAGTTTAATTGAAGAAAAGGTGTCAAAATGGTCGTAGTTTAACCAAAAGATGAGGAGCTTGAGTGGCTCACTCAACTCTCATGCAACCACTCAAAACACATACATGACAATGTCAAAGGTAGATCATGTCACCATGATTCACACCATACATTTTCACTTTCCCAAATTAGGCCTCTCTACTTATCCCAAACACATTATCGATCTTTGAAAAGTTTGCAATGCTATTCCTACAATGCCAATCAAATAACCCAAATATATTTAGTATCCTCAAACTTAAAATATTTTGTATCTCAAAAGCAATACATATACCTTTGTTGTGAAATTTCGTGACATGAGTAACTTGGCTTGGAACCTTCTTTTATTGCATACCTAAATTCACTCTCAAATTGCATCTTCATTCTACTACCAAACCATTTCACATAACTTATGACCTTTTGAAAATTTGACAACTGAGTCATTGTTGTGTTATTTCTACATGAGAACTATGCATGAAATTGTTTCCTTCTCAAATGAAAGAGTTTTTGACAAATATACAATGGATTTGCAATACAAAGTTGTTGACACACATCACTATAACCTCTACACAAATTTGATGTTCTTTCTTATGATGCATGATACAAATGATGCTTTGAAAACATAGCTTCAATATAAGGTATTTCTAAGTGTGCACAACAAGGAATACATGGAGTGCAAAAAAACTTGTCAACACTGATGTTTGACAAATTTTCATATCATTAAAAACTTTTTTCTAGAGTTATTCGCCCCCGAAAGTACATATATGTACATATTTCCAAATGTTTGCATATCTTCACTTTCAAGAGCATGTTCAATTTCAAAATCCCATACCAAACCTTTGCACATCATATAATGTTCAAATTTCATTTTCTAAATCTATGTTAACATTCATTACATTTGTACAAGGTACGTTAATGCATAGATTCATTAAGGATTGAACCCAAGACTTCATGGAAGCACACCAAGGTCTTAACCACCAAACTATTTTAAAACTTTATAACAAAGTAGAAAAAGTTTAATTTTCTTGTGTTTGGCATGAAATTGTTTAGGAACTTCAAAATTTAACAGGTGTTTTCTTTTTCAAAATTTATTCAAATGCTACAAATGAAAACATGATCTTGAAGCTTACGTGATAATGTATTATATATAAAATTTACAAAATTCAAACTTAAAGGATAAAAAAATAACTTGAAATTGCATGTCATGAATAAATCTACAAATATCTTTTTGTTTAAATTGACCTGAAATCTTTGTAAATTTAATGTCAATTCAAAAATGCATTCTTACAATCTTTTACAATTTTACCTTCATTACATAAAATATGTCCAATTTTTGTAGAATTAAAAGTTTTAATTTCTCAATATGATTAAGTACAAATCATTTATTTATTTTTGCAATGTTGCTAAAATGGTAATCATCCATATTAAGATTGCCACATTTGGTTATAGATAAGTAGTGTAGTTGGAAACTTGTTTAAATCTTTCCATATTATGATTACTTATTATATTTTATTGTAAAAATTCGACAATATACATTAAAAAATTGACAAAAAACTTCTTTCAAAAGAATCCTTTCTTAATTTTGTTGCCTTTAAATTGGAAAAAATTGACCACAAGAAAAAACATCAATTAAGTAGTAAAAATAACCATTTAATTATTAAGACCATATTTGTTTAACAAAATGAATCATACACTAATACAAATGATTAATTACATTATTTTGAAAAAATTCGCAACATATTATTATTTTTTAATGATGTAAAAATATATTTTACATTAATTTTCCTTTTTTAAATAAAAGAAATTTAATTTGATGAAATTTTAAGTTTAAATAGTTGAATTACTCCCACCCCCCCCTCTATAACCAATATGTTTTTTTGGTTCTGAATCTTTCTAACTTGGCAATTCTTGTTGAGAAAAAAAAGAAAAAATAGTGAAAATTCAAGAAAAAATGTAAACAACAAAAAAATTGCCAAAAATTTGAGATCGCAAATTTCAAAGAAAAAAGGTTATTTTAATGAATAAAATTTTAAAATAATCCTAATAATTCCAACCTTAAACACATAAACAATTCCAACATCGAATTTATTTCAAAAAAATTTAAGTTTAATCTTTGAAATCATTATAAATCGTATCCAATTTTTTTGAAAATCTAAAATAAATATTAATGATGTAACTGAATTTTGTTTTGTGATGAATTTCAACTTTTTTGCAAACATAAGAAGGGCCATCAACATCAACAAAATATTTTTAAAATATATTTACATTTTTATATATTTTTAAATGTTATAATTCTACAATGGGTTTTAAGACTTGTAGCCAAAATATAAAAATATTTTAACAAAATTGTAGTTCCATATATGGATTATAACCAAAACATGGCAAAATTTTCTTGTGGATAATCTTGAAGAAAATTACAAAATTGAAAAATAAAAATAAAAATAAAAATTGATGTCACCATTTATAATTTATTATTTTAGTTTTTAAATGAAAATTTGTAATTCATCTCTAAATATTTAAACATTAACCCATAACAAAACAAGCTTAATTTTTTGATAAACAATGTTAAAATAAAAATAATAAGCATAAAGTATTTATTTTTTCATAATAATAATCAAAATAATACTTTTTTTTTTAAAAATCATTTTTTTTAATTGGATTTTTTCATAAATCAAGATTAAAAAATGGGAAAAAAATTAAAGATTACTTTTGGGGTTTTTTTGGTGTGGAATCATGAGCATTCATAATAATAAACTTATCCATGATGCTTTAAAAAAATTAGAGGAAAAAAATATATTCTAATTTACATAAATGTACAAGAATTTAATATATGAAAAAATTGTGATTTAGAAGTCTACATGCATCCTAAACTTTAGATGCATGAACATTTTCACCTAATCATTAACCCATTCAAATATAAATGTGAAGCATGAAATTATTATGTGTGTTTCAATATATATTAGTAAGTGCAATATGCAATGTTTAAATAGTGATTTTAATAAGCTCAAAGTGGATGATTTGACTCATGTAAAAATGTTAATAATTCAAGAAACATAAAAATTTTCACTAAACCATTTAAGTATAATTGCAAAATATTAAGTTGCATGTGTTTTGGTATATTATAATAAGTGCAAGATGTAATTTTGAGTAATGGTTTTAATGTATTAAAAATGAATGGTTCAACTCTAATAATTGAAAAGATGTGAAAAAAATCATTAATTCATTTCAATATAAAATGAGCTTTAAAATTATTGCATGTGTTTTCATAAATTATGATAAGTGCAAAATGTAATTTTTAAGTAATGGTTTCAACATGCTAAAAATTAATGATTCAACTCATGTACCATGTTTATAGTTGAAGAAATGTCAAAAAAATCACTAACCCATTATAATGGATTATGCAAATAAAGTTAAAAGCTATTTCAATTTTCATGTCAATAGTTTGAAATTATTAAAAATTTAAATAAGGTCCAAATTATACTCATAAGTGAACAACATAGTGAACATAACAACTATGAACAATATTGATCATTAATTAATGCAACAAGCCACTTGCAAACTTAAGATGGCCAAATGTAATCAAATCGAATAATAGTTGTACTGTGGGGGTGGAAAATGACAATATTTTTTCTTGTGGCAAATCAAATCAGAAAGGAGCAAATCATTTTAGGTGATAGTAACACTACAAGAACAACAAAAATAAATGTAGCATGATGTAATGGATGATATTTACGATTTTCATGCTCAAATGGAGGTCCATGAGGAGGTTATGTTGGAGGTACAAGTAACATAACCACCAATGGATCAACAATAACCACATCCACTTTAGGTACCACAGACAATGGTATTCAAACCATCATTTACTAAGTGTAGACCACCTGCCATAGTGCTAAGATTAGCAAAAGGGAAGATGTTGGAAATGGATATGGGGTTATGGATGAAGGACAAGGGGATGTCATTAGAATAAAGAAGAGACTTGATATAACTTAACACCTAAATTTGTAAAAAAGATGGTAGAAACGATGTTGGAAAATAACATAATTGCCAAAATGTTTTAAGCAATGGCGATTGTTAGTATGAAGATGGGTAATTTGGGTTTAATCCAATCACTAAAAACCAGATTAACTAGAGCGAAAGGAGAAAAATAGGGATTATTGAAACAAATGAAGCAAGAATAGGAAAGATATGAGGAATATAAAAAATTGAAAACGTACAACAAATTGGAAAAAAACAGAAGATGAAAATGGAAGAGAGAATCGATGCAAAAATGTTAAAGCTAATCACATAAAATAAGGAGTTGAAAAGGAGGATGGTTGAATGGAAACTCTACAACAAGAATGCCAAAAGAGGATGGATGGAATGATGTAGACCATGTGTATCAAAAAACATTGATAAAGTATAAACATAAGAATGAAAGATTAGGGGTAAAAAAAAATGGTTGTAAGAACATGAAACTAGAAATCAAGCAATTGAAAAGATGACTATATAAATTTTATACATGAAAAATATGCTTACAAGAAAGGAGTTCCGCAGATAGAAGGCAAAGTAAGAGAAAGAGGAAGTAGTCATGGAAGAGTTTGCACTATAGAAAGAAATGGTTAAAACCTAATCAAAGTTGGACAATTTGATGGAGAAGAATAAATATTTGGATCCATTCTATGTCAATAACAAATTGGAAAAATATGATGAATTAGTACAATGTTATTCCATACTATGTACCAAACAACAAATGGATGAATCAAATGTTAAACCTAGTGAATGGTGGGAGCCAACATAAGCATAATACAAAGAGGAAATGCAGAAAAATATGGTTGCACATTGAAAGGATGAGGAAGCATATAAAAGACATTTAAATGTCTTTAATAATGTTTTTCTAGCTTTTATATATCGTAGTCTAGATAGTTCAGAACCATCTAGTCTAGTGTAAGAGGTGGAGGAAGTTGGGTGCAATGGAGTAACAAAAGAGAAACATGTAGAAGAACCACAAAATTTAAGAGGAGGAAAACATGATACTCCAAATGTGGAAGCTAAGGAATGAGCATAGAAAGTTTCACAACATGAGACAAAATTAGTAGCTGATGATACTAGTGCCCAAAGGGAGTTAGTTGAAGGTGTGGAACAAGTTGTGGAGCATGCACAAGAGTCAAACCAACAAGGTACAGCAACAACACTACCTAAAGCTTTAGTTCTTCAAATGAGTGCAGAAGTTAAGGGCTATCAAGGAAAACAAATTGAAAAGTAGGTAGAAATACCAATAATTCAAGAAGAACATATCAACCCATAAACGAATGACACAGTGATTTGAAGGATGGCTAAAGCAAGGATTATGAGGACGAAATCTAGAATGGAAGGAATGTAATGTTACCTAGTGAATAGAACAAATTCAACAAGGTAGTGATTAATTAGTGAATGGTAGGGATGCAATGAAACATTAGACATTTGATTAGCTAGATAAGATTAAAATTGTTGATCATTTGATTTTCAATTACTTTTGGAAGGAAAATGAATTTAGGATGTAGTTTTGGAATTTGATGGGGTTAAAGGTTTTTTTTTGGGACACACCATCACAAAGCGGGGACCCCTTTGTATTAGTGCTATTTAAATGCTTTCACAATACTTTTACAAGATGTCCAAGGTTTAATGCTTTGTTCGTGTAAAATAGGCATTGAAACAATTTAGATTGTATTGATTTAATTTTGGTATTGTTTCAATGATAATTGATGTAGCATCATATTTGCATTGTATTTATGTTGTTTGACATGTT
>Ga0116229_10013985_pt1 | contig 11230 bp, 6 predicted proteins | sample S1TSphgellanicum_3_FD_87313 | JGI IMG/M metagenome (GOLD analysis project Ga0116229, IMG submission 87313) | Host-associated microbial communities from peat moss isolated from Minnesota, USA - S1T2_Fc - Sphagnum magellanicum MG | ecosystem: Host-associated > Plants > Peat moss > Unclassified... | reverse complement strand
CGGAATCCCGGGAGTTCGACTCCCGGGCCTTCTTTTGGCCATAACTTGTGTTTCAGATGTCCAAATGAGCAATGCGAGCCCATTTTGGACATCTACACTTCAAGACCTTTTCATTGATATAAATAGCACAATCAGCCATGGAGTTTTGACCCCTCAAAACGCTCTCTAAAGTTTCGGGAGTCCTTTTGGGACTCTAACTCTCACCAACTCCCAACATGGGAGTTCACTTGGGAGTGTGAGGGTTCCCTCCCTCACACTCTTTGCACTCCCAGGAGCATGTGATATGACTCCCGGGTCTACTTATAGGCCCGCAACCTTGCAACCCCCTTGCCTTGGTCGCGAGCCAAGGCTAGGGTTGCGACACTTACCCATATAAATATCACCAAGAACAAATTTAAATAGCCAAGTTACAGGGTTTAGGTAGCAAGGTTTAAGTCCCAAGCACCATGTTAATGTTCCATTCTACCATTCAGCTCATTGGCACATAAATAATAATTAGTTTCATTCTAAATTTAACATCATTATCCTTAGCATGGTTGCCAAATGTTTGCGATGATTTTATCAAGGGTTAATTTCTACATCACCACTAGGTTCTTGTCTACCATACTACACGCAGTACCACATACATGAATAGTAAAGATAAATTATGAAGCTTCAATCCATGGTCAGCAAAATAGAGTAAGAATGGAAGCATGCACATATATATAACATCAAATAAAACAATAACAATTATGTGTATTGATGGAGTTTGAGCACAAGATTATGTTTAATTTTGGGCACACACTAAATAACACTCCCTACCCCTTATATCTCCATTATCTTGCTTGTCTATTTAAACCTTCAAATAACTAAAACCTACAACATTTCAACAATACCAGCCACTTGGTAGGTCACAAGTAATGACAACCAACTTCGATAGGACCCTACCAAATATTTACCTTACCGAAATTTGGTAGGGTGCCTACTTCAATTTGGTTGGATGACTTCCTAGGTTTGGTAAATTGACTACTTAACTTCAGTAAGATTATATTCAAGATTTTTACAAATGTTCAATACTCTTTATTTTAGTGAGAACTTATTCTACATATTCCTAACAAGCCTCAAGGGCTTTTTAGTGTACATTTTCATTGTCCCAATCATGAAATTTTATTGATTCATGTAGGGTACTGGCTACATGCCCCATCAAAGTTCAACATTATGAGATAAAGAAATCCTCTTCAGATCTTTCTATGGAAAACAAAGGTTGACAATAACCATCAATTAAAGTGTTTGAAACTTGCACAATTTTAACACTTAATCTCCACATCATACTCAATTTGTATAGCAAAATGTTTTTGTCTTAAATTACATGATCCAAATTCTCTTGGAAATGATTTATTTTTTCAAGATTCGCCTAACAGCCTGGCTATAGAAGTATCAATTTCTTGGGCAACATATGGCCCATTAACCTAACTCAAATCATGGGAACCCTAGCTTGACCACATTTTCCACTTTTCATTCAACAATATCTTCCATGCAATTATTGGATCACAAATGCAAATGAAAAATTCAAATTAATAAGTTGTAATATAATTCAAAATTGATTTGAATTTGGAATTTCCACTTCACAACGTTGTTGCAACCTTTGTAGTCTTAAAGCCAATTAAATTGGGTTATGAAGCATGCCATTATCAGACATTGAATCCATGCCAATTGGATGACATATGCCCCATTAATTTGGCAAATCATTCGAACCTTGGCTTGATTATGCCAACTTTTCCAGCCTTCATTCATCATTATGTTACATGCAATTACTAGATGACAAATGCGTATGCAATCCAATTTAGCAAGCTACAATAGAAATGAAAATAGCTTTGATTTTGGAATTTCCAATTTATAACACCATTGCAACCTTCATACTCCCAAAGCCAATAAAATTGGGTTATGAATCATGTCATTATTTGACATAGAATCCTTGCCATTAGAGGATAAATGCCCCATTAGCCTAGCAGATGATTTGGACCATGGATTGATTATGCCACACTTTCCACCTCTCATTCAACAAAGTTTGTCATGCATAAATAGTAGATGACAAATGTAGATGTAAAATTTAGGGCAATAAATTGCAACATAATTAAAAATTCATTTGCATTTGGAACTTTTAGTTCACAACACCAAATTACAACCTTTGTAGTCCTAGAGCCAACGTAATTTAGTTATGAAGCATATCATTATTTGACATGTAGGATTCATGCCATTGGAGGACAAATGCCCCATTAACTTGGCAAACCATTTGAATGGGTTGGTTGGATTATGTCATATTTTCCACCTCTCATTCAACAAAGTGTTAGATGCAACTATTGAATGACAAATGCAAATGCTACATTTAGACTAGCAAGCTACAACATAATTGACATTTATATGAATTTGGAACTTCTAGTTCATAACACCCCTATAACCTTTGTACTCCCAGAGCCAATAGAATTGGGTTATGTATCATTAAAAGTGGTTCACTTTGGGTTGGCCACCCATGCCTAATGAACTTTTGGCAAGTCTCAAGAAAAATAAAATCTTGAACTATAGTACTTGAAAATCTCATTCCAACTTTCTAGATGTGTATCCAACTAAACCAAAATGGTATTCATTCAAAATAATAATCTATTTGAAGTTGGTTTTCCTATTTTTACATTCACCCCAAGTAATTCCTATTTGTTAATTGGGGCTGCACCTACAATATACATCACGTTTAGGTCATTGTCATTGGCATATTACATACCAACATGTATATAGAATCCACCAAAATGTTTGAACATCAACTTGGATATATTAATGAAAGCCACAAGTTATAGGTTTGGAGGATAACCACTGCACTAGTTAGTAAAATGAATCAAATATGAAGATTTGCTTGAATGAAGATTAAACAAACCCAACTAATAAACTTGACTTTGTAATGTTTGACACAAATTAGTGGTTAAAAAGTACAAGCATAACCTTGCAAAACTTCTTGACAAATGTGTCAAACCACCACCATTTAAATCATTAATAACATTGATGACCTTAGTGACACGGGATCCTAGTAACGCTATTAACTCCTAGGGGTGGGGATGATAAAAGTGAACAATTATAACCACTACACAATGCCTTAAACATTCGTCCCTAGCAATAGAGATGTAAACCAATTCATAAGAATCCAAATAGATTATAGTTAAAGTAATATATAATGTCCTTTGTTTTTTAAAGCAACAAGAATAAAATGTAAGACTATGGACCCAATAAGCAAGGAAAGAACAACAATCATATTTGTATGCAAGTCTTTCATACTAGTTCAAAATCATGCCATTATCTGTCATAGAATCCATGTTCATGCTTGGAGTGCATCATATACTTTGTACAAGGAATCGACACAATTCATTTCGCTCTCTAAGTGCACCCATTCAACGATGTTCACACAACTAATCAACAACTTTTGTACTTGACAATGGAATTGAAAACAAAACGATTGTAGACCATTGAGGATTCATGATTATGCATGGCAAAGAACTTCTAAGTATAAAGAAAAACCACAATATGGCAATAATAATTATTCAACTTTCACATGTTTCATATGCACATATTCATCATGTATATATATATTCAAGAACAATGGTAAGAGACCTACTTCAAACATCATTTTCCAACAACATAGAAAAAAGGCATGACAAATCCATAAATTGTTACCTATTTAATTAACCATTGTATTGCACAAACCTCAATTTTGACAGATGCCAGGTTTGTTGATCTTGATTTGCAATACAAACAAATTAGTTTGTTGGTAAGAACAACCTTCCCAACTTTCTAGGAATTGACCTTCAAGATTCAATGTTATAAAAATTCATGCAATTAAGAACTGTAATGCACAATTGACCAACTTGAACAAGCTACCATTTTGGCTTGAACCAATTAAGTGGTATTTGAACCAAGACCCAAAGTGCAATGCTTGTTTGAACAATGTGTTTTTCCAAACTTGCTTCTTAAAAACCAAGACCCAAGGTTCTAAAAATTGTTGAAAAACTTGAATGAAATGTTCTTTAACTTTGAAAGTTTGGAATTTGATTGTTTTCCCTATTGTAGTTGTTCAATTGTGGACAAACTTGCTCTATGGACCATCACAATGTGGTTGTAATTTGACTAAGGCTGAAACAAGTTGAGGAGAGACACACATGCCTATGACAATTATTTGCTAAAACTAGGTGGGGAGAGAGTAACAATTTCAACTAACTAATCAAAGGTAAATTGGTAGTGGGATGGGTGTTGCTTGACTTCTTCCATCCAATATGTCTTTTGTGTTTTGGTTCATGCTCCTTATTGCCTCATCCCAATTTGGAGAAGATTCAAAGGAGAGAAACATGTACCCAAATTTTTCAATGGAAAACATCTTTCTTTTATTGTTAAAGCGTGATGAGTTGTACCCATTGCTATACAAGGATACAAAACACCAACAACATAAATTCCAACTTTTGTTGTTGCACAACCTTAGTATTACAAGGTTGTGCACACTATTATCCAACTGAATGGATTGGTGAATAAAAAACATGGGAGTTTTTTTGGGCCTCTAAATGTTTCCATGCTTCCACCACCCTATGCACTACCAAATGTTGTTAATGATGCACTGACAATCATGCCAATTACCAAGAAGAACATACAAGAATGTGGAGAATGACATGTTGTTAATTAAAGAGAAGAATAGATTCCATCCAAGATATTGTTCAATATTCCACTAGGTAGCAATTAGGAACATAACACCTATCAAATGAAAGCAATCTACTTCACATATTTCAACCATTGATTGAGGAGTCCCATTTCCTTTTTCAAAGAATGGACCTTGCACCAAAATAAATATGGATGGAATGGTTACCCTTCTTGAACATCATTTCTTTGCAATGTTTTGAGACTAGATCAAGTACCACCTATGCATCCGTAGTGAGCATTTTGGTATTGCAAAAGGGTTAAAGCCTTATAAAGGCTTGACCATGCGCTTCTTCTAAATTGACCCAATATGCAACACATCAATTTCCACATGGAACATGAAGCTAAGATTAGACTTCTTTTACACTATTATTAATTTTGGTCAAATCCAACTTCTTGACCTAGGGTGGGGGGGGAAGAATGGTAACAAATTGGATTACAACATAATCGTAACCATAAAACATAATGGTAGGAGGAGGAATGTGGGTTTATAAATATTATTGTAAAAACAAGTGAATTTTTCATTCACCGTCTAGATTTCACACCCTTGTTGTTTTACATAGAGTTTTGAATTTTGTTGTTTATGCTTATTGCAACTTCCATTCTCAAACTTGTTGACTCCTACCAAACTTTATATTTGTTGGATTAAAAAAACCTAAGTTGTGAGTGGAATGAAAGAAAAAATAATGGGGTTAATAAAAGATGTTGCAAAAATGCTAGATCAAAACCTCATTAACTCATTATCCAATTGCAACTTTTTCATTATAGTAGTCTAGAAGTGAAGCATGGAAAATGAAACCCATCGATAATGGTTGAAGAGAAGGGGAAACCTAAATTACTTCAAGAAAACATTAGCTGGACATTTTGGGTTTGTCAATTGATTGTTTACCTCTTCTAATTAACCTTGAAAAAGGATTTTTTTTTTCAAAATGCACAAAGGTCTATGAAATCCACCTTTGTTTTTCAAGTTGTAATTGTGCCCTTCTTTCATGCGTTATTGGATTTTCGCACCTTCTTGCATCGACTTGCCTTCCCATGCTTTTATAACACCATCGCTGCTATTAGGTGATTCTTTTGAATGATATTGGTTGGAGCTTCCGTTTCCAAACAATGAATTGGTGTTGCAGCTTCTAGTTGTTGGGTCTTGGCATACTAAGGTGTCCATTTTTTGGTGTCACAAGGGTAGTTGGGGGGGGGTTCCTTTAAATTTGGCACAATATGTGTTGGGATATGATTGAACATTATAGAGGGGATTCATTTAACTTTAATCTGTAACATTTGTAAAATGTTAAAATTTCAAAATAAGATGCCATCATTTCATTACAAGGTGGACTTTTAAAGTGATGTAACATCTTTTGTCATAATCTATAAAGAACATTTATGGACTTTTATTATTTATTAAACATGTGTGAAATGTTAATTTTTTTTTCCTAGTATGATTATGAGGGTATTATAATGTTAAAAAAAGGGTTTACAAGTAAGTTAAATTTTTTAATTTATCAAGATTTCATAAGATTGCCAATAGTCTATAAAGTCCACGATATATTAAAATGGAAAATTTGAAGATTCTTGTTTTGTAAAAAAAGATATTAATACCCTACATAACAATGGCCAATTATAAGAATTGAAAACACCCATGTTTTTGCTTCTAACTTTTCCCCTAACTGATCAAATCAAGATACGTGTCACAATTCAGAAAGTGGTAAGTTTCTGTGTTAGGTATTCCATTTGCCTCCTACTTTCAAATGGACAATTTTACATTGCCAAAGCACTAAACATTTAAATTCAAAAATTAAAAAAAAAAAAACTATGGACTCCACATATGCCACTTTTGATACCACCTTATTGTGCCAAGACCTTGCCTTAGTAGACATTGAAGCCAATTCCCCAAGGGATTGTGCAGATGTAGTAATAGAAACTCCTTCCATGTGACTTAAAACTTGCGCAAATATTTGTAGTAGCACAAAGTTGTTCAAGTTGTGGTTTATAGATCAAGTCATGTAATAATTCAGACCTCTACACACTTGAAACAAACATAATGATTTGAACATGTGTCTTTTGCCCTTAAACATAGGGGTCAAGATGATTTCCACACAAGAGTTTCGACTAAAGAATTTGAACAAACCTCATGGAACTTGAAAACTTAGGAAAAATGCACATTCCTACAACAAGTTGATGGCCCTTTGATAGTTTGCAAGAAGTTGTAAGCATGGGAGGCTCAACAATTGTTCATGTTTCTAGTGCAAAAATGCATCCCAATTTTTGGAGCAAACTTGGCGTGACTAGTTGACATACTACAGATGCAATTTGAGATTCTAGCCACATGTATGAATCTAATAGTTGGTTGAAAGGGGGTGAAGCTCATGATGTGGGTTCAGAATAGTGGGTTTAGTGGAATGGTGATTGGTTGGTAGGACAATGTTGTTGGCACAAAAGGGCAATTCCATTGAAATGTCCTTTAAAACATTCTACCCCAACTAGGTAAGCAATGTTAAATGGAAGATTATGCCATTCCACCTATAACATATTTCACTTGTTTTACCATCATTAAGTAATTTCATGTATTCCCAATCTACCAAGTGCATGACAATGCACCTTTTGTGATGTAGTGTACACTACATATTTCCTTGTACATGTTACAATGAACTATGTTAATAATAACTACATATGCACATGACACTTATAATATTGAATGAAGGTTTATATTAAGGTGTTTAGATGTAATATAATTAATATTTCAAATGTGATACCCTAAATGAAGGCACATATGGTCATTTTGATTGCAACATTAAAGGTGTCATTAATAATAAACATTTTCCTTTATTTTCACCTAACGATTTGTAGTGCAAGAACAAATTCCAATATATTGTACTTTACAACTTAGAGATTAAATTTAAACATTACACATGGTTGGAAGTTGATAAAGTTGTATAAATTTATACATTTATATGTCATGACCTCACTACATATGAAAACATGAGTATTTTACACAAACATGGTGGTATGTATTGAATGATGCAGGCAAGCTGTGACCTTCGAAACACATATCATTAGCTTCAATTTAAAAAATACCATTATTTGTGTGACAATATGTGCACATGTGAGCATATATGCAAATCATAGGTAACGACCATATCAATTGTTGTTAGTATTGCCCATGACATATTAAAGTGAAATTATGTAGTGATCCTAACGTATGTGGTCTTCCTTGTATTGCCTAATAGGGGAGGATCCACATGATTCCATAAGCTAGTTCACATTATTTGTTCCACCCATAGCTATTGTTTAGTGGGTCAATTTCACCCATGTGGAATGCAATCCCGTATCAAGGAAATGTGTAACTTGTTTGTTTAATGGCCTTTAAACCCCATATCCACCAATATAAAATTTCTAAGAATGTTGAATTTAGTAGTATAAATCTATTTATTCAAGCTCAAGGTCTAGTTTGGTACTTTTTAAGAATGTGGAATTAATTAGACAATACATTGTTGTGTAGATACAATTGTCGATGATGATTTCAGGTTAATCAACAAGAGTAATTATTGAGTAATTATTATTGTTCTATGTGATTTTTGTTTATGTTTAAGTAGTGACACGACAAAATATAATCTATATTGAGGCTTGTTGTAGCCTATAACAAATATAAGATGACATTTTTGGTCACATATGACAATTCATATTCATTGTTTTGGCCTGATTTTGCAATCCCACCATGATTTTCTACATGATTTTCCACTAAGGTTGGTCTAACATTTTGTGGGTGGCACGGAGGTATACATATGATGAATTTGGTTTTCATTATAGTTTACATGCATTTGTGTGTATTTTATAGATACATAATTTGAATGTAATTAGACATTTATAGTACACATCTAACCCACGAATGTAACAATGTTTAGAGGATCGACACCAACTCATGAATTCTCAATTGCACATGGATTATAACCATGTATGGGCATAGGTATGGGGAACAAGCAACAACATTGGTCTTGTATTGGTTGGGCCAACAATGTATGCCTTAGTTACATGCAACAAGGAACAATACCAATGCATGTACTACACATTATCCTCCAAGTGAATACACTTTGACATTTGTTGTATTGGGTGTGTCCAACAAATACCTATATGAAGTTAGCCATCAAACACTGGAGTACCTCTAAATATTTCAATTTCTTGCATGGCAACATGAGTTGATGTGGGTGTTAAATAGCCCCCAATGAAAACTATGCATCTTGCCACTAACAAATAAAATAGTGTGTCAAAAAATTCCTAAGTTTAGGTTTCAGGTAATTCACTAGGTCTCTGGCATGTGTGTTATGGTACAATTTTTTTGGAACTTCCATCTTGTGTTAGCCCAACTACTTCCCTTTCTATATTGTGCCACGTAACTATCTCATTAGAGGTCAGTTCTCTTGGACACATACCTAAATTGTGGACACCACAATGTAAACATTCTCCAAGAAGGCACAGTCTGTTGTGCCACTTGGAATCTTGGGACTATGTACGTAAACAACAAATGTCCAAAGCTCAGTAAGATCACGATAGGTCTTTTGGTGTGCATCATGTACTTAGTTGGATGCACATTTGACTCGGTACATTCAAGAGGCAATGAACAAACCTCAGTGCAATTACATGTGCATGTTTTGTGTACACCTGCTCTAAATTTGTTCAAGCCACCCAATAGTTCTTTTCATTCCTGGTGGTACTGACAACAGCATGTATTCCAAGTTGTGAGTTTCTGAACCCACCAATGTTTCAATGATCGGAATGTTGTTATTGCAATAGGTGCCTTTGGATCCATAGTAAAATACTCCAACTGGTGATTTCACAAGTCCAATTCAAACCTATTGATTAGCAGCTTATTGAGCAGCTACATTAAATGAGAAGGATATTCAAGATCTTGGTCCTCTACCTTAACCACAGGCTGTGGTTGCTGGCTTGCCTGATCAGAGCCAGCAGTAAATGAAATGCATATTATGTCAGCAAACTTTCTCAAAACCTGTACATAGGTCACATTTCTCCATAAGCAAAATGCCAATTTGAATTTCATCAATATGTACATTTGGATATGTAGGTGTAATAACCAACAACCATCTCCAACACAATATTACACACTTACTTCTTCATGACCAAAGTCTTTACAATTCTTGAAAGATGAATATTCTTCTTGCATGACTATTAACAACAGTAGGCCATAAACCCCATCCAGCTGTAGCCTTTCTAATCACTGATAGATAGAGTCTCTATTTGTGCACTTCATAAGGTCACTGGTTACATCAAGAGAAGAACTTAGTGCAGCTTAACAGAACAGAGTCAGAGGTGTACTGTGTCATGTGTGTCACGGCAAAATTGCAAGTTCCACGTGAAAGACAGATTAGTCCTTGTCAATCGAAAACAAAACTTTGAGAACCATGGATTACAAAATTGGCTTCTCCGATTGTAGCTACCCTCTGCAATCTAGCATGCCACCATGAGCCCCCAGAAACCTGCCAGATTTATGCTAAGTCACTAAAACAAGGTCGATACATCTCTCTTCTTTGCAGGTCCACCACCACTCTGGAAATGTTTTTGCAATAATCGAAAGAAGCTTTCTGGACCCCACAACTGTAACTAAAGTTTCTAGCCTGTTCTGCTTCTAAAGAAGTGCATTTCATGTGGAAAAGGATGGATCACTTCCTCAGTAGTCCATTCCCCCCATGCCTCCTGCCCCCATGCCACCACCCATGCCAACCATCTCCTTCTCTTCCTTTGGGAAATCAGCCACCACTGCTTCTGTTGTTGTCATCAGGGACGATACACTGCAACAATTGACACACTAATAAGTGCACTGTAGAAGTAACACTAATGAAAAGGGTCTAAAATCCCAGACATTACTGACATTTCCAAGTTTGCCTTTTCACAAATGAGGAGAAAAGGTTGCTGGCTTATCACTTACCTAGCTGCATCTGTAAGTGCAGTTCTAATAACTTTCACTGGGTCAATAATCCCAGCCTTCACCATATCCACATATTCATCTGCATCACAATAAAGCAGCATCACTGTTCAGGTTCCAGATTTCTTGAGGTGTCCACAACACAAGCCATTTCTACTCCAGTTACCAGTTACTTCTGTAAGGCTGTATCTGATAGAACCACTGGTCAAGAACATGCCAGCTGTATGGTCTTCTATCATAATGCTGAGAGGAATCAGACCTTGATCCATAGTAAGAGTGATAGTCAAATAAGACAAGAAGACAGGAAGAACGTTGTGCTGAACATGTAGACATGTACCTTCAAACCTTTTTAGTGCAATTCAAGTATGAATGCACACCCTTGAGGTTCCGATTGAAAAGCTTGGGTTCAATCTTGTGAACATTCACAAAATTTTGAATGTAATAAGATCTTAGAAATTATGAACAAAATAGAAGCCAACTTAGTATGACTTCATGCATTTTCATGGATCAACTTGCATTCCAACTATGCCCCCCTTTTGACCTCAATTGTTCATGGAGATGGATCTTTAGTATTCTATCATACATTGCAACTTG
>Ga0116229_10013983_pt1 | contig 11232 bp, 5 predicted proteins | sample S1TSphgellanicum_3_FD_87313 | JGI IMG/M metagenome (GOLD analysis project Ga0116229, IMG submission 87313) | Host-associated microbial communities from peat moss isolated from Minnesota, USA - S1T2_Fc - Sphagnum magellanicum MG | ecosystem: Host-associated > Plants > Peat moss > Unclassified... | reverse complement strand
TGGGCATCATGTTGAGCATGCTCTTAAGGCCCCTTTACACTTGGAGTCAAGGCTGAAAAAACTTGGGGGCCAACTTTGAGCATCTTTGGCTTGTTGTTTGGCCCAAAGTTACTAATAAATGCTGGAACAGTGACCTCATGATATTAATAAATGCTCAAACAATTGCCCCAAGAGTTGCAAATTGGCTTACCAAATCCGGTGGTATCCTTTTTCTGAGCCTCGGTGCCAATAGAAGGCCATAAAGTTCAACATTTATATTAGTAAGTTGGGGCAGATTCAAAATACTTTTCTATTTCAGCCTTGACTCCTATTGTAAGGCCCTTGGAACTGATTTCAATTTTTGCACTGATAGGAATGCTTGATTTGAGTTGAACATTGGCCTTGACTCCTTGTGTAAAGTGGGCCTAAATGTGATCATGGATCCTGCATTTGTTATCTATAGCCACAATGCTGCTACCTACATCCATATTTAACTCTTAATTATTTAGTGTGACTAGAGTATGAATATGTGTATTCTCTTCAACTGCTCATAAAACAGCACATGAATTGGGTACTACACTAACAAAAGTTTACCTGCTACAAGTCATGAAACCTTCTTGCGTTTGGTGACAAAGTTAAACGTGGTCTTTCAGGTTGAAGCAACACCCACTAGTACACCAGGAGGGATGGATGGTGGGAGAACAGGAAATAATTTTCTATCCGGGTCCTATCTCATGGCTAACCACATTGGTTCACCTAGTTGATGTTTTTGTAATATTGTGTACCTTTTCATCCCTTCACATGGTTCTCTACTCAGAACTTGCATTTTTCTGAAAGAACTAGTGGTTTTAAGGCCAGTAATTTGATATATTCAATTTTCTGGAGAACCAGGGTTGTATATACAAGAACCAGTTTTTATTTGTTTTTCGGAGTCATGATTAACAACCATCCTGATAATTGTCAGGGCTCAATTAGTATCCACCTAATATTGCTATTGACACATTATTAAAGAACCACCGGTTCCAGTTCTTTGAATCAGAGAATTGATGGTTCCAGGACTTTCAATAAACAATTCAGAATCAGAGAACCAATGGTTCCTGTTCTTTGAAAAAAAATAGGATTAAAGAATCACTAGTCCTAGTTAGTTGGAAAACTTTAAAAACTGATAGTTTTCATCATGGTAGAATGAGTAATCCTATAAGCGGTTAATTGATTTTTTATTTTTTTAGAACTGTATCTACATATAGGAACTGGTTCTTTCAAATTTTCGCCTACAAATGATTATGAATCTTAAGAATCACACTAATAACCACTAGGGGTCTGTTCCTGTTTCTAATAACCACCCAACACTCCAGTTAACAGCTATATTTACCTCTTAATCACCTACTTGTTCCTGCCTATAGCAGCATTGTGATAACGTTTGAACGATAGTGTGTGCATTGGTGGTGAAGTAGACTCAACTTTGGGAGTTTTACAAGGTTTCATCCGAGTTGGGGACGTAGTCTGCAGATAATGAAGATAGCTACAGGGTCACATAGGTCCCCCAGAATAGTGGACATGAATCCATGTCGTTTAGGACATGGGTCTACTTGGAGTGATCCACAAGTTTTGCCAAAAACTTCCAAAAAAAAATTTTACAATTCATACCGGATTTTTTTTGTTTCAGCACAGTGTGAAAATTCGCCCAAAAAAGAACACTACTTGTAACCAGGGTTGTTTTATTTATTTGTGATTTTGAAAGTTTGGCAAATTTTTCCAATCTTTTAGCAATCTTTTTCCAATTTACACTTCAAAAAAAAAATTCAAAATTTTCCAAAAAAATTGCCACCATAGTGTGAGAATTCACCCAAAAAATTTAAATGGCAGCCAACAAATTTAAGAATCAAAATATTACTCTCTTATAGAGGAGATGCAGCATGCACCCAAGAGGTCTAGGATTTTTTTCTTTTGGAAGGGGGTGGGGGATGTGAGTGTTTTCTTTTTTTATTTTGGGTCATGGGTGGCATTTCGTGTCATGACACACGTCTGTTTTGCTTTAGTTTGCAAGCTGGTTGTGAAGATCCAAAGTAGTTTTATTCTTTTCAATTACATGGGTGAATCCGATGGACATAACACTAGAGGCAAACTTTTGTTTTTGATTTAGTTTGCAAGGTGGTTGTGGAGGTCCAAAAGGAGTTTTCTTGGTTCACCATGTGAACAAAACACTAAAGGTAAATTTTTGTTTTGGTTTAGTTTGCAAAGTGGTTCTGGAGGTCCAAAGAAGTTGAACAATGCAAAACCGGTTGTGATGAGTTCATCAACTTTGTGTTGAGTCAAACATGTCCCAATGTGACAGGCCATAGCCCTGGTCATCTAGGTTTAAGGTCTTTCACATTTGCAAATACACATGATATCGCACAATGATTCACATTATTTGGGCAAAAGAAAACCAACCTTTTAATTTGATAAACTAATGCACTACTCTTGTAAGTGGCCTTGAAACATGGGGTTGGATGACCAATAGGGAAATCCCATTTCCATATTGTGCACTGCAACAAATCGTTGGATCATGAAATCTTGCAAAACAACTTTGTTTTAAACCTTTGGCCACTCATGTAATGTGGTATAAGAAGCCTTTTATCTCCACTTCCACAATAGGTCTTTGCCCTACATACACAGATGTTACAAATCACCCCAATGACTGTTGCAAATTAAGTGTACCTTGCCTTGTTGACTTTTTCACCCTTTGTGGGCATGGCATAGAAGAAGGGCTAGAAACAGTCTCCATAGGCCTAGTTGATTGGTGATTGAACCTTTGGTTTTGCATTGATGATTGGTCTAATGTATTTGTAGCATGGTTAAACGTATCAGATGTAAATTATAAGGTGCAGGTTTTGGTTTTGACAAACCTAATTGTACCCTCAATTTCTCTGTAATAATATTCACTATTCAATTCATTTCTTATCATGTCATTTTATTTTATTTTGTTCTCTTATCACTCCTTCCTTGTGTTATGGAGAGACAAAACGTTTTAGAAAGTTTGAGTTTTTTCACTTCGATCAGTGCCAATTAGTGAGCTATGTGAACAATTTCTAGGTTAGGAGTGTGTCAATGTGTCAACAGTAAATTCTTTTGTTTTGGGTGAAGAACCAATCAGAGAGGTCTATCACCAAAAGGAAAAAAATGTCAAGGTTGTCCCCCAAACTAATTGATACAAATCACATTATTTTTTGTTGATAGGTGAACTAAAGTTGGGTTAGACTTGGAATGGTGCACTAAGGATGTTTTGGTATGGCCCAACCAATATTTTAGTTGAGTTTTCCTTTCATTGAAATTTCAAAGAAACTCCAACTTGAATGAGATTATGTAGTTTTCAACCCAGTCCTTCCCTCCAGGTTCATCTTTCTATGGGCACATAAAAACACATATTGGCATCTCTGGCTGTCCGTCCAAGTCATGCTTTGCAAGAAGTAAGTTAGATGTTTGTCCTCCAAAGAAAGGAACTATATCACAACTTTTTTTTGGGGCTCACTCTTGCAGCTAGCTTCCCTTTTTCTTTTTATTCTTTCCTTTTTTTCAATTTTGCTGTGAGAAGTGTAGGCTAACTTCTGAGTGCTAATCATCAGTAGGAAGATTCAGCCAAATTTGGCTATAAAGCTGAAAGAGACATGAAAGTGAAAACTTCTAAACATCCTTCTATATTATTGGCTTCGTGCTGGAATCGTTATTTTATTGGAATTCTAATTTCTGACTATTGCAAAACCCCCAAAATAATCATCTTTTTAGCATTCTCAATTTTTAACTTTGCCAGGAAAAGCAACACTCCCCCTTGTCTGCATCAAAATCTACTAAAATTTTGCTGCTGAATATGTTGCACTAATTGTTTGTAGCTGGTGGAATAATCATGGTCATTTTCACAGTGTATCTCTAAGGGACAGATGCACCCCAATCAATGGATAGTGCCTGCAAGAAAACTGCCTTGTATCAAAATCAGGCTAATTTTTCTTGGATGAGGAGGAGGAGACTGAAATAATTATTTTGATAATTATTGATAAATAAAATAAAATATAATAATCTTTCGCCTGAATTTTAAAAAAATAATCATCTAAATTATTTGAATTAATTCATTAAATTGAAATAGTTAGTTGGTGAATTTTGATACTTAGTTTTACTTTTTGAATTAATTTTTTAAATATTTCTTTAAAAGAATTCATCTGAATAAATGCTAATTCAGTTTCACTAATTAATTCACAGTAATTAAGTATATTACATATTTCAGAAGCCTTAGTGATTTTATATTTCTACTTATATAAATTGTTTTTCTTTTAAATTGGATTTAGAATAGACTACTTTTTATTCTACTTTACCATGCTTTTGCTTGGTCACATGGTTTTAAGTTGAAAGATTACATTAAGTTGCATTCATTGAATTCTTGAAGACTTTCTTTCATTTCTCAGTTGATAGCCCCCTAGTGGCCACCATGTCATATTTATAAATATAATGCCTATTGAGGAAATTAGCGTGCACAAGTGTATGTGAATATATAAATGTATGTATGTTTATGTATATATGTATGTATATGTGTGTAAGTGTGTATGTATGTGCATATACATGTATGTTTGTAGCATTTGCACCAATGCAATGAACGACATTATTTTTTATATACAACAATAAAATGTTGGTTTCATGCAAAAAAAATTTCTAAATGCGCATATTTACACAAGATGTGGAGACGGGCAAAAGTCTTTACACAATCTAACCTGGATTGGAGTTGTCACAATTCATTGATCATTAATATATGATTAACAATGTTACTAATTCATCATATCAATGGATCCAAATCATGTGAGTTAATAACTTACCATGTTTCACAACTTCACAATTCTAATTTTGCATTTATGAGTGGGGCTTGGGATAAGTAAATCAATAATAATGGAGTGGAAAGTAAGGTGCATGCATAAATACACAGTATGGGTGGACTTGTTGTAAGTTGTACATTTAACCCCTAAAAGCCTATGGGGGTACAATGTTTTCTTAGATATGTCAAGAAAAGATATTTTTCATACCTTTTTAAAATGCATTTCCAAAGACAATTTATGAAGCATAACATATGGATGCATCCACATGGTTGAAAATTAGAACATAATTTTTTATTTTTAAAAAAAAAATTTAGAAGCCTTAAAATTCAGAAATTAATTATAAATACATATTTTGGTTTATGGTAATGAAATTGCAGATGATTGCCTCAAATAAGCATAACATACAATGGTGGAAAGATGAAAAAAAGAAAAACACTTGAAGTGGACAAATTATCAAAATAACAAATTTTCCAACCAAGGAAAATGTTTGGGGTCTCAACACTTGAAAGGGTGCTAAAGAGAAACAGTAGTACTCTTTATTGATTTTCTTTTCGGAGGTAGTAGACAACTTTAGTAATTACCTTTAAGAAAAAGCAGTATGAAAATTCATCTCTTTTAAAGGGACATTTGCCACCCAATAAACAAGCAAGGTATGCTGTGTCTCTCCCAACTTTTTTAATCCAAATATCAGGAGAAAATTCCACTTTAAAAAAATAGACTGGTTCCTAGCCAAACCGTGTTGCATGTGCTTTTCCAATATGTCTCAAAGTCCAACAAATTGTGTTTGTTTGTATATGTTAAAGAAGTTTTTGGGAGGATCTTCGTGGTGGGTTGGGAGGATCCAGCTGAGGGTGGTAGCCCTTTATTTTCGACCCAAAAACCCAAGAAGTGCCCAAATCACTCAACTTTATAAGGAGTGAAAGCATTATAAAATCGGCAAATTTGCGGACCTCACTTCTTAAAGTCAAAGTAACCATGTAATAAATTTACTATTTCAAACTTGAAAATCTTATCTATTTCAATCATCAATATGAGCATTTTCAAAATATTACTCTACTAATATTATGTTTCACATTCTTAGTATCATGCATTTCAAATAAATTTGTTAAATGCAAGTAAATGGAAGTAGATGTCCATAATGGTTTCGAGTGAATGAAAATAGGATTTTTTATTGCATTTTTTATATTTTCAACTTGATGGTGCACTAAAATGTATTAATTGACTTTGTAATATTGAAGACCATGTGTTATCATATTTGTAACATGAAAATAAGTTTTTGCTCAAGTTTACTAGCTGGTTGAAAAGCTAATTATTATATATTTTCTTGTATATGTCAAAAACATAAGATTACAATTGTCCCAGATTCTTTTATTTTGGGGCCTACATTACCATGCTTTCACACATTATATCCCCCCAATTTCCCCCACTCCCCACTCCACGTCCTTAGTTTCAGATCTTTCCTAGTTCTAAGTAAATATTTCCCTTGTGACCCTAGACTCTGCTAAATCCAGAAACTTCCCATTTTTCACATCTTTCAATGTTCATTTGCCCAAATTTTGTTTGTGGATCCCATCAAACTATCCATCAATATGAATAAGCACCTTAATTTTTTTGGTCAAAGGTCATGTGCAAAAATGGCCTTGTACTATGATTCAGGCTTATTGGGATAACAAATTGCCAAAATTCTTTAGTCAAGTTTCAACAATTACATCACACATTCATGTTTAGCAAATCATGGATTTTATTTGCCCCAAAGGTCTAAGATGCATGGTGATCCCCATGGAAGTTTGAGGTAAAAGATAAATCATGTTCATGGCACGTTATTCCATCAAGAAATTTCTTGTCATTTTTTAGATTATTAGGACATCAAAACTATGAATCCTAATAATGTCCTAGTAAGGATTTAACAAAACTTCTCATCAACCTTGTTAAAATAGGACATGAAAGCTCTTAAATATCATATACCTACTTTAAAGGCCAATTTTATTTATTTTCCCAATTCCCCCAACACCCTAACACCTAGAACTTTTCAAGGGACCTAATTTCCCTTGTTTGAGATCTTTTCCAAATTTTTAATGAATTCTGTAATTTTTTATGTTCTTCCAAAAAGGGTTTATATTCAAGATGATCATGTAATGCAATCTTTCATTTATAACGATCTTGGAAGGCTTTTACTGTATCATTCTCAAAGAATCATTGTCCTCAACATGATACTAATCTTCATGTTCTTGGATGCTATAATTCTCTCTACTTAAAAAGTGTCCATTTTGAAATGTTTTTGGTCTACCACATTCATTTTCATGTCTGATGACCATAACATCGGCAAACATCAAGACCAAGGGCATAAGTGTTCATTGAATGTTCTGATATACTATAAAGGAAGAGCTTTTGAATTGTTATAATATGAATTGACACTAGTTTCAATTCCCTTCAACTTCAAGGGGATCCAAAAAAACACTAAGTTACGAGTATGTACTATACATTGCATTTGAGTCAAAGCTAGTGACTTTTTACTTTTTTTGCATTTTGGATACCAAAAAAATTTGGAAAAGTTTGATTCAAAAAAGAATTGCCAAAAACTTGTGAATTTTTTGAAATTTTCAAGAACCAAACTTGGGAGGGGGAGGGGAACCTTGTCAAAGCGTGAAAAACTAAATCATGAATACCTGAAACTTGGTTTATTCACTATCCAAATCATTACATACATGAATAGGATTGCTTTGAGCAAGATGCTACACGAGAATAATGGATGAAAATTCATATTTAAAAATAGTGCAATGGATATGCATAATGGTTCTAGGAGCATTAGGTTTTAGGCATATGCTCATGTTGAGTGTTCAAATTTCAAGAATATATTGCATGTTTCTACATTCAAATTTTTTACTAGAAAAAATTCAATGGGTATTTGTGACACCATCAAATTTTGAGACATTATTTATTCAGCAAACATGTGTTGAAGTTGCCAAGGTACTCTTTTCAATTAATTAATTGTGTGGATAAGTAAAAAGTGATTTTTTTGGAGGTGATCGGGTACTTATAAATTTGGTGGTCTGAATATTGCAAAAGAAGGTTGTGTTCCCACTCTCTTCGTCTGCGATCCTGCAACCTATAAACCTTCTTGTGTTTGCTATTGTTGTTATTGCAAATGATGTTGTAAATGCTAAAAATGTTGTGACCTTCCAATGGTTTCCATCCAAACTTCATCTATGTCCCCATCCAAGTGCAAATGTTCTTCATCTTTTAGAAACCTTATGTCATGTTCCCTTTTAATTCCTAAGCCTAAAGCTCCACCTTCCTCAGCTTTGGTTTTATTTTTAAGAGCACTTCTTGGAGATTTTGTTGTTACTTTTTTTAAAAATTCCAATGTTGTTTATATTTTTTCCCTAATTTTCTTTATCTCAGTTGGTGGTTTTTATAGATTCTCCTTTTGGTGAATAAACAAATATTAAAAGATTTTTGCCAATATCAAGGTAGATTAACAAGTGTCTTTATCCGTTGTATTCTCCTTGACATATTTATACCACCGATCTAATTCATTACACAAACTAGTGTATATAATCTATTACCTTTTGCCCCTTTTCTACTCTCATCAATGTAATGGCATTCTTGTTGTTAAAAGGCATCACCTTCTTTCTTTAATAAATCACAGATATGATTGCAAAATATGTGATAGAGTATGGCAAACCCAAATTCTTTGCATTCCATTGATTTGTTGTAGAATTTGTACGTGCAATTTTACAATTCTATAATGCCTACAATGCTAGTGACTTATTGACCTACCCTTTTGGGTCTTTTACATACCCTTTTGCACATATTCCAAAGACATCTATAATCAATTTTTTGCTAATGACATACACCTTATCCTTATGCCCAAAGTAGATATATGTGCCTTTGATAACGAATGTGTTTAGAAATTCTAACATGACATCAAGCATCGGTGTTTCCTAACTCATTAAAAAAAAGGAACAAGCCTTGCTTTAGAAGCCCAATCTTTTTCCTCACTTATATCCTTCCAATTATCCATCCTTTCAACATGTTTATCATAGTTTTGTTTCATTTGTATCCACATGAATCACTCAACATTTTGGAAAATGCAAATAATGTTTTCCAAAAGTGTAATTTTGTCCATGATGATGCATCTTCTCTTTGTTGCAACATTTCATTCACACATCTTGATCTCCATCACCCTTAGTTTTGTTTTTGTCAACGTTTGCACTTTTATGGATGGTTATACTTCCACTTCAACAATGTCCTCTTCCTTGCATTCACATCCATAAATTACTATTTCAAAACTTCGTTTTCTTCTAATTCTTCAATGAACACCAGATCCACTAATGTAGCTCTTGTTCATGTTTGCAAACCTACACACCAACGTTTCCTACTTCTACACAAAACTCAACTACAAATGTTCAAATTTGATCTATATCATGAATTATCATTTGCGCAAATTATATCTTCTCATTGTACACTTTTCCTTGTGCACATTTTGAAGATGATGAAGAATGCGGCGACAACTTTATAACCAACAGTTGAATATTGAGCATTCCTTCATGTTTTCCTTTTTGTAATTCCTTTTTTTTTCCCCAACAATTCCACTTCCTCTTCTTGTCTCTATCTATGTTCACTTTTTTGTGCTTCCTTTTCTTTTGTTATTCTCTATAGTTTTTCAATCGCATTTTTTACACTCATGATTTTGTGATTTTAAGAACTTCAAAAACATTCACAACTTTCAACAACAAATGAAAACAACTTTCAATGGTTACTCCATGTTTTTTCATCCTTGAGCTTCCTACCCATCACATTCATTTTTTTACTTGCTTGTTGTCTTTTAATTAATGCATAATCCTCAAAATTAATATGGCCCATCACTACCATTTTTTGTGTTTATTATATAGCCATGTGGAAGAACCTTGCATCATCATTATGAATAAACACCTTTGATTTCATCTTTCGATTAATTTACATCCCTAATCTCCTTACATTCACAATACTGACTCTGCCTCATTTGCCCTATATCCCTTTTGTTGATTCTGCACATTTATCTACTAACTGTGTCAACTCATATTATGACTATGGCAATACATCTATTAACTACACTGATTTTTTTGTTAAGTGTGTCAACAAATCTAATGATTGTGTGAATATCCTTGTTGACTAGGCAAATACCTCTACTGATTCAGCTGATACCTTTGACAGATCATCCTTAGATTTTTGTATCCCAATTCCTTCACTTCTATAATTATTACTCGTGGATTTGTTAATCTATAGTTCCAAAATCAATACTACAATGACCTTAAGATCTTTCATCCATTTTTCATCTTCATTATTACATATCTGTGGTTTTTATATTTCATAGTCTTCATCTTCCACCTCCGTATCAGAATCTTTGGCCTAAATCTAGACTTGCACTTTGTTCCCAATATATTAGCATTTGTTATTATTGTTTCTCGACTTTAAATTCCATGTATTTGTAATGTTTAAGCTTATTCAAATTGACCAGCACAAGGTTAGTCTCAAACTTGTCAATTACCACCAATAACATAATGTTATTTGGCAACACATATTGTATTTTATATGGTCCAAACCATTTCCTAATAAATTTCCCTAGGTGTGATTTATTGTGCTTTGGAAACCACATAACATAATCACCAAAACTAAACTGTTTTTTTTGGATTTTTTTGTTAACTCCATAAAGTTCTATTCCACTGTTGAATACTTGTAGTTTGTACAGCCTGCATTCTAGCCTCCTACAACCTCTTCAACTTTGTAATTCTACTATTAACATTCTCACTAAAGTACTGTCTTTTTCATTTCCACCATCAATTAACATTATGTACTATGTGGGCATCAATGGATGTAATCCATACACTAATTGATATGGTGTATACCATGTTGCTACTTTGTATGTAGTTCTATATGAAAATAACACTATGAAAAGATGTTCATCCCAATCTGTTCTATTTTCAGTAACTTAGTCAATAATGTTCCAAATACCTTGTTAATAGACTCATTTTGCCCATTCCCTTGAGGATAATAGGTTGTAAAACTCACATGTTTCAATAGAAAATGATATGTAAAATACTTGATGGCATCATTAATAAAATAAACTCCTTATATGTGACTATAGTCAAAGGACATCTAAACTTGGTTCATATGCATTAATAAAGAAATTTTGCTGTTATTACTATAATATTAGTTCTCAATGCTCTTGTTTCCACCCACTTGGTAGCATAATTTGTGGCAACAAGAATATATATATTTTTATTATATCTGACGCGCTCCCAAGTCACGTGGTGAAACACACTCGAGGGTTTCACAAAGCCAAGTTGCGGAAAGTTGAACTTGGTAGCACGCTCCCGGCTTCCAACTCTAGAAAGGGGTAGAGGGTCGAGTTGGGAGCCCCGGGATTAGACTA
>Ga0116229_10013982_pt1 | contig 11234 bp, 4 predicted proteins | sample S1TSphgellanicum_3_FD_87313 | JGI IMG/M metagenome (GOLD analysis project Ga0116229, IMG submission 87313) | Host-associated microbial communities from peat moss isolated from Minnesota, USA - S1T2_Fc - Sphagnum magellanicum MG | ecosystem: Host-associated > Plants > Peat moss > Unclassified... | reverse complement strand
GGCCAGTTATGATGGTGGTGACCTATTTTGGGTGTTTTTTGTCCAAAGGGTTGAGTATGCCCATAGCTGCTACTGACGCTGGTGATTTGAACAAGGTCCGAAAAGTATGAACTCATCTGCTGAAAGAGCCGAATGCTGAAGTCCGGAAGTTGCTGGAGATGGTGGCCAAGCAAGTGCAAACCATCATGCAGAAACGCACTTTTTATGTCAAATTGCAAGCTCCATATTCCCTGGTAAACGATGTTCAATTCTTCTTCTTCTTCTTTCTACTCTCTCCCCTATTTTTGTCCCAGGTAGATATAATAGTGAGAGTGGGTGAATGTGCGCAGTTCCTGGTTGCGCTCTGTGGGTGTAATCCATCCCCTTTGTGGATCAGGAACTGGAATTGCTGTGTATTCTAGCCAAACAGAAAGAGAAAAACTTGAGAATTTACTCCAATCGATAGGTGCAGAAATGTCATAACCCTAAAGCCCTTAACCCTAAACCCTTTCAACAATGTTTGCTGTACATAGCTAACCAGTTGCAATGGTAGCTCTAGCATCATTCATTTCAACCTTGTCTGGGTAGATGACGATAGGAGTTACGTGAGGTTTTGTGTGGTATAATTGTGTCTTTCCAGTATCAATTTCTCCTATTAAGGATGCAGTGTCAGCAATCCTGCATTGTTGGGGCTTTGCTATATGAGTGGAGGGCGAGACAGGTGTGAATGAGGTTGAGGCAGCATGCTAGCCATGGTTGTGAGTTTCTACCTGTAGGAGGATGTATTTGAGATGATTGTGCACAAACTTACATACCATGTGAACAGACCCCATGATGATGCCAAACTCTACAAGCTCCACGATGAAACCACAAAGGTATTTCACTCTGCATTCTTGCATCTCCTTTTATTAGAGTTTGATGGATTACAGCGTTGCTTTACATGTTTGGGATCTGACAGGGAACTATGCAGGTGTGAATGTTGACACGGTGGAGGAAAAGAGCTGTACCAGTTCAACATTAGTTAGAGATCAATTCAAAAGGAGGCTCGGCTTCACCTGAGAAGTTGCCTCAAGGCTAAGACAACGAGGGGTCTGGCAAACATGTGATCAAAGATGAAAGATAACCTTTTTTTGAGGGGAGATTCAAATGGATTTCCTTTGTGTTTGCAGGTGTGCTGGTGAACCTGGCAATCAAAGCCAGAACTTTTTTGAATTCAAAGCAACTGCAAAAAAGAAAAATAGTGCAGATGCGTTTGCTTTGTGCACTGACACTGGTAAGGATCATGACATTAGCACATGTCTGAATTCTGACGGGATGAGATCATGGAGACTTAAGCTTGCCTCTATTCTTGTTGCCCATCTTGCCCAACTGGGTTTTGTTCAAGGAGCCTCATGCTATCCATTTGCAGAATGCATCTACAGTCTATACATTGTCAGTGAACCATGTTTCTAGTCTTTTGATGATTGATTCTGTGGAAAGGAGGCTGCCAGTATCAAACCAAATCCCAACCCCACAACTTTGAACCTCCAAACACTAGACTCATGATTTGATTGAACGTCTAGTGGCTGGGACTTGAAAGGCTAGAGCAAGGCAAGCTAGGGAGACTGTTTAAGCAGGTATGCAGTAAGAGTTGAACACAACACACTACATTACCGATCAAGCTGCTGTCAGTAGTGTGGCAAACCAGGCATTGGAAGCAATTGATTGGGTTGCAGAAGCCTGATGGATCAGGACCAGATCTCATCATCTCAGCTTGCCTGATACTGGTCAGTTTGTTTCAGGAATCTACCAACAACAGAAAATCACATCACATGTGTCTCTGTGGCATCATCTCTCATAGATATACCAAAAATCAATAGTTGGTAACCTACCTCAAAGAATTTTCCACTACTAAGATTCATGTGGTTCTGATCCACTTTACTGAACATGGAGAAAACACTTCAGCTCTGGAGGTTTTGCATGTGCTGTTGCAGCTTCTTAGACAAATCTAACAAGAAAATTTGAGGATTTGTACCTTATTGTTGTCACAACAAATTGCCACTTGTGGCTATGATATGGTGAGACTAGTCTCATATTTTGGCCGTCTGAGGATGATTGTTACTACAGGAAATTGATGAGTCAGGCCCCTGCATTTCCTACTTCCTGCATTTCCAAGTGGTTCCAACACCCACCATGCTTTCAACATTCCAGCAAGTTTTGTATTCCTCCACCTTAAAATTTTTTGGAGAAGTTTGCTGCATTTTTGCTCTGTACAACCTGCAAGCCATGAACTCTCTTTCTCACTCTTTCACTTTCTCTCCCTTCAACACATGCATTGCAGGTAAGGATGCTAACCTTTTGAGCTCAATCTATATGCAAGACACTTGTAGGTAACTGTGCCTCAAAGGCACATCTATTTGCTAAAACCAGCTATTGGAGTCACACCTCAAATGGGAGTTCAAACATGAGGGATCTGTGCTTAAAGTTGTATATGATTACAATCATGACAATTGCTGATTTGTGGTTTGTTTAAGAGAGAGTGAAAACCACAAACTGCTGAATTCCTACAATTTTTCATTTGCAACTTTCATGAGCTATTGCAATTCATCCCTGGAAATTGTGGTGTGCTGCACTACTCGTTATCAGCTGCCTTTGATGTGCGCATAAATTTTTGTCATATGTAAGGTTAGTGACTGATTTGAACCCAACAAATTTCTTCCTTTTGTATGATGTCCAATACTCTCTGCATTTGCAAAAGCAGCATGTTAGGAAAACAAAATCAAAATTGTGAGAGCTAGACGGGTATATTCACACTCCCTATTGGAAATGTTTCCTTCACAATTTTTCTAAAAAATTCAATCAGGATATACATAATTCTTAGAAATTGTGTCAAAATGTGCCTTCCATTTATTTGTTCCAGTCGAATCATAGCTTGTTTTTTTGTAATTTGGGTTTGTTTTACATCCAAGGAAAAAATAAGATTGGATTCTTTCAAGCTCCCTATCTTTGAATTGTTTTCATTTCTTCCATTAGTCTGGACCTCTGAAATTCGATTTTAATTTCACATCTTTTTGGTTCTTTTTTTTTTGGGGGGGGTGCATTTTGGAAATTTACCTTTTGCTTGGGCAGAACCCCTATAGTTTCTGAATCTTAGGCCTGCTTTACACTTGGAGTCAGGACCAATCTTCAACCCAAATCCAGCATTCCTATTGGTGCAAAAGTTGAAATCAGTCCCAAGGGCTTTACACTAGGAGTAAAGGCTGGAAATAGAAAAAAACTTTTCAATCTGCCCCAAGTACTAATGAATGCTGAACTTTATGGCGTTGCATTGGCCCGAAGGCTGGAAAAAGGATACCATCAAATTTGGGAGGCCAAAATTTGCAACCCGTGGGGCCTGACGTCAATGTTGTAGCATTTATTAGTAACTTGGGGCCAATTTGCAACCCAAAAATGCTCAAAGTTGGCCCCAAGTTTTTTTGGGCCCTGACACCTAGTGTAAAGCGGGCTTTAAAATAGCTTGTGAATTTGATAAACTGTCAAAATCTGGGAAAAACAAAAGGAAATTACTTGAAATATGCCCAAGAATCCCACTGCATTGAGACCTGCTTGTTTTGTAGTGTATTTGCAGATATGCTTACAGAGCCTAAAAAGCCCGTGGGCAGGCATTTTTAAAAAAAAAGAATGCCCAATGCCCGTCTTTTGAAACGGCCGCTGTCATTTTTTTGGTAAAAAAATAAAAACAAAAAAGACTAGCACAGGTCTTTACGCTATGTAAAGCCTGAGGGGGCAGGCTTTACTGGATTGAGCCCTGCACTGAACTCCAAGGGCCTCCACAAAGGGGGTCCTTATTCCAGTAAAGCCTGCCCCCTCAGGCTTTACAGTACACAAAAAGTAGCTTCCCCCAAAAAAACAAAAAAACAAACCCCCCAACAGCTTGTGATTAAACGAGGATGGAAAATACATTTTTGTATTCAGCCCGAAAAGAATCTAAAAATGTACTACCCTAACCCCCAATCCTATAGAAAAGCACAACCCTAAATTATTTTTTTCTATTTTTAATAATGAAAAAAGGGGTAAGAAGCAAACAAAAAGCAAGAAATTGCAGTCTGTAAGTCGTCATCAGAAATTTATTTATTTATTTATTTATTTATATAATTAGATTCTTGTAATTTTTTTTGGTTTTCAAAAGAGAATTTTTTTAAAAAATTGCCTTCCTACTTTCAGAGCCGTGGGAAACCAATGAAATTCAGCTCCCAGTACACCGCGTATGATGAGGCGCCACGTGCCATGTCGGTTTTTTGTCCAAAATGTTTTTTGTCCATCTCATAAACGGTATTAGAACAGGACGGTTTTGGATCTTTCAATCCAACGGTCCGGATCGCCTGCCACTTGATAATTGATCTATCTCCACCGTTGGATGCGATACAGGGTGTGCCGACGTTTTCGTACGGCGCACGGAATCTGAGTACCAATCCTTTTGTCTGGTTGCAAGTCATTTCTTTTCACTTTTCCACCATTTAAAAGAAAAGGTCAAAAAATGGACCTTCCAACGTAAAAAGTAAAAACATCCGTGTGAGTGTGTGTGCCGGTTCAAAGCTTAACAGTAAATGAATGTCGAAAAAGGACAACAGAGCACAGAGCTGAAGAGGGTATGGGCTGTGTTTGGGGAATAAGTGAAATTAGGGTTTCAAAAACTCCTTCCCATGGAGAAGGAAAACAGTAGTCCACAATTATACATTTATACATTCAAAAGAATAACCACTGCATTTATTATTTATTATTTTTAAATTAAATTAAATTAATTCTGACTCACTAAAAATATTGGTTATGTATATTTACTAGCCTACTTTTGTAGTATTAGCTTTGTGTATTAGCTTTGCACAAGTTTTGTATTCTACCTAAAGCAAATATCTTATGGACATAGCTACTTGTGTGAAACCCTATCATTGTACATGTTTTTTTTTAAATCTTTTTCAATTAAATTATTGCGCCACAACACTTTATACCTCCTTCCCATTGACGGTGGGTGGTAATGCTCTGTTGCTGGTTGTACTAGGTCTTCATGATGGTTTTACAGGAATTTTTTTTGTACTTTTTAGTTTTGTAGGATCATTGCTCTCGTTCTTCACTAACATTGTGGTTTGCAAGATTGTTGTTATCTCTTGTAGTCATTGTGATTTGCATATTGTTGTTTTCAAATTTCAAACTTCTCCTCTTTTTTTCTATGTGGTTTGCAAGTTCAAACTTTATTCAATTTCCTTTGTGGTTAGCAAGTTTTTTGAAATATAACATGGTTTTTTTTTGTTACAATTGCTTATTTGCAATTGTTCATAGTTATTTGCTCTTTTTTTTTAAATTGAAATTTTTTAAGTCATTTATTTTCAATTGTTATTGTCAATAAATCCTTGATATAGTCCCTTCGATTTTTCGTAAAGTTGTTTCCTCTCACTCACTTGCTCTTAACAAATTTTTGATGTCATAGTTTTTATTTTTTTCAAAGTTGTGATTCCCAATTGTTGTCATCCACAAATATTTGATGTTGCAGCTCAAAAAATTTATGTGACAACTTTTAATTGAGCTTTGATTTTTAATTCCTGTTTTTAATTTTTTGCAAAATGGAAACTACAGTAAAATTCTTGAACTCTTGTTCTTGTTTGTTTTTAATTGGGCTTGAATTCTTGTCGTCATTTTTTATTCATTTGACTTGTTATTTTTGCATGACATTGTTGTTCAAGTGCAAGTGCAACATGAATTTTTTTTTAAACTTGTTTTATGGACACATTGCATTTGCATGAAAAAAAAAATGTTTTGTTTTAAAATATATTCCAATGCCATCCCATTGTAATTTGTGAACAACATTGCAAAGACATTGAAAAGTAGAATTTTTTGTCAAAATTTACTAAATATTTTTGGTTTTCATTAATATCAAATATCCTTCATTGTAAGTCATTATGCAGCAAAGAACTCCAAAAATCAAGTAAAAACATCACTGACATATTATGAAAATTCTAGATGAATTTAACATTTTAAAATAACTCAAAAATTTGTTTGTCAATTGATTGACAAGCTTAAACCTTTTTTGGAGAAAAATACACAACATATACATCCACAATACCTATTAACATTTGCATTACGTGTTCCCTTATACAAGCATCCAAGTACAACCTCACACATGGAGATAAATATTTTCATTGTAGTGAATTGTTTGTCATAAAAGTGTTTAGATTCATTTGGTCCTACAAGAATATGTTATATGAATTAGATGTTTTCATCTAAAATCAACTACTCAAAAGGAAAGAATTTTGTGCCTATGATAACAAAATTCAATGAATCCTTTTAGTAATTCATAGTGCCATCACTATCATTCAAACCCACATACAAAAACTAAAAGGAGAATTTGCAATTGACTATTTTCATTGCAAATTTAGGTGAAACTTCAATCTTGTTATCAACTTTAATCCAAATTGGAAAGAAAGTTGTAAACTTGTTTCATCCAATTGGTACTAAAGTTGTATCATCTTCCCCATCTAATGTCTCTACATTAAAGTTCAACAGTGGAGACATGAAGTTTTTGTCACAATCTACAATGAAAACATGGTACATGGTAATGTTAATATTAGATAAAACACTAACCATTTTCTAATTTGTCTTATGAATTTTTTTATTTCTATGTTTCATGCACTATTTTATGTTTGATGAATGTCCCTTAATATTGTTGTGTTGGTTTTTGACTTCTGTTATGTGCCAAGTTGAAATGATCCATGGCTTTGACCATGAATTTGTACCTCTTGTTCATTGCTTCAATTACAAGTGAAAAAAAGTTGGAGTTTTTTTTTTTTTTTTTTACTTTGATGTTACAAAGGGCGATTGGAATTATTGAAAGTATTTCCATTACATGTTTTGAAAAATTGATGAACTATAGGTTGTAATGTAAATTAATTTGTAAAACATTAGCAAAGTTTATTGTACATGAACCCACACCAATGCATTTCTTTGCCTATTGTTTAACATTCGTTCATTTTGAATGGAACCATCAATTAAAAAAATATTGCATGAATGAATGTTGTGGTTGCACATTCAATCTTGCTCCCCTTGTGTATTGGATTTTAACATTAGTATGTAAAGTGATTCTTTTGCACATCAAGGCACAAATCCTTAATGTTTTATGTGACGTAAAACATTCACATTTTCTTTTCACTAAAAGGTTTCAATTACCTTGTATTGTTTCAATAAATGATGTTTGTCATGTTCATTAATGATCCATGAATTCCCCAAAAGAATTGTGGTGGCCAATATTCTTGTGATAATATATATTTTTTGTATTCAAAAATCAAATTGTTCCACTTATCCTTGCACATCTTGCCATTTCTCACCATGGGTGCACATGTTGATAATCTTTTAAAGTTTGTTTGCAATTTTGGTTCACTCTTGTGTGGTAGGAATCATGTGTGTTTTAGGATTCACAAGGTCCTTTTCAACAGCATAATTGTCATCATTGCATTTAATGACTACTAAAATTTTACATTGTTCCAATTGTCATGCCATTAACAAGCCACATTACCATTGCTAGATCCTACATTTATTCCTCTTCTCAATCCTTTCTATTTTCTTGTTGAATTGGTTGCATCCATTATAAATTAATGTGTGTGATATTGTATTATTATTGTGATTAAAAAACATTATATTATAAGCTTATGAAAAAAATGTTAGGCACAAATTTAGCCTGCTTTCAACACCTTGTCCTGGGCCATTCCCCTTTACCCTCCTTTGAGATTATTAAAAGGGGGTGTCACAAATTCTTGACCAGTCCCACCACCTCTACCCTCCAATTTTTTATTTAATTAATCTATAAATTTTCCTATCCATTCCTTTATCTAGCAACCATTCCAAAGGGCATGGCTTGATTGTGTTTAAACCTTAGTCCAATCCTGCTCTCCCCTTTGATTGTTTTTTTTTATATTTCTTCTTTTGTTTGCTATGGACAACTATCCAACTTCTTCTTCTAACCACTCCCTTCTTCATCATTTTCCCCTATTTGCTACAGACAACTATCATACTTCTCTACCATTCCATTATCCTTGCACTTAACCAACTACAACCTTAAACTAGGCTAACTTCATGCAAACATACTCAGACCAGAAGTATAACAAGTCTTTACCAACAAAACAAGTGCCACACCTCCAAGAAGTGGTTACAATATAGTTTTGGTTCAATCTTCAAGTCTTCTACTCCTTCTTCCTTATTAAATCTTAACACCATCTCTACATTATTTTCCTTCACTACACACTTCCTCCCAACTACCTATATTTCCAAAGCTCTCTACCACATCCCCAAACAGTCTTTTTTTCTATTCTCCTTTGTTGGACAACCTAAGTTTTAGTTATTTTTACTCTTGTTACACAAAAGGGCGGACCTTTACCTTTGTTCTTAGGTCCCATAACAACAAACCCAAATTCCCTCATCTTTTCTACTCCTAGTTTCTTAGTTTAGCAAAGGTTTAAGTACCTTTTTTTGACCTCCACTAGCCACCTCCTAATCACCATATTCATGAGTTCTTCCCCCCACACTTGTGCTACCCACAATCGTCACCACTTGAAGATCTTGTCTCCATTCACCAAAACACATGTTGATTCGACCACACCTTGAAAAGTTGGTTGCTTCATGATGTTATAACCTCCCACTTTCATCTATCTTAGGTTATACCCCTTATCCAAAAAGGTTAGCCAATCTCGGACAAGCATAAAAAATTCGACCTTGTCTTAATCCGGCCAACCTACTTCCCCTTTTATCTTAACCAACCCTTAAAACCCTATCGGCATAAGGACATATGTCTTAACTTAATACCTTTAGACTTAAAGTTAACCCCAAAATTTCCTTAGCCATCCTACCCTTTCCTAGTCAAGATTAAGTTAAGCTAATTTGAACCCGACAACAAATGATGTTGTGGGCCTAGGATTTTGAACTTTGTGAAGATGCAAATGTTGCAAATGATCATAAATTCACAAATATTCATGATAATTGTTTTAAACACTTCAAGAAAATGGAAATTCTTGGATATTTCAAGAGGATGAAAATTAGGAATAGAAATAAACATGGAACTTACATGAAAAGTAGGAATTCAATGAAGAGATTGACAGTTTACAATATGTGATTTGAAACTAATAACGTAGTGCTAATGATAGTGTTATGAATCTACAAATTTTGTAAATTTCAAACAATAATAAGTAATTTAACATCAAACACCATCAGAGGCATTAATGATTGAAATAATGAACCATGTTATATAGTTGGTAGTTTACTTATCGATTAACAATCAACATCTATGTACTATGAACATTTGTAATTTATAGTTTTGATATTATTGATTACTGCAACTATGTCTGACCTAGGGAGGTTAATTTCAATTTTTTTAAATGACATTCAAAAGAACATACAATGCAACTTAATGAAAAAAATTATAATTCACTTTGATGCAAATAGAGTGTCAAGAATTAGATTATGATTATCATATCCAAAATATTTTCATTTTTTAACAAAATATGTTTAAAAATATTTTATTATTTCATATCATGCAAAAAATACTCTTTTATCACATGTGCTTCATAAATTATATATAAAAAAATCTATGAGAATGTGTGAACAATTCATAAATGTGTGGACATTTATGTCATGATAACCTTGCCTTTCTTGTCAGTGTTTTCAGGTTTTTAAAAAAGATTGTTGGAAATGTTTAACTAATTATTGAACATTAGTTAATGTTCAATAATTAAAGTTCATTTTGTTTAAAGTTCATTAAAGTTCATTAATGTCAAAATGAACTTTAATTATTGAAATTGAAAAAAATGACAAGTTGAATTATTTTATTTAATATAAATAAGAACAAAGTACGAATGAAAAACTATTTTGGATTGAAAATAATATCAGTTTAATTTGAAAATCCAGATGGTGTGTATTATTAACACAATATATGTTTAAAGTCAAAGGGTTTGTGATACAATGTTCACTACTTATAAAGTTAAAACTTACAATTTCAATGTAAGGATAACAATTAAGATCATAAATTTTTTTTCAAAGAAACATTACAAATGTGAACTCATAATAGACATTTTTTCAATTGGAGTTAGGCTTAAATTTATTAGTTTATGAGATTATCCAACATTGAAGTTGTAGGTCTAAAAGTTTTAGATTTATGTTTTTTGGGGACTTAAAGTTATGAATCAATTCATGGTCCGTTTAAAAAATGAAAAAAAGAATGCATCCAAAAATCTTGAATTTATCGCATTGAATGGTTAAAATTGATCAACCAAATGAAGAATTAAAATTTTGCTTAATTTTGTTCAACTAATTAATAATATTGAATTACATGGTGAACATACAATAATATAAATACCTTCACTTATACCAATCAGAATAGAAAGGTGCAAGTTTATAAAGGATGATCAGAGTCTGAAATCTATCTAAAGGGAATTATTTTTATTGATTTTGAAATTGATTAAAATATTGGGTGGTGAGAATTTTGGCCAGACCCAATTTTTAAGATTTAAATCATCATCTTTCATTTCCATTTCCCAACTATTTTGAATCAAATGGTCTGAAATCTATCAAGCTAAAGTTGCATCTATGAACAATATAACCAATTAGGATGTTTGAAGTGGAATCATTGGGAATTGTGAAAAAAATCCAAAAAAGAAAAAGAAATTAAGGGACCATTTGAGCTTTTGAAAATGAAAAAACCATGGCAACATGTAAAGTGCTTTACACGAGTATGGACCAAAATATATAAATGGTGTAAATTACCTTCCATCATTAATTTTACTTTCTTTCTCAATTTTTTATTTCATCCCTTTCAAGTAGAAAAGAGATTCAACTTGAAACATTTCAGTTCCAAAACTTCAATGCTCTTGGAAACTTCAAAACTTCAATACAATTACACAATAAATCCAATAAGACATGTAACTTAGGCACCAAACTCCAAATAAATCTATTTCTACCTGTTTTGGTGTCAATTTTGCATGCAATTCTTTAGGACTTTTCCTAAGTGTGTGGAAATCATATCTGTTGGTTCCACTTTTTGGTTTTGCCAGTTCCACTTGTGATGTGAATCAGCTATTGGGAACACTCTAGTTATGTTAATTGATGATGGGGAACTTAGTAGAACCCATTACACCTTAGGCAATCCAATCCATCTCATCCTACCAGGCATGATTGTTCCCAAGTGGGTACAGGCCTGGCCCCTTCCATATTACATTAATGTTTAGTCCATTTTCTTGCCAATT
>Ga0116229_10013979_pt1 | contig 11235 bp, 10 predicted proteins | sample S1TSphgellanicum_3_FD_87313 | JGI IMG/M metagenome (GOLD analysis project Ga0116229, IMG submission 87313) | Host-associated microbial communities from peat moss isolated from Minnesota, USA - S1T2_Fc - Sphagnum magellanicum MG | ecosystem: Host-associated > Plants > Peat moss > Unclassified... | reverse complement strand
TTCTGAACATAATCAAATTTAATCCAAGACTCACATTTAGGTTCAATTTAGAGTTTCAAAATTATCAAAATATTGAGATTTTACATTAAATTTTTTTATGAATGTTCCTTCTTGTAAATTTTTACATCACATACCAAAACATGATTAAATAAAAATTTGGGGAATTTTTTTCTTAATATCTAGAGAAACACACTTCATTAAATAAAATAATTTCATGTTATTTTTTTCAATTTACCATAAATTTAAAATCTCATCCATATTTTGAACTTTCATATTTCATCGCATGAAATTTGTCCAAAACTTGTCATTTTTAAAAAACATTATCAAACACCATAGTAATGTAGCAAGTTTGAAGATTTAATGCATAATATTTAATAAATTTTCCTTAAAGATTGTAGTAGAATCATTAAAATTTTAATAAAACATTTAACAATGTTGTTTGAAAAAAAAAAAAAAGTTTCCAATAGTCCACAAAACATCCAAATAAAATTTTAAATAGGTGGTCCATCCTTTTGGAATCATTATAATGTTCTTTTCACTACTTAAATTTGACGAAAACAATTATACAATCAAATTATTTTGATTAACATGACTAACCATGTCCATTTTGATTACTAGAAAGTAGCAATGTTCGTTATGATTGAGTGCAATTTTCAATTTAAATGAAAATGAACATTGCAACTTACATGTGGAATTGCGGCGTTAATAATGTGATTGAAATCAATCATGCAAGTTAGGCATGCCTAATGATGTGTCACCACATTTGACAATGTGACTAAAAATTGTCACTATAATTTCTTAGGTGGCATTAAATATATACATATGTGTATATATTTGCCTTAAATATTTGACAATGTATATACTAAGTTACTACTATCATAATACATGATTTTTTTTGTGGCAAAGTGCATAAATGATGTTTGTGAATTAATTATGATACAAGTGGGATGGTTGTCTCTTTAAAAGTTTGAATAATAACTAACTATTGTTAATAATGACCATGATGATGAATAATAAATTTTGAAAAAATCCAACCAATTGAGTTATAATCCACTTGGGCAAAATAATCAAAAGATTTATGCACAATTAATTCAAGTTTTCACCTTAAACCTTGATAACGCACCCAAACTCCTAAATATAAAGAAAGCCCAATGATAGGCCCATTGGTAAATTCTCAGGTGTTTTTGGGTACTTAATTGAAAATAAGTACAAACTTGAACACCTCAAATCTACTAGTGTTTAGTGACAAATGATCACTTTAAAACATGTGGAAAATAGTTAAGCAAATAACCTACCATTTTCTCTCAAGGAAAATAAGTAAATAACAATAAAACAACTCTTTAGAATCTCGAAAGCTGGCAATCAAAACAACAAGTGGGAAAGACAACTTTAACACACTTTGCAAAACAAAAACTTGAGCAAAAACAAAACTCACTTCATGCAAAAAACTTCAAAGTGCAAAAATACATTACAATCATATCCAAAACAAAGATAAAAAAAAGACCCCTCGAGCTCTCCAAAGAAAAAACTTCTAGTCTATAAAAAAAATGGTGGGGATCCTAAAAAAAATGAATATCACTAAAAATCCTCAACTCCAAGTTATTTGACTTTATTTTACATCTAGAATTTGGAACAAAAGTCAGAGGCAACAACTAATTTTTCAGTTATATTAATAAACAACTTCTCAAAATCAATAGTAGCCTAAAATTGATAGTAACCTAAAATTGGTAGTAAAATTGGTTCTAACCTAAAATCGGTAGTAACATAAAATTGGTAGAAATGTAAAATTGGTAAAAACATAAAATCGATTTATATCTCAAAATTGGTAAAGTTTAATTTTTGGTACCACATTATAATTCCTCAAAACTGGCCTAGAAAAATTTCTAGCTTTAACATTATCCTCCCTTCTATTTTGGATCACATCCTCACGATCAAGTAGTACTATCTTACACTTCTACAAAAAACTATCTATTATACCAAAGGAGCAACTCCAGTTCCATCCCCCAACTAAGGGTTTTCAGTACCCTCCTTAGTTTCTACAATAGTAGATAGGGTCAAGGGATGGATAATTTTGATGGTAGCCTCAGTAGTGTTAGGTGCAACTTGAATGCTTTCGGTTGCCACTTTTACAACAATGGAATCCACCTCCATCATGGTTCCAATTCCTTCCTTTGCTCTTCCCATACTGACTATCCCAAATTTGGTTATGGATGTCATCCTAGCTAGAGAGGGGGCAACAAAAAGAGGTAAAACAAAATCAAGGAAAGCTTGGGCATAGGCAACTAACCAAAGCTTCAATAGTTCCTCGTCTTTTTGGTAACTGGAGAAGGCCTTGTTTATAATTTTGGTAATCTATGCCTTGTAGAATTCCCATTGCTCAACTTGATTCTTCTTGACCTTCTATTGACAAATGAAGAACTTTGCCTTGTTTATGGTTTTGATCCCTTCTAATTCGGCCATCCAGTGGAAAAAACAATATGCCTCCTCAACCTTCTAGGTGAGCTACCAAATTTGATGTTATAGGTCCTCCAATTGTTCATTACTGATGGGAGCATGGCAGGACAACTCCTAGATATTAAATTGCAAACACTCAATGGTTTTGGTAGACTCCCTCAAATTATCTACATGGGAGCACAATCTCACATTTAAGTTAGCATTTTCCTTCTCAAGATGTTTAGCTCATTTCATTGCAATTATGAGCTTGCATGCATCCATTGTAGCAATGAACTCTAACGATTTTTGGTTGGTCTCCACTTTTTGGTACTCCACTTCCAACTTCGTTATTTTGGCCTATAAATGATCTAGATTAGCATGGATGATGGTCAATTGATCTTGGAGGGTAGGGAATTGAGTTTGATACTCTTTGTTTTCAACCAAAGACTTGTCCAATCCTGCAAAGTTGGACTTTGCCGACTCTAGTGTCTGGATCGTCAAAACATTTAGCCGAGCTTACATTTGAACTTGGTGCAATTTGTTCTTCAAATGCATGACCTTGGCCTTTGTGTTCAAAGCATCCTTGAATGTAGTCTCCTTTTTAGTCTTAACTGCCTTAAAAGCATGCCACAATGTCCCTATCACCTACACATACATACTGGAAACATGGAGGTGGTCTTCCAAACCTTGTAGAAAAGATTGCCAAGGAAAATATTCCTTTTCCAATTAAGGTCTAATTCCAACCAAACTAGGGGTGTGAAAGAGGTGTATAAAAAAGGAGGCCTTTATATCTCTAGGAAGGGACCTTGCCTAGGTCCCACTGAAATTGAAATCTAGAGGAGTGTCCACTTCCAATATACCATCAACAAGAATACCTTCACCCTACAACCTATCATGCATCCTTTGGGACAAAAACTAGGTATGAAAGGGTATGGTACTAGAAAATGTGAGGGTAGGCCTCATAGGTGAAGTTTTCGATGGAACATCTGGACTTGGACTCCTTGTCATGTCTTGCCTTTTCGGGCTTGGTTCGTTAAATTGGGATTATTCCCCAAATGTTCGTTTTCTAGGTGAAGGGGCTAACAATTGTTGTTGTACATGTCCCACATATAGACTACCCATTGCTCGCAACATGTCTTTTTTCGATACATAACCAAAAAATGGTCATTGGCTCAACTGACCAACTTTTCATTGTGTTTGGGGAGGACTATCGAAGCCAATTAACGCAACATGAAGAGATGGTGTCAACCCTTTGTGCTTCATGTTAGGATCAAGTTTTATTGAAGAGTTATCCTCCTTTTCATCTTCATCTTTGGATTCCAATAGTTGGAAAATTGGGTCGATTAGAAACCAATGTCGGAAGATGATATCGACAACTTGGGCTTCACCGAATTTTGTCTCCTTCGTAGGGTCTTCTTTTTTCGATTTGAGTATTACAATCCTGCAACCTAGAATGTAAGTTCCTGAAGACAACTTGAACCCAATTTACCAATTTTTGAAATTTAGTAAGGGCCACCATAAGCATGAACTTTTTACTAACATACGTTCTTCGCGTCCCCTTGAGCCAAATCACTTAAATCAATGTTGGAAGTCAAACAACATACTTCCCTTTCAACTAGGAAATTTTCCATCCTTCTTTCTCCACGAATGCATTAAGGGGAGCCATTTGAAAGTAGAGGTTTGTTGCTTTTGTAGAGCACATTGTGGGTGGCTTGGAGATTCTAGTTTGTGGCAAACCCAACATTTCCACAACATGATTTTTGGCAATGATTACCAAAATTCTTTACAACATAGATTTTATAGCATCTATGTTCAACCAGACTATGGATTGTAAAAACTCCTTGACTAGATGCCCAATGGGTGTCAACTTGAGGGTCATCAAACCAAAAAGCCCTATTGTACATGCCCATGTTACATCCCTCCTAACTACCCAGCATTGGAATTTGTCCATCTAGAAAACATTAGCCTACCTCCATGAGAAAAACTCACTATCTTTCGCTTTCTCTCATTTTTCGATTCTATTTCCATTTTGATTGCCTCCTCTTCCTCTATTTAATCTACAAAACCTTTCTGCCTCTCTTTCCTTAGTTGTGAAAGCCTTTCTACCTCTTCCTTGCTCATTTCTCTCATTTTGGCAAAAACTAACTCTCTAATGGATTTACTGATTTTCTGCATTTTAGGAATGACTTGAGAGGAATGAGAGAAAAGAAAATACAAAGGGTGAAATGGGAGAGAAGGTCCCACATTTATACTCAGTGGGCCAATTGAATTATTTCCAAAAAAATCATGTTGTTTGTGAAACGCAATATTGGTTTTCGAATGCCAATTTGGGTGACACATTGTACTTTTTTGTTGGATTCTAAAAATGCATTGATGTCAAAATGTGACATTAGTTTGATGATGCTCTTTCCACATTCTTTTTTATTGGATATCGTTTCAACAAACAGACAAAAAATGCCAATGGATGCCAAAAAACATGTCTTATTTTCATCCATTGATTCCCCATTGACTGGTTTTGTAACATAGGAATGCTATTGGATATTCCAGATCCGAAATGTGACTTGTATTTCTTGACTCACATAATCACCTTGAGTCAAGAATTTTGGTTGTTCACTCCGAATCTCAAATTCTAGTTGGCAAAAAAAATTATGTTTTGGACCTTATGGTACAAATTTTGATTCCAATTGGGTTTTCCACATTTTCGATTTGAGTTGTGTGTTTCAAATTCCAGTTGCAACTACCAAATCTTGGTTTTTGGTTCCAAGTTGTGACTTTTAGATTTTGGTTCCATCCACTGATAATGAAAATTTTGTACCTATATTTTCAAGGGTTACAATGTTGAACCCTATTTCGGTATTGGTTGTATCCCTCCCCCTTTCGACTATTGATTCCAATCCTTTGGAAATAATTGTGTCTTGGAATTGGTAGGACTTCAGTTTGTTAATATTGACTAAAATGGGGTTAGGATCAAATTTATTTACAATTTGGTAGATGTGGATTAATTTTTTCCAGAACTACTCCACACTTATTGAAACAACATATTTGCATTACAACATTCACACATTCCCAATTTATGCATTGATTTTAAACACACTTGTGTCTACAATCCATTAAAACACCATATTCATGGTTATTTATAATAACCAGAATCTAGACTTCAGAATACAATGTAAGAAACCATAAACAAAATTACAATTCATTTCGTGATATTTTGATATTATAGATAATTCACATAATAATCTAAATATGGAAAACATTGCAGAAACATTTATTTCCCTGGTTTACTAAAAACTTCAATCAAAACACAGTAAAAAATTTCACGTTCTATTGAAATGTAATCAAATAGCAAGATTAAATATGAGGTATTCTAAACCAAAATTTATAGTTTTCTGCTACAAAATCTTTACATCTACCTCTTTACTCCAAAATTGTGTGTTTAAAAATGAAATTCATTTCCCTAGAACTCCCACCTTTGGGCAATCCCCAAGTCACCATCAACATGATTCAAAACCAAACAATAATTCAAAATTTAAACATCCAATGTCCAATGATCAATCCCTATATGTAATGCCTTTTACATCCAAAAATAATGTAATATGCCTACTCCCTTAACATTGCCCCGTTTGTACTTTAAATTCCATCCCCAAAATCCTTATGAAATGACAAAAAATGAAATGAAATCAATGCGCAAACTTCTAGGCTTTTGGTTGCTTAGTTCTAATTTCTGTAATCTCAACTTATATAATAACCAGTGGTTTTGTACCTACCTTTGAATCTACAGTTTTGACTTCCTCCTCCACTAACTTATTTTGCAGTTTTACTTCCAAGGGTTGCATTTGTGATTGCTCTACTTCTATTGTTAAAGTGGTTTCCATCTATTCTTATTCTTGAGTTATCTATGGTTTTTTCTCTTCTTGGACCCCTCCCCTGAATACTTATGGTTCTTCAATTTGCACTTCCTCCTCTTGAGTTGTCCTACTAGACCCTACTTCATTCTCCTCATCTTGGTTTGATGTCTCTATACTTGTTGGACTTCCACAGACAAAATTTGAAAACATTCCTTGATATATTTTCAATTTGTAACTAAAGCTCCTCTCATTGGCTCTATGTTGGGCCAAATTTTTCTCTACAACTTCCCACCATTCTTTAGACTTTGCATCAAAATCTTTCATTTTATTCTTTGTTCTCATTAAAGTGTAATACTTCAACATCTATTCATAACCCTCCAACCTTTTCTTCACACTAGCTAAGTTTCAACTCTTCCTTTCTTCATTTGTAGTCTTAAACTATGCCTGTAGTTGTTATAGATTCTTATGATGTTCCTTGACGCACTCCCAACCTCCTCAATAGACTCAAATGTGAATTTAAGATGAAAACAATAGAAGAGTAGGAAGTTGGGGCACGCTCCCTGGCTTGCAGCATTTTGAGGGTAGAAAGGCGTGCTGGAGCTCCGAGATGGGACTAAGAAGATTGACAAGCACTTCAATCACTCACACGGACCTGCACAAACTAAACAACAAGTTGGTTAATGTATAGTTGGAGCATTTTTGGTGCTAGGATGAGCCACGGGCAAACTCGAATTCACAAGATTCGCCACGGGCAAACTCGAATTCACAAGACTCACCAGGGCCCAGACTTGGGGGAAGCCACCACCTTCACCCTTATAGTATACTTTGTGCCTCTCCACGAGGCCCACATCTAAATGGCATTTTGTCCCGGGACTCCCAAATGGACGAAATTCCCAAAGTTGGGACTCCCTCAACTTTGGGGCCCCATAACATTGCGTTCAGACCTCCAATTGAGATGAGGTTTAAAGCAAAGTTGTAGCCCTCGTCAAGAGCTTTCCAATGGTATGTTGCACTCCACCTACACACAAGGAAATTGGATCAATTCCTGACTTTTAGTGGTCCGGAGTCAAACTGTCAATTTGACTCCCGGTCTTACTTTTGGCCATAACTTGTGTTTCAAATGTCCAAATGGGTCATGTGACCCCATTTTAGACATCTATGTTCCAATGATATAAATAACTCTTTAATCCAATGAGTTTTGACCCCTACATTTGCCTTCTGAAGATTCGGGAATCCATTGGGACTTCAACTCCCAAAATAAGAGTTCACTTGGGAGTGTGAAGGTTCATTCCCTCACACTCTTTTGCATTCCCGGGAACATGAAATGTGACCCTTGGGATTCCCTCTTGACCTGCAGCCTTGCAAGCCCTTGCCTTGGTTACGAGCCCAAGGCTAGGGTTGTGACATTTTTTATTTGCCTCCACCAACTTCTTTATTTCTACCTTTGTTGTTTTGTTTTTGAATTTTTAAAAATTAAACAAAGAAACACTCCTTAGATTAATTAAATATAAGATTTTTCAATACATTTTCCTTTTCATTTTTCTCCTTAATCAATGTTTCCACCTAACTACTCAAAGCCTATTATTGTTTATAATGGAACAATGTTTTTACCCATTTTTTCTTTGTAACTTCCTAGGCTTTAGTTGTCTTCCTTACTTCCTTTAATTCTTTAGCTTTTGATTTCATCAACCTTATCTTAGCTTTGAACTTCTCATTTTCATCCTTCAGTTTTTGTATGAACATTTTGATCTTTTGTTCATTCTCTATCTTATTTTTTCCTCAAGATTTCTATATTATACTTTAATTCCCTCTGGAAGTCCCTCTCTTTGTCCAATTCCATTTACAACACTGCCTTCTCTTTCTCTTTTGTGGCTAATTTGTTCTTCAAACCACTCACCTCCAAATTCAAATTCCCCATATTTAAACTCACAATAGCCATGGTCTGAAACAATTTAGTTATTTTATCAATGTCGCAACCCTAGCTTTGGGTTCGCAACCAAGGCAAAGGGGTTACAAGGTTGCGGGCCAAAAGAAAGCCTGAAGTCAAGGCAAAGAGGTCGCAAGGGTGCGGGCCAAGAAGAAGCCCGAGAGTCACATCACATACTCCCGGGAGTGTAAGAAAGTCAATGCAATTCCCACTTTGGGAGATGGAGTCCCAATGGACTCCTAAAACTTCAAAGAGTGATTTTAGGGGTCAAAACTCAATGGCTTGTGGCGTTTTTTATATCATTGGAAAGCTCTTGGAACTTAGATTTCTAAAATGGGCTCTCATTGCTCATTTGGACATCTAAAACACAAGTTATTGCCAAAAGAAAGGCCGGGAGTCAAATTGCCAATTTGACTCCCGACCAGAAAAAGTCGGGAATTAACCCGATTTAGTTGGCTACAAAGGGTGTGCAACAAACCATTAAAAAGTTATCAATGAGAGCTACAACTTTGCTTCAAACCGGATCTCGATCCGACGTCTAGTTGCAAAGTTATGGGGCTCCAAAGTTGCGGGAGTCCCAACTGGCGCGATTTTGGGACTCCCATTCAGGAGTCCTGGGAGAAAAAAACCATTTGAATGTGGGCTCCGTGGCCAGCCACATAGTATACTATAAGGGGGAAGGTGATGGCTTCCCCCAAGTCCGAGCCATGGTGAATCTAGTGTGTCCATGTTGCCCGTGGCTCGTCCTAGCACCAAAAGTGCTCTAACTATGCACTAACCACTTTGTGTGGGTTGTGTGCAAGCCCGTGTGAGTGAGTGAAGCTTGTCAACTTTTCTTAGTCCCATCTTGGAGCTCCAACACGCCCCTTTACCCCTCAAAGTGTTGTGAGCTAAGGAGCGTGCCCCGACTCCTCCTTCTTCCGCTATCTTCTACTTGGATTCACATTTGAGTCTTTCAAGGAGTTGGGAATGCGTCAATCAACTTGCATTATTTTTGCAACTACCTCTTCCACAAATTTTGGTGTACTTATTTGTGTCATAGGATTTTTGGATCCTTTTCCGGAAGATCCCAACTCCTGTACTAATCGACTCCCCAGCCCAAACTCAAATGGATGTCCTTTTGTAGATCCTAATTTACTAGTTGGTACTTGCAGTTCTAGTGGTCTGGATACTGCTAAAGGAGGTTGTGTTTTGATCCTTTCCATCTATAATCCATTAGCCTATAGACCTCCTTGTGTCTATTGTTGTTATTGTTGTTACTATTGCTATTGCAAATGTTGTGGACGTCCATGGCTATCCATCTAGTCTTCATAAATGTCCCCATCCATCGGTGGATGTTTTTCAACCTTTGGAAACCTTATATCATGGTACCACCGATCTAGCTACCTTCTTCCCCTTCCTTGCTCTCATTAATGTGATGGCACTCTTATTGCTAAAATAAGTTACTTTCTCTTTATGATAAATCATAGATATGATTGCAGGGTATTTCATAGAATATGGCAAACCCAAACTCTTTGCATTCCACTAATCTTTTGCAAAATTTGTGGGTGCAATTCTACAACCCTGTAAAGCTTATAATGTTAATGTCTTACTAGCTTGCCCTTTCAGATCTTCTACATACCCTTCTACACAAACTCCAAAGACACTACAATCAACTTCTTATTGCTAAAATAAGTCACTTTCTCTCTTTGATGAATCATAGGTATGATTGTTATGTATTTCATAGAATATGGCAAACCCAAACTCTTTGCATTCCACTAATCTCTTGCAAAATTTATGGGTGCAATTCTACAACCCTATAAAGCTTGTGATGTTACTATCTTACGAACTTGCCCTTTCGGATCTTCTACATACCCTTCTAAACAAACTCCAAAGACATCTACAATCAACTATTTGCTAATCACATACACTTTGTTTTGATAACCAAAATAGATATATGTGCCTTTGATGATAAAAATGTTCTGAAATTCCAGCATGACATTTAGAATCGGTGCTTCCTAGTTGATAAAAAACAAAGTGACAAGCCGTCTTATCAACCCATTCTTCCTCTTCATTGATGTCTTTCCAATTTTCCATCCTCTCAACATGTTTATCATAATTTTACTTCATTTATATCCACATAAATATGTCAAGATCCGGAATGTGAATACCTTTGTCCATAAGTGTTGTTTTATCCATGATGGTTACTCATCTCCTCGCCTTTGTAGCCCCTAGTGCAGTCATGTCAATCTCCATCACACTTGGTTGCACTTTTGTTTGTGGCTACATTCCCACCTCAAATACATCTTCATCTTCTACGTCCTTTTACGCTACCTATTCTTCCACATATCACTACTCCACACCTTTGTTTTCATTTGATTCTTCAATGTACACCGGATCCATTGGTGTAGCTCCTAGTCTTTCTTATTCATTTGAACTCCAACCTCTTTTGGGTCTTCCAAAAACTCTACTGCAAATGTTCCTAATCTATATATATCTTGAATTATTGAATGTGCAAATTGAATTCTTTCATGGTACTATTTTCCTTCCTCACATTCTGAAGATGATGATGAATGCAGCAGTGACTTCATTGCTAATAGCTAAATGTTTAGCACCCTAGCACTTTTTGTTCTTTTCAACTCTTTTTTTGCTTCCTCCTCATGTCTCCATTTGTGTTCACTTCCATGTGCTTCCTTTTCCTATGTTACTTTTTGCAATTTTTCAATTGCACTCTCTGCACTCATGCTTTTTTGAACCCCAGAACTTTAAAAAAACACACAACTTCTTGTAGCAAATGAAAAAAACTTTTGATGGTTACATTATTTATTTTTGTCCTTAAGCTTCCTGCTTGTCCCATTCATTTTTTTGCTTACCCACCATCTTTTAATTAACACCTCATCCTTGAAATTATGATGGCCTATCACTACCACTTTTTGTGTCCTTTATACAACCATGTGGAAGCATGTCACCTCATCATTGTGAATGAACACCTCATATCTCATCCATAGTTTTCCTAAATTAGTTATACAAACTCTACGTCATTCTCCT
>Ga0116229_10013978_pt1 | contig 11237 bp, 15 predicted proteins | sample S1TSphgellanicum_3_FD_87313 | JGI IMG/M metagenome (GOLD analysis project Ga0116229, IMG submission 87313) | Host-associated microbial communities from peat moss isolated from Minnesota, USA - S1T2_Fc - Sphagnum magellanicum MG | ecosystem: Host-associated > Plants > Peat moss > Unclassified... | reverse complement strand
GTGGTTGTTCTTCCCACTTGATGATGCTGCTACTGCTGCTGAGCACATGAAGAATACTCAGCAGCTGCTATCTCCAAACACAGAGCTTTTGAGAGAAAACCCAACTTTCCTTTTTCTGTTCTTCAATGGGATTTTGAAAGAAGCTATGAACTCCGAACCCTTGAGATTTCTTTCTCACTACTGTTGTGTTCTGGGAAGATTGATTGAGCGTGCGTCAAGGTTCATGGATGGATCATGGATCCATCCGTTGGGTATCCAACTAACGATCTGGTCTAGAGTTTAGACCTAACCTATCATCAATCCGGGTTCTTCATGATCGCTAGGGTTCAGGGCTGATTATCGTGTCATCTCCTCGCACATGTACGTACCTCGCAGTTGACTTGTTGGCCAATCCACCCACACATTCCTCAGGCATTCAAAGATCCCGGTCGATCCAGAGTAAGGAGAGAGCGAGAGAGAGAGCAGAAACGGAGACGACCATTTGCACATAGACAGAGAGAGCAGACGATCCAAGAACAACCCATCCTTGAGATCGCTGGTCGGTGCATGTGAAGGAGCAGCAACAGACAAACAAGCAAGAAACACGCGAGAGAGAGCGAGAGAAGAGACTCTCGTTACTTAGGGATTCTTTTCGCAAATGGGCCCACCCATCATGTCCTTCTCCTTCGCATCCAGTTCTTTTATCAGCAGTAGCAGCACTCCATGGGGTCTTCTTCTTCTTGTCTTCTCTCCGCAATGATGATGATGATCATCGCTGTTTTGCTTCTCAATTCTTCTTGCTCCTGCTCTTCCTCTCCTACTTTCCGTCTCAATTCTCAGCCGGTTTGATCGATTTGGCAGATCCACGACTCCTCTTCTTCCTCCTTGTAAACTGTTGTAGCATTCTTTGATACAACCCACCCAATGGGTCGTCGTCGAGTGAGGAGGATCTCGAACATCACAAGCATCTCTTGCCATCTGAGCATTCGGAGGTTCCCTTTCTAGGGTTTGCAACTGTGCTCATCTGTTGAGGAAGGAAAACAAAAAGGAAGGGAAGGATCCAGCAAGCAAAACGTAGATCCAAAGTGGTAGAAGTCCTTGAGCATCAGAGAAGAAGAAGAAGCACAAGGAAGAAGGACAGCCATCCAGCAACCAGCCGACCAACCACCACAACCCTAGTGGACCAGCAGCAGCACAATAACAACACCAACAAACACCCAATACTATGGCACTCAACATGAAGAGCTTCACACAAGCACTTGGGATTGCAGCAGCTGCGATCGAGAAGACGGTGCACAGCACAGTGCACGAGGTGACAGGACCCAAAGCGCTGCAGGATTATGAGCTTGGAGAGCAGGTGGGTTCCGGAGGACCAGGCCTGGTGTGGAAGCTCTACTCTGGAATGCCCCGGAACAAAGCCACCCAGCTGCACAATTCCCAGGTCTGTGTGTGGGTGCTGGACAAGAAAGCCTTGTCTGAAAGCCGAGTCCGCAATGGTGTTTCAAGGTAAGTTTGCTTTGGGGGGTTGGGGGATTGGTGCATCTGTTTCTGCTAATTCCAATCAGGAAGGAGGTCCTGCATTCCAGCAAGAAAGAAGAAGCAGCAGAAGTAGATGCATCAATCCTTGAAATCCTTGAATTTGGAGGGGGAGAGAGAGAGAGAGCTTGGTTGCTGCTTGCTGCTTCAGTTCCAAGGGTATGTGGGTGATGACCTGTTTTGAGAGAGGGAGAGAGAGATTGCTGCTGCTGCTGCAGATCTGTTTCTTGTGAGGTTTGTGGGATCATCAGATGGGTAGTAGGAATGGAAAGCTTTTGCAAAGGCTTGAATAAAGCCTTGAAGGAAAGCTTGAAGAAGAGCTGGATGCAAAACTGCAGGTTTTGGAAAAGCCTTGAAGAAAATCTTGAAGAAGAGCTGAATTCAAAACTATTGGTTTTGGAAGAAGCCCTTGAAGAAAAGCCCAAAGAAGAGCTAAATGCAAACTGTAGGTTTTGGAAAAAGCTTTGAAGAAAAACTTGAAGAGCTGAATGAAAAAATTTGGGTTTTGGAAGAAGTCTTGAAGAAAAAGCTTGAAGAGCTGAATGCAAAAAACTGTGGCTTTCTGGGGGGAAACTGTTGAAGAAAATTCTTGAAGAGCTGATGAGCAAAAACCAAAAAAACTGCAGGGCTGTGGAGGAAGCATTTCTGGATTTGTTGAGACAAGATGCAGCACAGATGATGCGGTTGCGGCATCCGGGTGTTATTCGGGTGGTGCAAGCGCTTGATGAAAGCAAGACCACAATGGCAATTGTCACTGAACCAATCTTCGCATCAGTAGCCAATGTGTTGGGCTCCGTGGATAATGTTGCCAAAGTTCCTGCTGAGTTGAAGGACTTGGTATGTGCATCACATCCATCCATCCTCTTCTTCACCTCTCTTCTTTTGTTTCCGGAGTCCTTTTCCTTCTCAATTGAAGATGTTTGTGTGATGATGTGCACACACTTCATGCATCATATTTTGCTTCATCCAAATTGGAGCTTTTCACACCAACGAATATGTGAAGGTTTTGATCCTTCAAGTCTTTTGCATGTTCAGTAGTTTCAAGCTCCTTTGTGTCAGAGCTTTGACTTTGAGATCCTTCACAGATCATCTCACCTTAAACTTCCGTATCTTTCACCAATTCTGTGCAATGCATTAGCATGATGGTCCGACTCAGAAGGTAGGGGGGTTAGGGTTGCATGATTCTGGAAAGTAGTCTTCTTTCTTTGATGAATGCCCATGGCTGCTTGTGCCCAAAAATTGCTTGCATTTTGCACATGTACAATGCTGGCATTCAGTGCAATTGTTTTACTTCAGGAGCTTGGTCAGCTGGAGATAAAGCATGGACTCTTGCAGCTAGCTGAGTCATTGAGTTTCCTCCACACAAATGCCCGTCTCATCCACTGTGCTATCTCACCAGAGGTAAGAAAAGCAAAACTCTTCATTGGCTGCTGCTGCTGCTGCTGCTGCTGCTGTTTGATAGAAAAAAGAACCACCTGACCAAAACACTGGTGCTGCTGCCAGTGCATTGCCTGAAAGATAAGATTTTTTATAATGTACACTTTTGGTCTTCCAAGGCTCTTCATAATGTCTGCTGAATGCATCATCAGTTTTGTGTTTTTTAGCATTGAAAAAGAGCTCTACCAGAGCTGGATTCCATCAGCTGTATGTATAATGGGTTGTTAGTGATAGTTTTTTGGTTGTAGAGTCCAAATTCAGGAAGTTCTTTGTGTGTGGCAGTCAGTCTATATCACAGCAAGTGGAGCATGGAAGCTGGCAGGCTTTGGATTTGCTGTAAACATGGGACAGCCTGATCCCAACGGTGGACCCACCTTCCATTTTTCGGTACATGTTCTCAAATGCTCATGCTCTTGTCAGGTTGAATGTGGGTTCTTCTGAAGAATGGGGAAAAATGAAGACATTTTCATTATATATGAAGATATTGCATTCCTAGCAATGGGTTCCTGCACAGACTGGTGTTCTGTTGTTCTCCAGTGGGTACTTGTAGATGTGAGATCAGGACACTACTTCTTGTGATCTTTTGTAGCCAGGTGGGTTAACCTGTGAAAGGGTATAACTTGCAAGCAGCAGATCATCTTATGACAGGAGATCTTGTATGTTGAACAAACAGGAGTATGATGTGGAGGATGTGGACATGCCCTTATACCCACCACTTGACTACACTGCACCAGAGCTCACACGAAAGTCAAATACTGGTCCTTCTGCTTCCACTGACATATTCAGTCTGGCTCTCCTCGCTTATCATCTACTGTCCCGACAATCTCTTCTTCAGTGCAAGAACAATCTTCGAACAGTATGTTTTTAGGGTTTTTCGGGGCACTGAACTATTGGATAACAGTTGTTAGTTTTTTGAGGGCTGTGTTGTTGTGGGTAATTGGGGGGGTTGCTTTCTATTTCAATATTCTAATGCCTAGTTTGAGAAAGTATTTTCACAAAGTGCGACGTATTGAAACCAACTGGGATCTTTCATGAGCTTTGCACCTTTTTTTGGCTTCCTGCAGTATGCAAGTAAGGTGTCCTTCCTTGCAAATGAGAGCTTTTCAAATATTCCATCGGATATTGTGAAAGACTTGCGGTTGATGCTGAATGTGGATGAGGTTTCTCGACCAAGTGCTCTCGACTTTACGGGTAAGAAGGATCCATAAATCCACAAATCGTCTGTAGTAGACCACCACCCATGCTGAACTCCCTTGTTTTCTTTGTGTGTGAGTAGTGCCTCATTGCTGTCCTCAAACTAGTCATGAAATGAGTAGTTTTTGTGAATTGTAGATAAACCACAATGGGGTCACCACCAAGGGTGCTCATTTTCAGTGTCCATTAGTTGTATCTTGTGAATTTGCAAGAAGAAAATGTGTTGACATTGAAAGGTAGACCTGTGATTCATTCTTACCAATACCCATCAATCTGTCTAGAAAGGACTAAATAGCACTACTTTTCATGCTGATTTTTGTAGGTTCTGCCTTCTTTCGAGATGACACCAGGTTGCGGGCTCTTCGGTTCCTTGACCATATGCTTGTATGTACATTTATTGCTCCTCACAAACTTAGAATTATTACAGAGACATCTGTTGGATACCATATGTATCTAAGTATAGAGAAAGTTCTTTATGTGAATGAAGATCTTTTTGGGGTATTCCACGTGTGTAGGTCAGACAAGACTAGAGATGTCAAGATCAGGGCAAGGGTCCAACAATTCTTAGAAAATTTTCAAACATTCTCAAGCATGTCTTTTTCCTGATGTATTAGATCTTAAATCACCCGGATGAATTGCATGTTGCAAATATAAGAACCATTGAAAAGCTGACATTGCTAACAGAAAGATGCTGAAAAACTCTTAAAACTTCATCTTGGCTTGTGCTGCGGGAATGGGTAGGAAAGGGACAATATGCAGAAGACACAGTTCCTGAAAGCTTTGGCAGATATGTGGACTGGATTTGATGCCCGTGTGCTGCGCTACAAGGTTTGTCATCTTTGCTTTCTTTGTTCTTTTGTGGACAAGAAGCTGCAGCATGCAAATTGAATATCCTACATGCATTGTCACAGTGAAAGAATTTCTGGTTATCTATCTATAAGCTGATCTATCTCATTTCTGATCAGTCACGTTGCGTCTACCTGACAATTTTTTTTGGGTTTTGTTCTTGGGTGAAGGTGCTACCACCATTGTGCGCAGAGCTTCGGAATGAGATAATGCAGCCAATGGTGCTCCCAATGGTACTCACAATAGCAGATTCCCAGGTATAACCTTTTTTTTCCAGGCCCTCAATCAAAGGAGATTCTCCATCATCATCATCCAAGCAGGGATTTGTGGGTAGGATGAGCCATTTCTGAGGCTTCCAAGGATCACATAAGTGTGGGTGTTTGACAAATTATGCAGGAAAAAGTGGATTTTGTGTCTTCAACACTTCCAGCATTGTTGCCTGTGCTTGGCTCTGCTACAGGGGATACTCTGCTGCTTCTTGTGAAACATGCAGGCCTCCTCATCAATAAGGTGTGCCTCACAGTTCATCCTTCAGGGCTGAGTGGTGCTTGTCTAGACTAAAGTGCAATTTTTTCTCAACTCTCATTGTGTATTAGATAGTTCTAGATGTGGTATAAGGTCTAGAGCTCTTAAACCCATTTCTTTCTGTATCTGTGGATTGTCTCTTTTCTATCACATCAACAGTCCTTCAGTATATGCTTTTATTTGGCTTTGAAGACCGTTGAATGGTGCACTTCAATTGGATAAAATATATATGTGATGCAGGTGGGAGCAGATGTATTGGCCACCAATGTGGTGCCAATGGTGGTACGTGCATTTGAAGACCCAGATGCACGAATGCAAGAGGAAGTCTTGAAGCGTACACTGACCCTCACCAAGCAGCTTGATTTCACGGTTAGTCCTCTGAATTTGTGTCAAGTGTTCCAGATACTAGAGCTCTACATTGGTTATGGCCCAAAACATTTGTACCCAGGAGAGGAAGAGAAGCTCTCGGTCACCCTCTTCTTTCTTCCACTCTTTTTCATGTCCAGAGTTTCTGCAATCAGTGAGATCTTTCAACTGAAAGCGTGTCTTTCTTTCTTGTCTTCTTCAGGTACTGAAGGAATCTATTCTGCCTCGTGTTCATGGGTTGGCTCTCAAGACCACAATGGCTGCAGTGCGTTCCTGTCACTCTCTTCCTTCATCCTCTTCCAGGTTTTTGACTTGATAGGAGTATTGACCTTTCAGATTCCTAAGCATTGGGGAATGTAGTGTTTGTGACTGCGGTTGTGTTGGCGTCGTGCTTAGCTAATGGAGCTCTTTCTACGCAACAGCAGTATTTTAGCTCCCTCACACTTCTACTGTTATCTTTGGAAGAGTGAAGGTTGAAGGGATTACTTGGAATGTAAAGATCAAGATGCCACCACATAAGTGTCTAATATTGTGAAAGATCAGGTGCGTGTGAATGCACTCCTATGTCTAGGAGAGGTGGTGCCACGGTTGGACAAGCCAGCTGTGCTGGAGGTCCTGCAAACATTGCAGCGTTGCACTGCTGTTGATCACTCTGCTCCCACTCTCATGTGCACATTGGGTGTTGCATCAGCAATTTTCAAACAGGTCAGTCAATCTTCTTTTCTTTCCTGTGTTTTTTTTTTCATCTTCTTCTCTCCTCCTTGTATCTTCTTTTTCTCTTCATGTTTTTTTCCTCCTCATGTTGGTTCCATTTTGTTGTTTCTGTCATTTTTATGTTTGTTGAGCTACCCAACATCATGGCTATTTTGTCCGTTCTGATGCGTAACTGAGAGTCTCTAGTTGAAGTGACGGCATGGATTGCAGGGCAGAGACAGGGGGACATGGGTTGCATTTAAAGTAGTGTTGTTGTTTGGTTTGCAGCTTGGAACTGAGTTCGCTGCAGAGCATCTGCTTCCATTGCTGTGTCCGTTGCTCATTGCCCAGCAGCTGAACCTCCAACAGTTTGCAAAGTACATGCACTTTGTGAAAGAAGTTATCAGGTTTGCTTTTGTGTTTTCATCTCCTCAAAGCTCAGATAATGTAGTATTGCCAGGTGCACTTGGACAATTTTTTTGTCTCTGCAGTCTAGACTGAAGAACCATTGAGCATGGATAAGGGAGGGCATAATGGCCTTAGTTGTGCATCCCCCTCCTGACTTACCTTGAGTGCTTCAAATGTAACAGGAAAATAGAGGAAAAACGGGGTGTGGTAGTGAATGAGGCAGAACCTGTTTCTTTGGATGTGAAATCCATGGCCCTGAGTGATCCTGCAAAGGAGAATGTCAGTGCCACAAGTAACAGTACAAAGAGCAATTCATGGGACTCAGATTGGGATGTCTCCAAGGGCAAGACAAAAACTGCAGGGGGAGGTGCTACAATAGTGCCCTCAAAGGCTCCTTCTCAGATCCCCAGTCTTAGCACTGCACCTACCACATCACCTGTTGTACCTTCATTGACTACAATGGACACCTCTCAGCAGCAACTATCGTCTCTGAGCTTTGAGTGGCCTCCAGCAGCACCTCTGGCAGCTGTTCAAGCACCAAATCTTCAACCTGGCAACACAATTGTTAGCACTGGAAATGCAACTCAAGCCTCTCGACACACTAGTATTGATTTTGGAAAATCGAGTTTTGGGTCCGGGATGATAAATCAGAGTTCTACAAACACTGGTCTAAATGGTGGTTTCGGAAGTGTTTCATTGGAAGCAACAGCTGTACAGGCCAGAGAAGATGATTTTGACCCATTTGCAGACTGGCCACCACGTAGCGGTAGTGCAGCAACAAACACTGTAGCTGTGGGTGGGATTTCACGGCATGCAAGTTGGGGAAGTGGGTTGGGTGCATCAAAGGATTCAATGCTGAAGACCTCTAACCCACCGTTGAGTATGAGTGAATGGAGCATTCCATCAGCAGCTCAGAGCACTCCACAGCCAGCCCCACGCAATGTTGAAGATTTCTTTGTTTCTCCAAAAGCCCAAGACAGCAATCCCTTGAAACTTGCACCGCCTCCACCTTCAGGTCTTGGACTTGGAAAGGGAAGAGGTAGGAATCCAATGCGACCACTACGGTCATCAAAGGCAAATAATCAAACAAGCGGCAGAAGTGACCAACCACCACTCTTGGATCTCCTATAGCTTTTGAAAAAGGCAATTTCCAGAATGCACTTTGTTGTGGATGAAAAAGCTTTGTAGCTCAAATCAATGTTGCAATTCTTGAGAGGCTGCTTTCTCCATCACCTTGCCATCAGCTGTGTACATTTGAAATTGACTTTTGACCACAATAATGTGACTGGACATCCATAGTCCCTCTCTGTTTTTTTCTTTATAGCTTATATCTGCAGCTGGCACTGTGGAGCAGGGCCTCTCGGTATAGATGTATTTGGTGCAGAAAATCATTGTGAATTATACCCTTTTTTGTAGTCAACTGTGACTGCTTTGATGTCGAACATTTGGAGTTCATGGAATGAGTTCACTTGCAGCTGCTCTGTTGAGGCATCCTATTCACCCTGCATACTGTCAAGGGCAGTTAGTAATTCTCACACTTGGAATGTATATCTGTGTCAGATTCTGCCTTTCTCTTTCCACCAAAAAACTCTGAAATCCTTCCTCCAGCAATTTCTCCAAATGGATATCTAAGTAAACAACTCCCAAAAGATCTCTCTACATCCTTTCTCAATAAAATCTGCACCAAAATTTCTGAGGCAAGCAGAATGTTCTGTTTTCTCAACATTGATACACATTGATGAAACTGCAAATTACCACCACCCCATGTAGTTAAATTTCCACATCCCACACTCTCATCACAGCCATCCATTTGAATGAGTGTGAATGAGCAAGAGTTTCCAGCTACAAGACAGGTTGGGTGTGAAGTCAGGCACATCCTTCACCTTTGAATACTGGGGAATAACAGAAGTAGTATCTGAAATGTTTTCTAAAACATGCAAAAGGAAAGCATAAGATGCAGAGAAGGCAGATGTGCTTGATCAACAGTTGTGTATTGTATAATGTGGACTGCTAGATACATTTGTGCACATGTGAAGTGTATTGCCTGCCACAGGAGCATGGGTTGATTCAAGTGCATCATCTTTTGTTGCTGACTTTGGTGTCAATGTAGTGGCCCAATTGGCCAGCAGAAATGGGAGATCTGCATCCATGCATGTACCCACTCCACCCCACACAAGCATATTAACAAAATCTTGCCACGATTCACCTCTCACTTCATACACTGCCCTCCACCTCAGCTGGCTGTAATACCACACGAGCTCGGTGTGGTACACATCACCATCATTAATGGACAAGAACTCCCCTTTGCAACAACCCATATCAATGCCATGCTGCACCATGACTGCTCCCAATGACACCCCTATGCCAAAGATGGAATGGTTGCTCCATGTTGAACTTGCCTTCTCCAGCCTAATACCAGTGTAAAACCTTGCCTTGAAGCTATGTCCTGATGATGCCATACGCACTGCCCAGATTGTTCTCACCTGCCGTGTCTTTGGCAGTGACACTGAACAGAAGTCGTAAAGTTTTTAGTTCTATCACCACCCACTTCTCTCTGGCTGCAGCCAGAATCTCAGGCATCTTCAGAAGCTGATTCACATTCTCACCAGGTTGCATCATCTGCCAATTAGCTGTAATCAAAATTGCTTTGCTGTTTGTTGATCTCCAAACCCTACCTAATACTATTAACCAGAGCACTGCTGAAGAATGGTTGCTGGAGCTTTGAAGCAATCAGGGACATTGTGTGTGCAGCAGCTTCAGGAAATGGAGCTGCTGGAACCATCACTTGCACCCCATAGCTTGCAGTAACACAAGCTCCTTCAATGCCACTTCTTTCTTCGAGCACCTACTCCAACTGCTAGACAAGATTGGATCCACTCTTGAGATTCTGCAAGAAAATCTGCCCACAACAAATGTCCATGTCACTTCTCCTAGCTTAAAGCCTGAACAGATGCTTCAATTTTCTTGGGAGAGATAGGTAACTAGTCTTCTCATGGAGAAATTGCTAGAATCAATTTGCTGATTCTTCAACATGGGTTCTTTCAATTTGCTAATTCTTCAACCCTGAGGTGATTCTTCAACATGGGTTCGTTCAATTTGCTGATTGTTCAACGTGGGTTTTCTTTTAATTTGCCGATTCTTCAACCCGGAACTGATTCGTCAACATGGGTTTTCTCTCAATTTGCTGATTCTTCAACATGGGTTTCCTTTTAATTTGCCGATTCTTCAACCCTGAACCGATTCGCCAACATGGGTTTTTTCTCAATTTGCTGATTCTTCAACATTGGTTCTTCACTCCAATTAGAGTTCATAACTTCTGCATGTGCAAAACAGGTGCAAGGAGCTGTAGGGTTTGAAGGTATGATCACAAGAATCTAAAACCCTAAAACCCATCTGCTTCTACTTATGCTGCACCAAACTTTTGCTGGCCCTCAAGGACTCAAAAGACAAGAAGGAAATGTGGCCATCTCCGTCTACTCTCTCTAACTATTTCTTTTCTTTTTTGGAATATCCATTGCATGTGCAATATTTCAAGCCCCTTTGTGAACACTCTCTTCTTCTTATTCTTCTTCTTCTCCTATTTTTTCTCCTCATCCAAATTTGCCGCTGGATTCTTGACCTATTTCCAGAACACCAAGAATCCTCGGTTTCCGACCCAAAAATCTCGTGAACCACAGCTCTCTTCTTCTTCTTCTTCTTCTTCCGCCTTCTCCCACAAAGCTCAAATTTCGCACCCAAACTCTTCCGGGGGAAGCAATTGATGCTGCAGACTCTTGCATGCGCTACACCGCTACAGAACAATCACAAGTCTATAAACCTTAAACCCTAAATCCAAATCCTAAGCCCTCTCTTTAACTCCACACACACTTGATCCTGAAATGTGAACACCTATCACAAAATGAACTAATGAACTTATGATTACATTCATTGCTGATTTTTCATTTGGATATGACACAAATGAACTAGGTAACCGGCTCAAACACTCAGGTTATCATGAATAGTCTCAATGCTCGAAGCTATTCACAGTAACCACCATGTTTGAGCCAATTATCGGATATAAAAAATTGTATCTGAGCACTGAAGCTTGTGGGTTATGGGACATAGAAGAGCATGAGTTATGAGGTTCAGCCGACTAGCAACCAGGAACATGCAAAAAGGCATGAGGGAGGTACACAAATATCTAAAGGCAACAAGATATGCGATATAAGTGGAAAGCTTTTATCCAACAACATGCCCAACGAAAATACAAACAT
>Ga0116229_10013977_pt1 | contig 11237 bp, 10 predicted proteins | sample S1TSphgellanicum_3_FD_87313 | JGI IMG/M metagenome (GOLD analysis project Ga0116229, IMG submission 87313) | Host-associated microbial communities from peat moss isolated from Minnesota, USA - S1T2_Fc - Sphagnum magellanicum MG | ecosystem: Host-associated > Plants > Peat moss > Unclassified... | reverse complement strand
CTTCATTCTGTGAGACCTACATTCCATAGTTGGTATTTGGGAGTGACCCATGCCTTAAGATACACAGTTTCTCCAACTTTTAAGTTTGTGCATCATTCCATTGGGGGCCTGGGAGTGGCCACATTTTGTTCAATGCTGATACCATCTATGTTTGAGAAGCTTGACATTTTTCTCTTGTGGGGTGATGCAATTATCAGATTGTGAGGGATCCAGTCAAACTTTTTCCATGCCTCCATTTAGCATTGCTCCAGAAGATGTTGATAAAGAAATTGAAACTGATGATGGATTGCACGACATCGAGACACTTTTCAACATGCTGCATGACCTTGAGCGACAGGTACAAGAGAAAGAGCAAACACTGCATGAGCAAACTGCGTTGCTGAAGAAGATAGATCAAACCCTCCGAGAGCGAGATGTGACAATCCAAAAGCTTCTTGCAGGAGAAGGAGGATTCAAGCTGCAAAATTTATGTGTTGTCCAATAAACCTGCATTGTCAATAGCTGTTGTGGATATGTATATTACTGGGTATTGGACTGTTGCTGTCAGAGGCTCATGCAGGAATTGGATTGAGGTCCAACTGATCAGGTGGTGGTGCAAGATTAGTACTCTGTAGTGTGGCCCTTTTTGGATGCAAAGAAATGACTCGAGGGAAGCCTAGACATGTGAGAAGATGTTTTTCAACTTGTGGCATTAGGTAGTGGGACTGGTACCAGTTGTGGTGGGGTGTGCTTCTTTGCTCTTGTAAACTGAAATATAACCACGGATTTTACAGTAATGTCATTCCACATATACTACTATCATCACTGTGCTTTTAAGCATCATAAAGAACTGTGGATCAGGAAAAGTTGTCAATCTTGATCTCCTAGTGATGTTCGGAAATGAGATAAGCCCTGGAGGCCATCCTCTGTTGATGACAAAGGGTGTTCAATTGACCACATTCATTCCTGTATTGGTTGATTGTGATTCACACTATAGTAAACCTCTACAGTCATGCCCATTTTAAGCACATTCTTGTTTGTGTCACACGGTTTTTGGTAACCATCTGTTTTAGTAAAAACACCATTTTTCAGAGTCATGATCACACTCATTAGTAGCACAAATTATTTGCATAGCTTTTTTTTGTAAATGTGACTATAATGAGAAAATCTAAGGCAAATTTTAGGGTTTTATAAAGTGTAATTTCCTTTAAGGCAATAATAGTGTTCCTTTGTGTTCCAGTTGTGCAAACTACCAGCAATGGATCTAGTTGAAGAGAAAAGAAAAGACAACAACTTTCTAGTGCAAACAAGCAAAAGATATGCAAGATTGCCATGAAAGTAGAAAATCTTAATTTAAAGAAATCTAGTTAACAAGATACACAAATTAATAGTTAAGAAGCTGAAACTCAATGTAGATTATCACATTAAAACAGGTAAAAATCACAACCTTCTTCAAGTCTACTAATGCATAATAGCACTTAGAATAACCGATGTAAAAAATCGAAACAATTGGCACCTTTATTCTAGCATAAAAGGGTTCCTTTGTAAATTTCTTTTGCATATAATCACAATCTTGTAAGGGTTTATATGGAATGTGACTGTACGCGTTTAAATCATAAATTGTTAGTGTCACCAAAAAAGTGGTCACCAAGGATGTGATTATAAAGGGGGTTTGCTATATGGTTTACTATATCAAGATATAGCGGATTTGCAATTCAAACTTGGTGCCTTTGGATACTTCGCAGCATTTATTTTTAGTGGATGATGCCTTTCAAACTTGGTGCCTTTGGATACTTCACAGCATTTATTTTTAGTAGCTGCCAAGGCATCATCGCATTAAGTTTCTCAACACTTGAAGAAATAAACATTTCCAAATTTGCTAGCATATTGGTTTTTTAGTCATGGGAATCTACTTCGTGGAGAATTAACGTCATTTGACTTCAGTTGTCAAATGTTTTCTTCAATTTGTTGTGATGCACAACAATAATACTTGCCATTTGAATTCATTACAATAAACTTTTCTATGTAAAACAATCCAAAATGGGCTGTAATCATATTATGAATATTCTCAAAGGGTTCTCTCATATCCATGAACATCACATTTGTCACTATACCTAACCTAATTCTTGGTTGCACATTCTTGCCGCAATCACAAGCTGCTCTACTATGTCAGCTGTAGTAACAAATTCGTTTCAAACCTATTTTTGTGGTGTAACAAAACGAACAGTTCATAGCACATCCTATCTGGCTCCGAACACAAACAACCATATGATTTCTAGGTTCTGGATCAAAACAGTCTCCATCTCAGCACCAAATTCCTCAACAAAGATTACAATGTTTTGCATCTGATCTTAGATCTTGCATTATGGATATCTTCCAGCACAAGAGCATGGAAGTTGGCATTGTCCTTGTGTACAACTCATAGCCTTCTTTTTAGGTCCTGAATCTCAGAATGTAAAAGCCCTGGATTCCAGAATTCATGAAACCATCGCTCACCTTGGCAATGATCTACACAAAATCTTTGCCAAGAATGATATAAGATTTCAAGGGGGGTTTCCTTAGAGCTTCTTTTAGAGCTTCTTTCACTGCTTCATTTTTCCCACCTTTTGACAGTTCCATCCTTGATAAGCCTTGCCATTTTCAAGCCCACACCTGCCAAGCCAAATCAACACTTATTTTTTTATTTAAAAAAACATCCAAATCTCTGTTACAAAGAAGGAAAAGACATATGGTGATGGACATTCTACTTCACAAGTCTCCATCAAACCGCTCTACACTTCCTGGAATCAAGCATCAAAGTCATTCAATGCCCCTAACTACAAGAAATAGAATAGTGATAGAAATCACCTCACCCATATTATTGCTTTCATTCTCAATAACATCAAAGATGCGTGGATATACCTGGCCATTCTTTGTCTGGACTTCAAGCTCCTAGTCAATGATGCATGTGTGCATGAACAAAAGGTGTTTTTCTTGCACTGTCCTTTCTCCACCTCAGAGTCAAAACCACAGTTTGACCAGGTTAGTAATGCCACATGATGAATAAATCTGAGATCACAACATGAAAATTTTCCTGGAAAGGAATTTGAAATAAAAGAGGATATGTGATGTCTAATTGGAAATCAGATGTATACAGCTATGCTATGACTTGCTATGAAATCCTATCTGGGCTCACACCCTTTGAAGGAATTCCTAGGGGAAATTTAGCAGAGGTCACGGCAGGATTGAGACCATCCTTACCTAATTCACTTCCCACCTCTTTGTCATCCTTGATTGAGTGTTGTTGGGATGGTGATGTCTGAAGGAGGCCGTCTTTCTCAACGATCTCCACTAAGCTCAGGCATCTGAAAGGGATTTATTTGATAAGTGGTAAGTACTTTTGCAACTAAATTGACAAGTAATAGGTTGGTGCAAAGAAGTTGGGTGAGGGTGGAAGCTGGTGACAAATGTTGAATGGTGTTGGTTTTCAGCCAATCAAGGTAAATGTTTGCTTCATTCTGTTTGAGAGTGCCAGGAATGAAACCTACATTCCATAGTAGTTGAAATCAAATACCATCACATTGTCTCCCTTTTGCAAGATGCAAAACACAACATTTTAGTACAAATTACTTTACCACCTCATTCATGTTGTAAGTTGTGCCTTTTGGTGACCAATTCTTCAATGTCAATGAGCCACTAAAGGCCCAGGAGCCCCCCATTGGTGTGAAGCGGTGGTCTCTTGTATTGCTGTATAGGGAGGGGTTGCTTAGAAAAGGGCTATTTGAGTAGGTGAGAACATCTAAATTCAGTAAATTTTAGGTACCTATCTCCAACATGTCCAAACTATATATACAGTATGATTCCATAGAGAAAATCCTCCAGTCACCCTACATTTTTTGTTGAATCATTTACATTTTAAAGAGCATATATTGAAAGAAGACCTTTTCTCCTGGCTTGGGTGTCACAAGCTCCTCCTGCACACCATCGAATGAATCCATGAAATTGTACACAGACATAATTTGGTCCTCCACCGTATCTGTGGTTGCATTTGAATTCATAACAAGAGCAGAATTTGAAGTTTGGCAAAATGTTATAATCTGGGGCACAACTCCTGAGGTTGAAATGGCTACTTTCAATGGACTCAAATGCAATCCCTGTCCATTTGTCATAATCTTGACAGCTGTAATCTTATTATGAATATTCTGGAAGGGCTTTCCCATATCCGTGAACATCACATTCGTCACTAGACTTGACCCTAATTCTTGGTTGCACATTCTTGTTGCAATCACAAGTTGTTCTACTACGTGAACCATACTAGAATTTCCCTTCAAACCCATTTTTGTGGCATGGATTTTAGAAGCCATGAAACTAGAGCTCACCTTGGCAATGATCTGCACAAAATCTTTGCCAAGAAGTATAGCAAATTTCAAGGGGGGGTTTGCTTAGAGCTTCCATCACTCCCTCATTTTTTCCCACCTTCGATAGCCTCATCCTTGATAAGCCTTGCCATGTTCAATCCCACACCTGAAAAGCCAAATCCACACTTATTTGAAACATAATAAAGATATTGAAATCTCTGTTACAAAGAAGCAAAAGACATCTCTTGATGGACATTATATTCCACAAGGCTCCGTCAAACAACTCTAGGCTTCATGAAATCAAGCATCAATATCATTCAATGCCCCTAGCTACAAGAAAGATAACTAGTGATGAAAATCACCTCACCAATAATTTTTGATTTTAATCTTGGCAGCATCAAAGATGCATGAATATACTTGACCATTCTTTTTCTGGACTTCAATTTGCTGGCCAATGAGACATGTGTATGTGAACAAGAGGTGTTTCTTTTCCACTGTCCTTTCTCCACCTGAGAGTCAAAACCATAGTTTAACGAGGTTAGTAATGCCACATGTTGAAAAAATCCAAGATCACAACCTGAAAATTTTCCTACAAAGGAATTTGGTGTAAAACATGTTATGTGATGTCTAATTGGAAAGCACTATTGCCCAACTATCCAGAAAATGTGGAACACCAAAGAGAGTAAAACATGAAGACAATCTGTGATCTAGTAGTCTTGGAAATTAGGGTGACTACTTGAGGCCAGACATGAGCCATTTTGGAACTAAGCCATGAACCACAGATCAGATCCTTGAGGCAGTGATTGTTTGTAGAACTATGAAAATGTCATATAAACTTTCAATGTAAGAGGGCTTAACATGTCATCAAATCAAATGGAACAAAATTCTTGTACTGGAGAGATCCAAGTGAGAATTTCAGATGATCAAACGTTCATTATGATATGGTCAGTAGATTCTGAGCACTTTTTTAGCATACTGCATGGAGGAAATAAGGTGAGTAAACAGCACAAAGTTCCACTACCCAACCACAAATGGGGAAAATGGTTTATTGGTCAAGATAGAGCCTAAACCATACACAAAACAAAAGTGTGATCTTAATTTTGTGACTACACTCACAAAGCATCAGAAGGTCACCTTCATTATGTATTTGTTGGCATCTACTGTAAGGAACCAATGAAGTGAGTACAGGGAGAATTCAGGACTACTATAAACATGTTATATCTCTATGAAACTGTAGAGAGAACTTCAAAAAAACATTTTGAAGGTAACCATTATGTCACTGTTCATAAAAACAAAATGAACATAGCAAAGAATGAGAGTGGTCATAAGCTTGTGAGTGTCATTCACAAAGTATTTAAGACCATCACCTTCATCACAAATGACCATGACCAGTTGCCAGTAATCCTTGATTACTTCATCAACTTGTAATGGTGGGTGTATATAAGCAAATAGTAAATCTCCTCCAACTTTCAGGTAAACACTTATTAAAAATCTTTGTCATGAGTTTCTATCTCAATTCTAGAGGCTATGGGAAGTCATGGTATTTGGTGGCATTCATTGGAGACATAGTTAATCAATATCCTCATAAATACTGTATTTTTTTTTGTTAATTTCTGGACCTACAACCTCAAGCTACTTCTCTCCAGGCTGCAACTCACAAATTAGGGGCAACTGTCAGGAGTAGACCTTCCCCTATACATTATGACTTAAAGTCATGTGCAGAAGCCAACGTTACATACGATGGAGAAGACCTCACATGAGCAAGAATGCATGATGCGCGATAGAAGATAACAACAATATGGAAAATCTTTTAAACCTATACTGGATTGCATGCAACAATAGTGTTGAAGTTATTGATGCTCTTTGACCTGTCATCTCATTCTGATCTGCAATCATTAGGGCTAGTTGCCATTTCCAGTAGAACTGTCATCTTTAACTCTAGCTATCCACATGATTCATTAAGGTTCTAATTCATTTTAGAACCTCACTAGTTCTAGCTATTAGGTAGTTAGAGTCATCAAGTTTGTCTTCATCTCTTGTAAATGATTGATCACTCATGTGTTACTTGAGTTAAGCAATCTCTACAAACTATGAAGGCAAAGATTTCTGAACCATGTATGACAAATATTTTCAAACTAAATTGGAACAGAACATACTATATACTATGGCACTGGTTTATAATTCCATCTAGGAATGAGACAAGTTCATGAATGTGAATGGCATTTGTAAGGTTGTAGCTTGCAATGAGCTTACAATGCATGTTCTAGAAGGTAATGACCTGAAAGAGATTTTATAATGTAGTTGGAGGGCACCTTAAATCCATAAGGGAAGGTCATCCTACATTTTTGGGCAGGTTCTTACGTTTCATAAGCGCCCACTACTGTTTCTTTTTCATTGGACATGCTCATTACACATGATAAGACCCTTGGATGGGTGGATTACTAAAATTTGGTGCTGCCCTTGGTAAATTGATTACAGTAAAAGTGGAACCAGCACTTTTCATATTTCGTTAGAAATGAAAGAAGACCATCTAAAACATTAAATGGAGAACTTTGAAACCATAGCTATATCATCTTCCATCAAATTAACCATAGAGGATGCCATTCCAACTTTGTTTTTAGTTTCAAAGCCATGGTAATTCTTACATGCAAGGCATTGGAAAGTAACCAATGCCCATGGGATTGGCTAGGCACATAAACATTCGCAATCAGAAAAACAATATCAACAATGATTTGAAAACATTCCAAATTAGAGGTGAAAACACATGACTAGTAATCCTCACTAGTGTTTGGAAATTGTAACCTAAAAAATTGTTGTTTTGAATTGTAATGCTTCCTAGAATAATATGATTTTTTTTGCAAACTTATAGGAGCAAATCAAGTCTCAACAAAATAATTTGCAAATTCCACAAACAAAAAGATTACACAAATAAAGACAAAAAAACACAATGTCTAAAAAAAAAATTGACCTAGTTTTCATTAGAATGTTCAATTTTTAAATTTCAAACCAACTTCAATGCAAGCTTTGTTCCATCGTTGAGCTAGCTTTTAATAATCTTTTTTGGCCAAGTGATGCACTTCTATAAATTTGCTTTGGTGGACTCTATAAAAACATTTTGAAGGCCACTATAAAAAATTTCAACATTGATGGCATATTGACAAGCTTTGGAAAAAGCATGCCCAAAACATGGCTTGTGAAAGTTGTCTTCTGAATCTAAAGTTTAACATTTCACAATCTATATGAGAGCACTTGTTATTATGTTCAAATTGAAACTTTCATCTTTAACATATGTTATAATCTTATTTCTCAAGCCATATTAATTCAAAAGATCATTCAAGTTCTTTGCCAATGAATGTTATGTAATCTTAAAAGCCTCAAATAAACCAATAGTTACATGCTTTGGTTTCCAATCATATTCCTAAAAAATTATAACCGTGGCAAAGACATTATGAGCATCCTTGGACATCTAGAGATCAAAACTAGGAGTCATGGTGGAATAAGATTCTTCAAAGAAAGGCAAAACATATGTTTGTTTGGTTTTTTTTGCTATGTTAAGCAAAACAACGTGTGAATTTTTTTTTAATAAAGGGAATTAAACATGAGGATAGAAATGCAAGATTAAACACTTCAACCATACACTTTCCAAAAATTATAAAGGCAAATGATTTTTTACAAGCAAAAGTGCAAGATTCTTCAAATTTTTTGTGTTTTGCATCATCCTTTTTGAAAGGGTTTTTGAAGATAAAAAAATTAGATTTGAATGAACTTGATATATTTACCCTTTTTTTAATAGGTTAGTTTTTTAGATTTCCTTTCATTACAAAGTTGACCTCTTTTTCAAAAATTTTCAAATTTTCTAAATGATATGCATCAACATGTTTTTTTAAACATGTTATTCCACTAGTCTTATAATAAGATATTGGATGTTTCCTTAACATAATATAACACATTGACATACAATGCATGATTTGAAGTGTGTCACGTATCATTTTTGAATTGTCATTCACACAAAAAAGTGACAAACAAAAGGTATTTCTATTATGAGGACATCAAATTTTCCTTCTAGGAAATTTGCAATAATTCCAAATTATTCATTTTTTTCATATTTTATAAAATTCTACTTTCTTTAGTTTCCAAATTTTGATTTTTCTTGATTTTTTTCATTGTTTCATTTTCACATTTAACTTCATTGAAAAACATTGCACATCCTTCATTTTGGATTAATGTATTTTCATTTCCACTAAAACCTTCCATTTTTCACATTACATTCAATAAGGCTGAAGGTGGAGAAACTCAAGTAAACAAAATGTCTTTGTTTAGGGTTTAGAGTGAAATATGAATGCCTAAAAAATACTAATGCAAAAATTTACAACAATTACAAGCATAAAACTCACTTTTCATTAGAAGAATGATGTCAAAAGAAATTTTAATACACAAAATTCTTGCACAAAACTTAAAAAATAAAATGAAACTAAATAAAATCATAACAACAAAATAAACATTTTATTAAAAAAATAAGGAGAAAAAAAAACACACACACACAAAATGAAAAAAAAACTATGTCACAAAGAATGTTATTAATTATCACCAAGAAAAGCCCATTCTAAACCCCAACTTACAAAATGCAAAAAGTGAAGATAATACAAATGCTGATAACATTAAAGAAAAGCACAATAACAATACTAATGTAAAAAAGCAAGTACCTGAAGCATGTAACAATAGTTGCACAAAGGAATGATGACAATAGCGTGGAGGGGAAATTGTAGCAATGCAAAGGAAATAATAGTAGGCATTAACACCGCGAAGAAAAGAAAACAACAAAGAGAGACAAACACAAGAAAACACACAACACAAAAAAAAAATTATTAAAAAAAATGGGGCCCAAGCATGACCTTGGGCCCCTTTGTAGAGCAATAGCATGATGCATAAGGTTTGACAGATTAAACACCTAACTCCTAATTGGATTTAAATAAATAAATAAACTCAAACCTAACCATCTAACATGATATCTAGATATGGGCAAGAAATTGATATCCGGATTGAAATTCAAATACTACATGTCTGAATCTCATAAACTTGAGATTTGACACTCAAGATATCACCCCCAGATATCACAATTTGTGATATTCACTAAATATCAAATATGATATCTGGTATGATATCCAAATTTTTGAGATATATGCCCAACACTGGTCAGGTCTCAAGTATAGAATCTTTTTAAATTTCTCTTGTAATTAAAATATTGTAATGGTTCATGTGGTGACTTGATCATATTAAGCATGTATGCATAATGGTAAGAAATTCTCATTCCAAGTCCAGTTTGAAGTATATTGAGGAGTGAGCAATAAGAAATCTGGTGACATGGAAACGTTCATTTTTATAAGCTCTAAAAATGTGTCTTTCATGATATATATGTGCAAAACAGAGCATTGACTGAAAAGAGTCGGCAACTGCTACCTAATAGATGTCACTCCACACTTAAATAGATGCAGAGTTTTTTATAATAAAATTTTGATTTCACAAAAGTGGCAGAACACACACATTTTACACTTCAAAACACCTTGTTCAAGTCGTTTCTAAAAAACATTGCAAAGTAGCAAATATTTGTCAAAAAAAATTCACTGCTTTGAGGGACTTGCCAGAATAATTCTCCCTAATAATGCAAATATACATATACATATCGCTATTGTAAATCTTTGGACTTCCAATATCGCCCTGGTAGGGTACAAATTTAAGTATATCATGGGATATACATTGAATAATAATAGAATAGGTATTAACATTCCTACCAGCGTCACTCTTAAGAAGGGGGGAACTTTCTTTTGAATGTTCTATAAAAGGTCTAGAACCCACCTTGCCTTGACATTGAAATCAATGAATTATATAAAGTTTAGAACCATTAAGCCCAAACCCCAGAACTGACCGTCAAAAAAAGATTGGACATGGCCCCCAAAACTGACAGGTTTTTTGGCTTTTAAAAACATTCCTTAAATGGGTCGTCCATTTAAGAAAAAACATAAGACCCAGCCTTGACAGTCCTTCTAAAAAGCCCCAATCCCGCAAACACTGGTTTTTACAAACATGAACATGGCTCCATTTAAAGATGATCAAGAAAGCTAAAAAAAAATTCAGTTCGTAAATAACTAAGTCAGGCATTGAGACGTTGGCCATTTGAATCATCCATGTGTTTCTTCTTGGATAGTAAGGATTATACATATGGTTTGTGCTGATAGCCCAAGTGTGAACATGAATAACTTTTTCGAGTGTGACCAAGACCCTGACTATAAAGATCAATTGTGAATATATTGTTTTAAATTATTTTGTAGTCATGAAAATTACTTAAAATTTAATATGTCCCCCAAATTAGGTCTAACAATTATGAAATCATCTCCAACCCTAAACCCATTCATCAAAGGCTTTTCAATAATATCAAGAGCTTGTCACAATTTTCATTAAAAATTAAAAATAATTTAGATATTTTTCTTTGACAAGATAGTTCGATATACAATAACTCTTGTGCCATAGGTCAAAACATTATGAAATCACCTTGGTGCACCCCTACTTGTGCAGGGCTGCCCAACAAGACCAAGAGCCTAATGAGGAGTGTCATGGTTTGAGACATCTCAATGTGACCAACAAACAAACAAACAACCATACTCAATAAGTAGATTGTGAATGTCCTCATCAATGACATGCCCTGATTGGGTTTGTGGGGCATGTCACTTATTCACATGTCATGTCTTATATAAAAGGTAAACAAATCTATACCCATGTTGGAACTTGGGAGGACTTAAACTTGAGAAATATATAACAGGGCCGGATCCTCCAGGCTTGACTTAGGTTTTTTTTTAATGCCATGTTTGTTGGGCATGCTTGAAAATATATGGCTGCCCCAACAATGTGCAAAAACTAACCACTTAT
>Ga0116229_10013976_pt1 | contig 11237 bp, 12 predicted proteins | sample S1TSphgellanicum_3_FD_87313 | JGI IMG/M metagenome (GOLD analysis project Ga0116229, IMG submission 87313) | Host-associated microbial communities from peat moss isolated from Minnesota, USA - S1T2_Fc - Sphagnum magellanicum MG | ecosystem: Host-associated > Plants > Peat moss > Unclassified... | reverse complement strand
TGATCTCGGCGATCCGCGTCAGGGCATTACCCACGTCATATCGCCTGAGCAGGGCGTGGTCCTGCCGGGCCTCACTTTGATCTGCCCCGATAGCCATACCTCAACCCAAGGGGCGCTGGGCGCTCTGGCCTGGGGCGTGGGGTCGAGCGAGGCCGAGCATGCGCTCGCCACAGGGGCGCTGCGGGTGGCCAAGCCCAAGGCGATGCGGGTTACGGTGACGGGCGCCTTGGCGCCGGGCGTGACGGCCAAGGACTTGGCGCTACATATCTTGGCGGCCCTGTCGTCGGGCGGGGGCGCCGGTCGGGTGATCGAGTACGGCGGCGCTGCGATCAAGGCGCTGTCCGTCGAAAGCCGGATGACTCTTTGCAACATGGCGACCGAGCTTGCGGCCTTTTCGGCGATCATCGCGCCGGACGAGGCGACCTTCGCCTATCTCAAGGGGCGGCCGTTTGCGCCGACCGGCGCCGCTTGGGACAGCGCGGTGACCCATTGGCGTACGCTGTTCAGCGACGAGGGCGCGGCGTTTGACGCCGACTACACCTTTGACGCCGGCGAGGTCGCGCCCATGGTGACCTGGGGCGTCAGCCCGCAACATGCGGAGCCCGTGACGGGCGCCATTCCCCTGTTTGAGGCTGTCGCTCATCGCGATACCCGCGACAGCTATGATCGCGCGCTGCGCTATATGGATATCGAACCGGGCACGCCGCTTGGCGATCTGCGGATCGACGCCGCCTTCATCGGCTCCTGCACCAACAGCCGCCTCTCGGATTTGCGACGCTCGGCCGCCATCCTGAAAGGTCGCCGGGTGGCGCCGGGCGTGCGGGCGATCTGCGTACCGGGATCGAGCACGGTGAAGCGGGAGGCTGAGGCCGAGGGGCTCGACCGCATCTTTCTCGACGCCGGGTTTGAATGGCGGGAGGCGGGTTGCTCGATGTGCTTCTTCGCGGGCGGTGAAAGCTTTGGCCGCCAAGAGCGCGTGGTCAGCTCCACCAACCGCAACTTTGAGAGCCGTCAGGGGCCGCAGACGCGCACCCATCTGGCCTCGCCGGAAACCGTCGCCGCCTCGGCCATCGCCGGCCGGCTGGCGGACCCTCGCGCCTTGCCGGCGATCTGATGCGCGCCTTCACCACGCTTGAGGGGATCGCGGCGCCCCTGATCCGGCCCAATGTCGATACCGATGCGATCATTCCCTCGCGGGAGATGAAGGGCGTCTCCAAGTCGGGCCTCGCCGACGGGCTGTTTGCGGGCTGGCGTTACCTGAATGAGCGCGAACGCATTCCCGATCCAAATTTTGTGCTGAACCAGCCGGCCTATGGGGGCGCCTCCATTCTTCTGGGCGGCGAGAACTTCGGCTGTGGATCGAGCCGGGAGCACGCCGTCTGGGCGCTCGCCGAGTACGGCTTTCGCGCCGTGCTGGCGCCCTCGTTCGCGCCGATCTTCGAGAACAACTGCTTTCGCAACGGCGTCCTGGCCGCGCGCCTGAGCGCCGAGTTCGTCGAGCATATCGCCACGTCGGCGGGGCCGGTGTTGATCGACCTGCCGGCGCAGCAGGTCAAAACCCACGACGGAGCCACCGCTAAGTTCGACATCAACTTGGAAGCCAAGGAAATGCTGGTGCGAGGCCTGGACGCCATCGCGCTGACCCTGACGATGTCCGATACCATCGCCACCTTCCGCGACCGTGATCGGCGCCTTAGGCCGTGGGTTTATCTGTAGGCGGTCAACCGGACGCCCAAAGCATGTTTCACGCGAAGGCGCGAAGGCGCGAAGAAGAATAAAAAATCTGACGCCTAAGGGCCGCCTATAGTCTTGTCTTCGCGTCTTGGCGTGAGACTCAATTAAACGGAGCGCGCTTCCAGCCGGGCGACGACGCGCTGCAACCACGGTCGCACCCTCAGGAACGCCCGATAGGCGGCCTCCAGCGCACGCAGCGCAAAGGGATTGCGGGCCAAGAGTCCAAGCGGCTTGAGCGGCGGGATTGCTCGCCACATGGCGGCGAACGCCGCCGCGCCAGATACCAGCCGCCCGTCCTCCATGGCGTGGAAGCGCGCCAATAGCTCCGCCCGGTCCATAGGGCAGACCCCCACATCGGGCGACGCCACATCGAGAAACTGGATCGCGCCCGCCCGGTCGAGCCGACGCATCAGCGCAATCTCGCGCCGACACAGCGGACAGCCTCCATCGAACCAGACGATCAGCTCAGCCATGGGCGTTAGATAGGCAGCCGTTGGCGCCATGGGGAGAGCATGGGCCCAAGCTTGCCCGTCGTGCGCCTGTTCGAGCCACATGTCCGCGCTGTCATACCGAGCATGATCGCCTTGGTTATGAAGGCGCCCCCGGCGAAGGCGGCGGCGTGATCGGCTTTAAGTCTGCGGTCCTACTGTTTTCGAACGTTGCTGAACGCTGAAGCTTAGCCTAGCTTTAGACTTCGCGGCGTGTTGAGGCGTAAATTTCAATCCTAGGTGTGGGAAGTAGGCTTTGACATCAGAAGAAAGGTATCCTGACCTTTGCGATCAAGCGGCCCCCACCGTCCTGGTCGTCGAAGACGAAGTGCTTATCCGCATGACTTTGGCGGCTGTGCTCAGGGATGAAGGCTTCACTGTTATCGAGGCCTGCGATGCGGACGAGGCTTTGCTCGCCTTGGCCGCGACCTCTATCGACCTCCTTCTCACCGACGTTCGGATGGAGGGCTCGATGGATGGGCTCGATTTGGCGGTTCAGGTCAAATCGACCATGCCCCACCTGAAGATCGTCGTGGTCTCCGGCCATTTGGCGGCGGTTGAAACCCATGGCGTGGCGGATGCGTTCGTACCGAAACCTTACCTGGCCGAAAAAGTCGTCGAGCGGGTCAAGGCGATTTTGAACGGTACAAATTTGGATCATGCCGTCTGACCTTGCAAACGCCGACGCCTTGCCGTCGTCGAAAACCGTTCTCCTCGTCGACAGCGAAATTATCGTCCGCACGACGTTGAGCGAATATCTCCGAAGCTGCGGATATAGGGTGGTGGAAGCCGCCAGCGGCGAGGAAGCCCTCACCGTTCTGAAAGACTCCGAACTTCCGGTCGATGTGACCCTAACCGAGGTTGAGCTGCGGGGGGACATAGATGGGTTCCAACTGGCGGCCTGGATAAGGCGTCGGCGGCCTCAGATCTCCGTCATCTTGGCGGGCACGCCGAAAAGGGCGGCCAAGGCGGCCGGAGAACTCTGCGAAGAGGGACCCATGATGAGCAAGCCCTACGATCCCCAGCTCGTCGTGGATCACATCAAGCGCTTGCTTTCACTCCGCTGAGCCCCTGCGGCTCTGGATGAGGCGCTGAACAATCAGGAGAGGACGGACGTCGGCGGGATCGCCCGGGCGGCGGGATCGCTGTAGGGAACGCGGCTCCGTACCGGGCGTTACACGGGTGAAGGCTGAAGGCCAGGGCCGAAACTTGCTCGCAACATGCGCGCAAGCTTTTGCATCCACGATTGGTCAGCCTCGTCAAAGAGGGCGCTTGTATGAGAACTTCCCTAGGCATTCTTCTATGCGCGGCTGCGGCCTTGAGCACAGCCTCGGCTGCCTATGCCTCCGGCGGCTGCGGTCCCGGCCGCCACAGGGCGCCGAACGGCGGCTGTTACCCCAACGGTCGCGGCATCGTCGTGGCCCCAGGCCTGGCGCTTGGCGTGTTTTACCCCGGCCGCGGCTATTGGGACGGTCATCGCTATTGGGGCCATCGTTATGCTTGGCACGGCGGCTGGCGTTACCGCTAGGCTGGACGGTCTAAGTCACGGCTCAGGCTCATGGCGACAGACGCAGAGCTTGTTGCCGTCGGGGTCGCGGAAGTAGGCTCCGTAATAGTGAGGATGGTAGGCTGGGCGTGGGCCCGGCTTACCTTCGTCGCTCCCGCCGAGTTCCAGCGCCAGCGCGTGGCAGCGATCCACCATGGCGCGACTGCTGGCGAGGAGAGCGATCATCTGCCCATTGCCAGCGCTCGCCGCCTGACCGTCAAACGGGCGGCTGATAATAAACAGCGGCCTATCGGCGTCCGGCGGCTTCCAGCCTACCCAGTCGGGTTCCGAGAACTTGAGCGTCAGACCGAGCGCATCCATCAGCGGCGCGTAGAATTTCAGGGCGCGCGGGAGGTCGGATACGCCGAGGGTTATGTGGGACAGCACCGATGGCGACCTCTGCACGACAGGGGGAGTTATAATGAGCAAGCTTTGGATGAGGCGGGTAGGCCTTTCTGTCAGCTATCATTGTCAAGTCGTCCTTGACGACTGCCTTCACCGCCCGACCAAGTTGCTGCGGGAACCCAAAACCGCTCAGCTCGTTGGCTGAACGCTGATCAACGGTCGAGCTTGGGCCGTCGCCTCGCGAAGGTGGCGTATCGAAGGATTGGACCCATCGGTGAGGAACGGGTAGGCCCCTGTGAGCATGACTCACCTCCACAGTTGCCGGCATTGCGCCACGGTGCATACCCTGCGTCCGCGCAGGTCCGCCGTACTCGACTGCCATGTCTGCGGCTTAAGTCTGGAGCGTTTGACGGGGCGCAGTCTGGATCGCGCCTTGGCGATGTCGCTGGCGGCGTTGCTGTTTCTGTTACCCGCCAACGGGCTGCCGTTTCTGACCACCAGACTGTTTGGCGCGGCGGAGCACAGCCATCTGATCTCTAGCGCCAAGATCTTGTGGGATGAGGGGTGGCCTGGGGTGGCCGTCGTCGTCACCTTGTTTGTCATGGTCTTGCCGATCATGCGGTTCGTGATCCTGACCGCCGTGCTGGGGGCGCTTCGCCTGGGGTTGCGTCCGACCTGGCTGGGACCTGCGTTTCGCTGGTCGAACGAGCTTCAGACCTGGGCCATGGCCGATGTGTTTCTGGTGGCCTTCCTGATCGCCTATGCGCGGCTCGCGGCGACGGTGACGGTGGTCTTGGGGCCTGGCGCCTATTGCCTGATCGCGGCGGGCCTTTTCATCCTGTTGAGCCGCGCGACGCTCGATAAGGCTGCGATCTGGCGGATGATCCAACCCCAGCCGCCTCTACCGGCGGCGATGGCGGTGATCAGTTGCGACGGCTGCGGTCTCCTGACGCCGGTGTCTGAACTGAGAAAGCCTTGCCCCCGCTGCGACAAGACCCTTGAGGCGCGCAAGAAGAACGCCGTCGGTCGCGCGGCGGCCCTCACCCTGGCGGCGGTCCTGGTCTACCTGCCCGCCAACGTATTTCCGATTGCGACGATTCCGATCAATCTGCATCCGACCGCCTACAATATCTTGGGCGGCGTGATCGATCTGACGGCTGCGCACCTCTATGGTTTGGCCGGCGTTGTGTTCGTCGCCAGCTTCGCCATCCCGATCCTGAAGCTGACGGCGATGGCTTGGTTCATCCATGCGGTCCGATCCCATGCGCGAAAGGCGCCTGTGCTGAAGACCCGGCTATTCCAGTTTGTCGATGAGATCGGCCGGTGGTCCATGGTGGACCCCTTCACCATCGCCGCCTTTGTGCCGGTGGTGCGGTTCAATGCGCTGTTGACGGCGCGAGCGGAGATGGCCGCGCCTTTCTTCACGGCGGTGGTGATCCTGACGATCCTCGCCGCCAAAGTCTTTGATCCCCGCCTGATGTGGGATGTTTCGGAGGTCCATGCGTGAGCGACCAGCCGCCGGATGCGCCCGCGTCCTCACCCTCACCCTCGCCCTCGCCCTCGCCACCGCGTATCTACACCGAAGCCATTGAGCGGCGCGGCCGTTGGCCGGGCCTGGTCTGGGCCGTACCGCTGGCGGCTCTGCTCGTCGTGGCCTACCTCGGCCTGCAGGCGCTGGCGAACCAGGGCTATACGGTCGTCGTCACCTTCAAGACCTCGGGCGGGGCGCTGGCTGGCGATACGCCCGTGGTCTACAAGGGCGTTACGGTCGGCCATGTGGTCAAGATCCAGATCGCCCCCGACGCCAGCGGCGTGGATATGACCCTGCGGCTCGACCCGCGCGCCAAGGGGCGGCTCGGAGAGGACGCCAAGTTCTGGCTGATCGGCGCCGAGCCCAACCTGACGGACTTCGCCTCATTGAAGGCCGCCGTATCGGGCGTCAGCATCGGCGTTGCGCCGGGCGGCGGCAAACCCACGCACCACTTCGTTGGTCTGGATCAGGCGCCTGTGGTGCCCCCTGACACGCCTGGCACGCTCTACGCTCTGGAGGGGGTGGAGGTCGGCTCCACGCGTGCAGGCGCAGGCATCTATTACCACGGCCTCGAAGTCGGCCGGGTCGAGCGGGTAGAGATCGCCGGCGTCCAGACGACGCGGCTCCTCATGTTCATCGATGCCCCCTACGACCAGTTGGTGCGTCCTGGCAGCCTGTTCTTCAGCGCCAACGCCGCTGATTTATCCCTATCCGCCGGGCATTTGAACGCTTCCCTGGGGCCGGGCAGCTCCGTGCTCACCGGTGGTTTCGAATTCGATACGCCCGATGCGGCGACGGCTGAACCCAAAAGCCCGCCGGGCAGCGTCTTCCATTTCTATCCAAGCAAGGCTGAAGCCGCCGATCAGCCTGAAGGCCCGCAAATCCATTATCGGGCCCTGTTTGACGCCGCAGCGCTGCGGCCTCAGCTGGGCGCGCCGGTCTGGCTAAGCGGCGTGCGCATTGGCCGGGTGCTGGACTCCGACGTTTCTCTGCCGCCGGGCGCCGAGGCGCCGCGCACGGCCATCACCTTAGAGATCGAGCCGCAAAAGCTAGGACTGCCGACCGACGGCGATGCGCAAGCTCGCACCAACGACGCCGTGCGTCGCCTGCTCCGTGGCGGCTATCGGCTGACGATCAGCCAGACGCCGCCCCTCGTCGGGACGGCCTCGCTTACCTTTGTGCGCAGCGCTGGCGCGCCGCGGGCCGCCCTCTCGGGCGCCGCCCCGCAACTGATCCCGACGGCCAGCAGCGCCGGCCTCGACGACCTCACTACCAAGGTCAATGCGATTTTGGACAAGGTGAACAGCGTGCCGATCCAGGCTATCGGTCAGGATGTGCATGTGATCACCAGCCATCTGAGGGCTTTGGTATCTTCGCCTGAGCTCAGCGACAGCCTCACCCATCTGGACGGGACCCTGACCCAGGCCGATCAGATGATGACAGAGGCCAAGCCCAAGATCGGTCCCCTGATCGACAAGCTCAACCAGGCCGCCGATGAGGTAAGCGGCGCCGCCGCGGCTGGTCAGGCGCTTCTGAGCGGTCAAGGCGCCGGCCAGGACGCCAGCCTGCCGGACGCCCTCCGTCAGCTCAACGACGCCGCACGGTCCATCCGCAGCCTCGCCGACTATCTGGGCCGCCACCCTGAAGCCCTCGTTCGCGGCAAGATCAAGGACTCCAAATGAGCCGTTCCCTTTCAGGTCTCAGCGTCCTCGTTCTCGCCTGCAGCCTGGCCGCCTGCAGTCACAGCGATCAGACGCGGTTCTTCACGCTTGATGCGGTCGCCCCCGCCCAGCCGGTCGCGACCACAGCCGTTGGCGCGCCGATCCGCCTGCGCCGGGTGACGATCCCGCCGGCTCTGGATCGGGTGGAGCTGGTGCGCGAGGCGGCGCCCGGCGAGGTGAAGGTCAGCGATTTCGAGCATTGGGCGGCGCCCTTGGGGCAAACGGCCGTCCAGGTGCTGGCCCAGGACCTGGCGGCGCGACTGCCGGCCGGCGCCCTGATCCCGCCCGCCGCGCCCTTGCCCCCAGGCGGCGTGGATATCGACGTCGATATATTGGCGTTCAATGTCGCGGACGGCCAGGCCGTGATGCAGGCGAGCTGGAGCGAGATTTCGCGGCCAAGCCCACCGGCCAAGGGCGCTCAGCCGCCTGCGCCTTCATCGTCCACCCGGCTGGTGGAGCTGACCGCGCCTGTCGATGCATCCGGCGGGCTCGCCGAGGCGCAAGGGCTCAGCCGGCTATTGGGCCAACTCGCCGACCGGATCGCCGCCCAGGTCGCTTCGCGTTAGTCGCGGTAGCCACACCGCGCCACGCCGGGGATCACAACCAGCCGGCTTCCCGAAGATCCTTGGCGTAGGTTCGGCTGACCGGGGCGGTCAGGCCGTCGGGTAGGCGCAGGCTGATGCGGGCTTCGCTCCGGTCGGCGCCTTGCACCGCGACTCGCGCCACCCACCAGGATCGGTGCGTGCGCGCGCCTTCCAGCCCCGCCAACTCGGCGATGGCGTCGGACAGGCGCATCAGGATCAGGTCCGACCCCCGCGAGGTATGCAGACGCAGATAGTGGTCTTCCGCCTCTACCGCATAAAGGGTTGCGCCGCGCAGGCGGGTGGGGAGGCGTTCCAGAAACCGTGGCGGCGGAGCGCCTTGGGCCGCGGCGTGCGTCTGGATCGGCGCCGGATCGGCCGCGCGGCGTCGCGTCGCCAAGAGGTGCAGGACCGACATCGCGATGGAGATCGTCACGCTGGCTCCAAACACATACAGAACCCACGGCCAGCCATCGCCAAGCCGCCCAAACATCCAGTGCACCATGGCGACGATCAGCGGCGTCAGCACGGTGCTGAGGCCGAGCGCCACGCCCAAGGTGGTCAGGATCGGGCGGCGAACGAGGCTCGGTATCGAGAGGCAATAGGCGCGCGCCCCCTGGTTCGCCAGCGTGCCCAAGGCCAGCAGCACGACCCAAAAGGCGAACCGCTGAGCCATGGACGCGGCATTGGTTCCGAACGCAGCCGAGGCGGACAGAAAAAACGCGGCGCAGAGGACGATGGTCGCGCTGCTGATCGCCTCCGCGCGCCAGCGTTGCGCCATTGGCGAAGCGTGAACGGCATCCACCGACGTGTCGCGAAGGGGCGGCGTCGTTTCACGCATATGAAGCAGATTCGCTCCCGTCAGCGGCTTAGGGGTGCAGCGATCTTATCGATCCGGAACTCCCGATGAACCGAGGAACCGCCGCCATGTCAATCGCGGCGGCGTCGCCATCACCGTTCCCTTGGCCGTGGTGGCGGCCAAGGGCCGTAATCTGAAGTCTCACCGGGCCGGTATGACCCGCAACTTTCTGGGCGGCCTGATCATCGCCGGCGCCTTCACCTTCGTGCCCGGCCGGCTGATGTGGATGATCTTCCTGGGCTGATGATGGAACAGGATAACAATTTGTAAAGGTTACAGGAAAGCGAGATGGGACAACACTTGATCTTCGCGCCCATGGGGGCGCTGGCATGTCTTACGTTCGTGGCTCTGGTGATGATACCGATCCGTCGGTTCGCGGCCGTCGGCGCAGGCCGTGCGCAGACCGACGATTTCAAGTTCGGCGAGTCCGCGCAGGTTCCAGGTGATGTTTCGATCCCGAACCGGAACTACATGAACTTGCTAGAGCTGCCTGTGCTCTTCTACGTTGCTTGCTTGATGTACGACCTGACGTCGAGGGTAGATGGGTACGTGCTCATGATCGCATGGGTCTATGTCGGCTTGCGCGCGATGCATTCCATTATCCATCTGACCTACAACAACGTCAGGCATAGGCTCATTCCCTTCGCCATTAGCAATGTCGTGTTGGCGGCGTTCTGGATGCACTTCTTTTTTGCTAGCCGTTAGCTGGCTTGATTGTGGGCCATAAGCTCCGTGACCGCGCGATGGGCCTGGTCGATGGCGCTGTCCGTATAGGCCTGAGCGCCCGCGTCGGAATTGGCGATGGCGATGCGCCCGAACATCTGGCGGCCAATCACATTGGGGCGCTGGTCTGGCGCGATGTCCCAAGGATCGTAGAGCGGGTTGTACTCATAGGCGTAGCCGTGGGGCCATCGGTTGACGATGATGGCGGCGATGTCCTTATCGGCGTCGAACCCGCCCGCGCCAAGCGCGCGGCCGAGCTGATCGCGGACATGGTGCTCAAAGGTCGAAAACGGCGTCGTCAGCAGTTCAGCCCGGCCGGCGCGATGCTGATCCCGCTCGGTCGGCGCGCCCGGAAGGCAGGGCGTGCGCACCATGCGCACCAGCATGGGCCCGTCGGGAGCGCCCGGCGTCGAATAGCCGCCGATGGTTTCCGCCGGGTTGAGGCCAAAGCTTGAGAAATAGCCGCCGGGCGCCATGACGCTGGACACGCCCAGCCGTGCAAAGGCGCGCCAATTGCGCAAGGCCACGGTCGTGTACACCAGGGGGATTTTCACGCCCTGATGCAGCGCCGCCTTCTGAGCCTCCGGCAGCTCCGGCGCCAGATAGGGGATCATCATGTTGTAGCAGGCCAGAACCGCCCGCGCCGCCCGCACCCGGTACAGCTTATCGCCGCTGACATAGTCGACGCTGACCTCTTGCGGGCCCGAATTCCGGACATGGACCGCCAAGCTGTTCAGGCGAAGGCGCACAGTCGCACCCGGCTGATCGAGGGCCGCGTAGTTGCATCTGGCCAGCACGATATCCTGAGCGGTCGAGCCGGGCAGGGCGCCTGGAATGAGCTTTCGCACCAGGAGCCGCGCCACCGATGCGTTGCCGTCTGGAAAGTGAAACCGCGGCGAGCCGCCGGTGGAGATGTAGCCGGCCGCCGTATTGCCCATCCGCGTGGTGTTCTGGGGATCGAGCCCCATCCCCTGGCAGCCGGGCAGGCCGTCGCCCCAGCAATCCAGCGCCGGCTCTCCGTCTATGCCGAGGCCGAATTCGGCATGGGTGCGCTGTTGGTAATAGGGGATGACGCCGGGATCGACCTTGGCGATATCGAGCAGGAAGTCGCGGTAGCTAACGCGGGAGAGCCGATCCATCTTCTGGGCCGTCGTCAGGCCCGGCAGATAGTCGATCTTCGCCGTTTCGATGCGCACGATATCGGCCCGGACGGCGGGCGACAGGGGCGCGTCGGCCAGGAGGGCGGCGATGCCGTCCGGCGTCGGCTCCGCCTCCTCGAAACCGCCCAGGCCGACGATCAACTTGTCGGCGCCAAAGGTCTCGGCGTCGAAGAAGGTCGCCGGGCGCAAACCCGCCTCTCGGTAAAAGTCGCGCCGCTCGCAGGTCTTGGACAAGGCCACCGGATCGACGCCCAGCTCGCTCATCAGGCCGGCGGCGACCGGGCTGTAGGGCCGGGGACTGTCGATCAAGAGCGTGCCGCCGTTCATGAGCAGCGTCTGGCCGTCGATCACCACCTCATTGCGCTTGGCGTGTCCGCCGAAGTCATCATGATTGTCGAGCACCAGCACCTTGGCGTCCGGATGCGCCTTTCGCCAAAAATAGGCCGCCGCCAGGCCGCTGATGCCGCCGCCGACCACGATCAGGTCGAACGTCTCGCCGGTTTCAATCGCATCCCTGATTTTAAGCCGACCGTCGCGCAGGGCATGGGC
>Ga0116229_10013975_pt1 | contig 11238 bp, 10 predicted proteins | sample S1TSphgellanicum_3_FD_87313 | JGI IMG/M metagenome (GOLD analysis project Ga0116229, IMG submission 87313) | Host-associated microbial communities from peat moss isolated from Minnesota, USA - S1T2_Fc - Sphagnum magellanicum MG | ecosystem: Host-associated > Plants > Peat moss > Unclassified... | reverse complement strand
TTTCATTTTCACCATAATTAAGATTACATTTTCATTTTGACTTATTTCCATTTTTCAACAAATATTAGATAGGTTGGAGGAGAAATAAAAAATGAGTATAAAATTTACCAAAATTATGGGTTTTGGTTTAGTTGCTTAATGTTTGCAAAGAATATCACACAAAAATTGTCAAAAACAATTACAAGCAAATAGGACAATTACAAGCATTTACAAGATTTTGGAGGTAAAAGATGTGAAAACAAATGTTTTCATGTGTGAATGTTTTGTGCAAATGGGATTCTAGTTTTGCACATGACAAAACATATACAATATGTCAAATAATTAACATGGATAATTAATTTTTTAAAAACACATCTAATTAAGAATTTTTAAAGATGGAAATAAAACTTGAAAACAAAATATGACAACAAAAAATGAGAAAAAAATTTAAAAAACAAAAAAAAATTCAAAGAAAAAACCACAAAATATACAAAATATACAAAAAATAATAATTTGGAGTTGAAAAAGAAGTTCAAAATTGTCTTCTTCCACACCTAGAAAGAAAAATTCAAGAGGGAAATACTTATCTAAAAAAGGACCAAAAAACACCAAAAATGCATGACAAGGAAGCATTGACAAACAACAAGAGTGCACAACAAAAGGGTGATGAAAAACACCAAGGGGTTAGAGAGATACCTAGACTAGAGACACTAATGAATAAGGAGGCACATAGGTGACAACAAGGAAATGTCAACAAACACCAAGAATGCACAACAAAGAGGCATCGATGAGTAATAAGAACACACAACATAAAACATTGATGGGCAACAAGAGTGCACAACAAGAGGTGTTGACAAGCACCAAAAGAACACAACAAAGAAGTGTTGCCAAGCAACAAGAGTGTGCGACACATAAAGGAGGTGTCAACGAACATCAAGAATGCACATCAAGGAGGTGTTGACTAATAACAAAAGTGCACAACAAGGAGGTGTTAATGAACAACAAGAGCACATAGCACAACAATGAGGTGCTAACAAGCAACAAGAACACAAAACAACAAAATGCCGACAAAAACAAGAGCACCAACAATGAGGTGCCAACAAACAACAAGAACACACAACAATAAAGTGCCAATGAACAACAATAGCACACAACAAAAAAGCACCAACCAACACCAAAAGAGCACAACAGAAAACACAAAAGACTAATAGCAACAAAAGCACAAGAAGATTAATAATAAAACCAAAGCAAATGACATTAACAAAACAAAAAACACTTAATCACACTTTAAATTCCAAACTCTCTCCTTATTTATAAGAAGAGAAGAAAGAAGGGGTAATGGGTAATGAGCAGCTCCACAGAGATTGTTTATTCTGTGGCGGCTCCACAAAGGCAATCGTTTTGGATCACATCCTGCAAACCACAAACCTAATTTTATTTTTATTTTTCAATTTCTAACCCTGACTACCACCACCAACTACCAATAGTATATCTATTGACACCTTGACCTTGGTGGTTTTTAATACATTGATATGATATCAATTTTTTTTTAAAAAATGGAAAGATTTCAAATGGACGGTTCTCAGCCCAGTGGGATCCTTTGGATGGGTTTCAAACAGGGCATCAACTTTAATGATACCCTGAAATATTCAAGGTGAGAACTGGCTTGAAACCTGGACCTCACCTCACCTCTTTTCTAATGCCCACCCAACATTGGCTGGAACCACACAAATCATAAATTTCCTCTTGACCTCCAATGACATCTGCCCAGAACAGAAATTGAAATACTTGGGAAGGCACCTATTAATTCAATAAAGAAATGATTAAAATATAACATGGGAAAGTTGATGTCCTTATGAGTATACAGGATGTGATAAGCCTTACACACATATTTGTCTAACAATGCAAATGACAAATCATTACCCAATTCCATTAGTTGTCCTCAGTACATTTGGCCAATTTGTAACTAATTATGGTTGTTATAGTGTTTCACATTTCAAGGACATTTGAACTATTATCGGATTGACATGAGTTGGTAAATTGCACAACCTGCATTTTGAAGACAAACAATTGTATAGGGGAAGTCCTCCTCTTGTATATGGTCTGTAAAAACCTAGGAATTATTTTTTCAGCTAATTTTTCTTTCTTTAGTAATCAATGGTTACTCAATCTTTTTCTGCCATCTAATCAGTGGTGCTCTTTCAGCTTGTTTCCCATGTTTCTCATTTTCATTTGCATGTTCAATCCTGAAAGAAATCAAGAGTTCAGTATTGAAAAAAAGTCCAGTGGGTTCAAAGAAAAGAAGCGCCTTGAAAAGATGTGGGTTTCGTCCAGGAATCTTATGCCAATTCCCAAGGAATTTACAGCATAAGGCATGGTGGGCCGTGATTCTGCATTGGAATCTACCCTATAAATACACTAGAAAAAAATTCTGAGGTTTTTATGATAGAGTAAGTAAGTGGGTTTTGATTGAACACTTAAGCAAAGTAGGTCCTTGCATTTTTTCTAATGGCATTCCAATTCACCCCAGAGACATAGATGCCAAGGGCTACAACACAATAGCATTTGGATACGCACAAATCTATTGAGATATGAAGAAGTTGTGCACAAAACAAGCCAAGGAGGGTGCATTGTGTAGTCCAAAGAAACAAACCAAAAGGAGCCCATTTCTCAAATATAAAATGGTTCCTAACCCGCACATGCTGCTGACTCAATTACAGGTCCACCATGTCCACAACACATGCACATTGTGCATGCCCAAAGTGTTCCAAATTGTGTATACCTATTGCTCATAGTACAAGTTGCACACCTTGGCAAAGGTATAAGGTAAAAGATTCTACCCTTGGTATGTCGCCTACCATATGTCACAAGAATGTCATACCTTATTCTGGGGTGCTTATTCTGCTTCATATTAATTAGTTGGGGGTGCCTCACAAGTCCAACTTTTTTCTTTTTTTTTGGTTTTTTTTTTCCCCCAATGAGCCACTTTGATTGGCCCATTGCAAAAATAAGTTAAAACTATGGAGACTCCCCAAAATAGAAGATTCTATGGAAAGATGGAGTGCCTCCCCCTTTGGCCCACCTATATAGGTGAGAACGGGAGGACTTTGGGCAAAACCCATGGGATTAAAGTGAGGTGCTATTGGGAACACACTGGGAACCTGATGGGAACCCATTGGGAACTTGAAGGGAACACATTTGGGAACGAAGGAATTCTTAAAAAAATCCTCTTGTCCCCCAAAACTTGAAAGAAAAAATTCAAGGCACTTTGAGTGCATGCTGAGCCTTCCCATTGGCTGCATGGAATTTCTATGTTCCAAAACTGTTCATCACCATTTTTGGCCTGAGCTAATACCCCCATTATAAACTGGGGGTATTTATTTGATTTCAACTCAAGGCTCACCTACATGTACACACATAAATAAATAAATAAATAACCATACACACACATAGGTTAGATATGCACTACATTTGAATGCCAATTTAAAGGTCCATACCCACTTGTTCTGCACGTTTTAAGGCCATCTTAAATTGCAGAATCAGTCAATTCAGTCGTCTCGTACCTACCTATGTGACATAAGGACCTACTTACACTAGTTTATGACTTATCTCTGGACCTTTACACTCAGAATGCATCTTGTGAGACACATTCTTCTTCCTAATTTGTCACTAAGCTTGGCCTATCCTAGGGGACGAATTAACTAGTACAAAAGGTGCATGGTTTACGGTATGGGCTGAACCTGCTCCCACGTTCTTACTTCCATCAAAAGCTTGTAGATTTGTTTGTAGTGTAACTGGAGGAATGTTAGTTGTTGTCCGCAATTATTCCTGTGCAACTCTGAGCAATTATTCTGTTTTTCACGGTGGGTTTTATGGTTTTACGGGAAAAACATAAACCCTCATGCTCTTCCAGCTTTGACAAAGGTTGCATCCATTGCTATGCTTCATAAAAACCGTGGGTGGGAGCATTATTGAAATCAGCTCTTGCCTCGTGTGCCCTTATTTCAGTTATGCTGTAGCCCTCAGCCTTGACCTTACATGTAAAGTACCAAGCTCTCCACACCTAAAGCCCCACATCACACCTAGTCCCCCTCCACCCAACCCTCCCCTCTCCCTCCCTCCCCTGTGTTGCTACTACAAATAACTCGACCTATAGTTTAGTTCACATTTGGGGTAGCATAGTTGGTGACATGACAATAATGTGTCTTTGCACATATGCTTGGCTTCATTGATAGGTTGCTGACATGTAATGCTGATGTGGCATATTTAACACTAATGGTATGTTTCAGGGTTTTTTTTCTTTTTCAAAATATGGAGAGTGCCAGAATGGCTGCCTCCAATTGGACAGTGGAACATATTTTGCTATAAATAAATTTTGAAAGGAAAATTTTTAGCCCACATGTTTTTTTAAAAAAAAGCATTTGGGCAACTGATTTTTTCTCAAATGAAGCCTAATTGGCTACTTAGATTTCATGTTTATCATATTTGGGGACTACCTAAATTTCCATTCAGCAATTTTGGCGATAGCTAAATTGTGTTTGTGTAGCTACTACAATGAAACAAATCTCCCTCGGGGGAATTGAACCCTGACCACAAAGGGTCTTGCCCACTATAACAAGGGAGTTTGCACCCACACATTGCACAACCTTGAAACCCCCTTCCCAACTTTCAAACAACCAAGCCCAACATCCAAACCAAATTAGCAAGACTCTTGACATACACAATTCTACAACCTAAGCATAAACCTTCAAAACTAGAAATCAAATTTACAATTGAACCATTGTCACTTCCTTCCATAATGCAATTGCATCAAAATATGGGAAGTTAGACAATGTGAAAAAAATCTGATTAAACATCCTAACACACAAGTCCAAGTGAGTTGTTAATTAGTTTTAGAGCTTATTCTTCATGAAAGAAAAATTGTTGAATGTTCTTTCATCCTCAACAGACCCCAACACTTGAACCATTGCAATATCCGCCAATTACTTGTACTCACTAAGTTTTTCACTCAAAATGGAAGAAAAATTAATCTTCATCCATAATTTGGTCATTGGATTCAACATGGAATGTTCAGTCATTGCCCCTTTAGCATTATGGGACATAATGAGCCTAAAACAAGAGGATTGCACATAAGCATATGTGAATCCAAGAGAAGGGGGACCATAATCCCATCAACAATCTTGCAAACAACACAAAATGTAAATTTGATAACATTCAAATGTAAAAGGAATGATCTTTTTATAACAAAAGATTTAGCAAGTATTGGGGGTACACAATTCCAAGAGCCATCATGACTTCTTGCTCTGGAAACCGATGTTGTAGTTCAAAAATTAAGGTTTGAGCTACCTCAACAATTTTTCACACTAACGATGGCTCTACTGAAATCTTCTTCATGAATCTTCATCTAAAACCCATTAATTAGGTTCCAAGTGTTGACAATAAAGATTTGTCCACCAATATTAAAACCAAGAAAAACTTGGGGTTCAACCAAATATAAGCACCATTGGACCGACAAAACATCACTAGATTGTTGCAATAGTTTGGTGAAATCATCAAACAATGGATTATCAAAACTAGAAAATGGGTCAATATAGAGGTGGAAAAGTTTAACCCCAACAAGATTTATCGCATCTAGAAAGTCCATGATAAACACATCCCAACATTGGGCGTATTTTATGAGAGAATGGACCACGTCCAAGATTGGCATAACACATGGCAAATTTAGGATTAAGTATGGGTCACATAACAATTCAAAGTTGTCACAAAGCATATTTGTTATTTTCATAATCAGAATGCATCTTCACAACTAAAGACTTGTACTCGACTAGTACACGTTTCAAAGGGTTCAACATGGAGAGCCAATGGATCTTCACATTCCTCAACAATTTCAGCCCTTTGGTTTCGACAAGCTTAATGAACTCCAACAATTATTTAGGGTTGTGTGCAAAAAATGAGTATAAGGATTGTAGCATAAATTCAATGCAAGACACCAAAGGCAATTTGGATGGAATAACAATTGCTAGATTGGTTTTGTGCCGTGAAATGCACATAATAAGAAAAGTAATAGTATGAAATTTCTGTCAGGAAATTACCTTAGTCTAATGTCCATGGAACATACCCACTATGAAGCAAGCTCTTCAATCGAAACACCTCCGTACTTAACCATGCACTTCTAAAAAATTGAATTGATGTTATTTGTAATAACATTCACTTCCACATCTTCAAGGTAAGTAAGATTAGAAATTGACACCAATCCTTCATGACATAGACATGGACATTAATCCATTATTGGTTGTCCAATGTAGTCGCCTTATCTGCAATCATAGAAAAATAATTAATAGTTTGCATAATAGCCTTAGTGGAGGTAAGGACAACATCCTGCATTGCTTCAACCATTCCCCATCCATTCCAATCTATCTAGTGTTTTCTAGGGTTATTTTTTACTTTCAAGATGGAAAAGAAACTCCTTGAAAGCTTCATATTTGGACATTGGATGACCATGGCTTAGAAAGTGGAAAATTGTTGCAAACTGCATAATTTTCTTTTTGGATGAAGATGAACATCAAATTGTAGTTGACTTATAATTGTGTCAATACATCTACCAACATAAAGCCTCTCATTTTTCACATGTTTAGATTCCTTGTTGTAGTACCAATCCCCAACAACAATTTTAGTAGAAGCAACAACTTCTTTTTTTTCGACTAAGATGTTTTTATAAATTATTCAACTTTGGTGATAAGAACTTATCCTTTCTTTCAACAATTAAACATATCATGTATTTCACCAACAGTACCTGGGAATCCTCCCCCAAGACCAATTTTGCCCAAGAATCTTGGAAAATCTAAGACTGTCATAAGACCTTTTAGGTTTCTTGGTTGGAGGTTCATGCACATTAGGATTGGAAGGCTTAGAGACAATTGACAATGCAAGTGGAGGAGCATGAGATGTTGACAAGCTTGCCATGTTAGCATTCGACTGACCCTGACTAAAAGAAAAAAAAATTGATCTGAAAATTTGCAGGAAGCTTCAATGGTGCCATTACAACAAACAACTTGAACAAAACAAGCAAATCGAAGAAGATCAAAGGCCAAAACATGCAAATGAATTAGAAACATGCACAACAAAAAAAAGTCAAACTATAATATGAACCAAAAAGGAAAAAAAGGAGGTCAAAGCTACAATCATTGTGGATTATATAACTTTAAGAATCAAAAGCTTGGTTCTAGAGCTCGAGTTCATCACCTTGAAGATTGAAGGTTTTGACCTTGATAAACAATCTCAAGAATCATGTAAACTTTAAAAGAGTTATAAATTGCTTAAAAAAGTTCCTTCACATTCGTTGATTGCTCCATCCTTTTGTATTATGAATAATGACTCTTGCAACAACGAGATCATGCCACCACTAAGTTTCTTTACACTAGACACTACACATTCAAAGTAAATAATGATAATTTCACACCGCCATCTCCAATAATCCATTGTTTAAATTCTTCTTTTAAAAAAATTTGACGCACTCCCAAGTCCCGGGTTGAACCCACTTGAGGGTCCAACTATGTGTAGTTGCGGAAAAGTGGGACTTGAGGGGCGCTCCCGACTTCCAGCACTAAAGAGGGGTAGAGGGGCGTGTTAGAAGTCCCAGGATTAGACTAGGAAGATGGATTAGAAGATCAAGCACGAATCTGCATCCAAAACCAACCACAAGAGGGTTAGTTCACATTTGGAACACCCTTGGGTTTTGGGACAAGCCACATGCAACTTGGACTACTTGACTCACCATTGGCTGGACTCGGGGGAAACCATCACCTTCCCCCATATAGTATTCTTTGCGTCTCACCGCCGAGGCTACATCCGAATGGCTCTTTTTCCCGGGACTCCCAAGTTGGAGTCCCGAAATTGTCCCGAAATTGTCCCGGTTGGAGTCCTAGGACTTTGAGAGCTCGCAACTCCCGACTGCCAAGTCTGATTGTGACGAGGTCTAAACCAAAGTTGTAGCCCTCGTCGAGATCTTTTCAATGCCATGTTGCACTTTCAATTCGGACGTCGGGAAGAGGTCGATTCCTGACTTTTAGTAGTTGGGAGTCAAATTGCCAATTTGACTCCTGGCCCTTCTTTTGCCCATAACTTGGGCTGCAGATGTCCAAATGACCAATGCGAGGTCATTTTTGATACCTACGCTTCAAGACCTTTCCAATGACACCAAAAACACCCTAATGAAAGGTGTTTTGGGCCTTGCTATCGAACTCTAAACATTTGGGAGTCCCGGAGGACTCCAAATCCCCAACTTTGGGAGTGTTGGGCTTCACCCCCACACTTTGCCAAAGTGGGGTTGCGACAAAATTGATCTTCATAATAATGAATGGTAACCATTAGAGTTTTTTAAGAGGAGCAATACTAAGCTAAATGTTAAACCCTAAAGGTGATCTAACAAATCTAATGGTTGTAGTTGAAGATTTCTAAAAAGGGACGACCAAGATTTAACAATAGACAATAAGCTTAAAGTGCTTTAAAGGTGAAACTACAAAACCTTAAAATTCAAATGGTAATGGATGCTCACAACTGAACAACTTTTACTGACAATGGACAAAGATGGGAAATTGAACTTTTGGCGCATGTGGTGTTATAATGGGATTTTAAACAATAACCATTTATTTTATTTTTTATTTCCTTCATATCAAATCACATGTGTGGATTTTGTGTCACCTTTTGGTGATAAATCATTAGAAAAAAACCTCGGTATGTTTACATGATGCACCCCCAAGTTCCTTAATATTTTCAACTGGGAGTCCAAAGGTGAAGACAACAAAAGGAGAAGGAATTGGGGCGCGCTCCCTGGCTTGCAGCACTTCGGGGGTAGAGGGGCGTGTTGGAGCTCTAAGATGGGACTAGGATGAATGACAAGTGGTTCAATTACTCACATGGACCTGCACAAACCAAACAACAGGTTAGTTAGTGCATAGTCAGAGCACTTTTAGTGCATGGATGAGTCACGGGCAAACACGGACTCATATGACTTACCATGACCCAAATTTGGAGAAGCCACCACCTTCCCCTTTATAATATACTCTGTGCCTAGCCATAAGACCAGCACCCAAATGTCATTTTGTCTCGGGACTCCCAAGTGGAGGCCCATAACTTTGTGCGCAAACCTTCGATTGAGGTGAGGTCTAAAGCAAAGTTGTAGCTCTCATTGAGAACTTTTCAAGGGTATGTGACACATCACCTACACGCAAGGAAATCAGGGAGATCCTTGACTTTTAGTGGTCATGAGTCAAATTGGCAATTTGACTCTCGGCCCTTCTTTTGGTCATAACTTGTGTTTTAATTCCCCAAATGGGTCATGCGAGCCCATTTTAGACATTTACATTCTAAGAGCTTTTCAATGATATAAAGAACCCTTCAATCCAATGGGTTTTGACCCTTGCAATTGCTCTTTAAAAATTTGGAAGTTCATAAAGACTCCAACTCCCAAAGTGGGAGCTCACTTGGGAGTGTGGGGGTTCATTCCCTCACACTCTTCTACACTCCTGGGAGCATGAATGTGACTCTCGGGCTTCATTTTTGGCCTGCACCTTCATAAGCCCTTACTTTGGTCGTGAGCCCAAAGCTAGGGTTGTGACATTCTATGTCTTCCACCCACCCACTATAGAACCACGATTAATTTGGTCAAATTATGACAAAATAATTTCTATGTTCATCTCACTATTTTCAACCCACTTTAAAAGAACCCACACCTAACATGTAAAATTAATGCAACCCCAACCAAATTAAAATATTTTTGCACTTGTACAATGTATTTTTGAGGTAAGGTGATTGACATTTGTTGGTTTGATGGATATCACTAAATGATGGGTGTTAGGCTGGGGAGGGGAAAGGAATGGAAAAATATTAAGGTGCATTCATAGTTGGGGTACCACAACAATAACCATGACACCCATTTGTTTTATGTCCTAAGTTTAAAACAAAGACTTAACAAAATGAATGTTCTAAGATGCTAAACAATGAAAGGGGGATATGTATGTGTATGTTTTCAACCAATAAATGTTATAATCAATGATTCAAATCAATTGAACATATTTTGAATGTCTTGTTCAAGTATAGACCAAAAAAGAATGCAAGATTACTTTGATATTCCAGAATGACATATTTTCATTTGGAGTGCCAAAACCCTATTAAAAAAATTAAAAATAATGTCCTTTTTTGCACCCTCATCTCTTATACCTCTTTCCAAACCTTTGGAATGTAAATTTGTAATTAACAAAATTAATGTGATTGTTCTTATGAATGCATCCATTTTATGAAAAAATCCAAGATTCTAACATCAACTTTACAAAATTTGGTGATTTATCATATTAAAGATTTATGCCATCATATAGAACATCCTTTATTTTATTTGTGGTCAAAATATGGGGCAATTTGAACAAATATTACTAATCATGTTGAGTCCTTTTTGATAAAAACTATGTAGTGGGACATAGTTTTTTAGCCATCTTTTAGGACATTTAAAGACATGGTTTAATAATCAAAATCACAAAAAATCACCACCATTTTAATTAAGAAGTATGTGAGTATCTAATGAAAAAACAAAATCTACCAAATAAATTATTTTGTAAGTGTAATGGTCATTCAAAGAGGTGATTTGAAAGTGATTTTTGGGGCGATATATTCCTAGATATTCCTTTTGTGTACCCCAATTGTGAACATACCCAATGAGAAATTAGCTAGAATAGTGAAACAATTAATGTTTCAAAATTTTACATGAAAATGCCAACTATTTAAGTGGGAAGTAACACAAATAATGGGCTCAAGTGGGAGATCATGGGAACGTACCTTAAGCCTATCATTTAGGCATAGGCAATGTGATAAAATTATGTAAAATTCCTATTTTTAATTGTTCCTATTTGTAGTGATCATTTTTTTTCCCCATTTTGTTGATGGCGCATTAGTGGCATCATTTCAAAAAGGATTTAACATTGACGGTGACAAGTTATTTGAAAACTTTCAAAATTATAAAAAATCTAATGTAAAAATATAGCTTAGCATTATGAACTTGTTGAAATCTAGTCAACTTTTTTTGGGGGTGTGATAAAATTTGGCAAAATATTGAAAAACTTGGAAAAAAAAATTTATAAAAAAAAATTGGGTGCAATTTTGCGCTGATTCATCACAAAAAAAACTAGTGGTGATCATTTACAAATTTGAAAATTAGAGGGGGGCATATTCACAATTAAGGTACCCAAAAAAACGGTTTAACAAAAAAAG
>Ga0116229_10013973_pt1 | contig 11239 bp, 4 predicted proteins | sample S1TSphgellanicum_3_FD_87313 | JGI IMG/M metagenome (GOLD analysis project Ga0116229, IMG submission 87313) | Host-associated microbial communities from peat moss isolated from Minnesota, USA - S1T2_Fc - Sphagnum magellanicum MG | ecosystem: Host-associated > Plants > Peat moss > Unclassified... | reverse complement strand
TTTAATGATTCTGTGATTTTGTTATTTTTTATGAAATACCCTAACCCAGTGATTCTTTTGATTCTGAAAATTTTCAAATACCCAGAACCAATGAGTCCGGCTGGATGGATGACGAGACGAATTCAGGGGAAGCGGATCAAAGGCACGGATTTAAGGGAAGCTTCATCTGGAATATTCGGCCTCACGAATATGCGACCATCCTTCCTTTACTATAAGTAATGATATTGACTGAATATCACATGCACAAATACCAGTCCACTATCTATAGAACACATTTTAAAAAGATTATATACTAAGACTCGACTGATAGATCCAAAATTCAACACTGATATCTACCATTGTCCAACCGATACATTTGATAATTAGAAAAGTTTGCTTATTTTTATAATTTCCTCTTTGTTAAAGGGAGGAAGGCCCTGCTGTCAGGACATTATACCATAGAAACTAAGGGTGAAGCCTGAGGTCCAAGGTGTGATGCCCTACGACCATCTCCACAGTATGTGATCCTGCACAGTAAAAATGGATGAAGAAAATCCAACATGAAGCGGTTTGACTCAGGACAATGGTTTTGGCTCAACATAATATTGCAGGGTACCGTGGCTGGTACGACGCGCAGCAGCGCTGTGCACCTGCAGAAAAGAGTGTAATAAATATGATCTAACTGCTGCTCAGTGTTTCTGATCGGCCCATCATAATGATTGGTCCATGTTGTTTGTTATTAGTAGTTCCCAACCTTTTTTTTGCTGTCCCAGTTTCAGTTTTATTGGTGGGGTTGTAAAAGAGTACATAACTAAACTTGGATGTGAAAAATATTTTCGCAGGGTCACATATTGAGCACCGCTGGAGATGCTCTAATAGTAGGGCCTTACTCGCCGTAAAAATCGACAGATTCAAATGAATGGTGGAGGTTCCATCTCATCAAAACAGCCCTATTCCAGGGTAATTACATGATTGACCTCCTTGCACAAGTCTAGAGTAGGAAATTATGCTTAGGAAGGTCCCCCAATTACACTACAATTTTCAACCAAGGTTGTAAAGCAAAGTCCGGGTGGGAAGGAGTTAACCGCTTTTGCATCCCACCAGGCAGGGGTGGTGATTCAGGCTACCAAGTTTTTGGACATGAAAAGCTTTGTCTTCCCCGTAGTCAAGGAGCACTAAAGACTGGCTGCTGGTTTGTCAGACAAGGAAGGAAGATCCTACAAGCATCTTCCAAAGCATGATTGCTATATATATATATGCTTATATATAAGTCTTCACCAAGTGACAGTTGCTCATTGTCAAGATTTACGTGAACAGTCCACAAGTTGGCGGAAAAGTAAGTAGGCAGAGAGTGATGATTGATAGTGACAAAAGTATTATTATGTGACAGTTTCATTTTGTTAGAAAGCTATTGGAAGTTGTTATCACTCCATGTCTCTCCACAAAATAAGATCAACTAGCCTAGTAGTAATGAGTGTAGTGTAATGCCCTGGCAGCAGAGCATGGGCATTATTATACACCCTTTGAACCAAGGGGGCAGCAGCCTGAGAGGTCCCCTCCTTGGTGCAATACCCAGCATAATGTTCCAGGCAGGCCAGTATGTTATTAACAGGGCTATTCCCTGGTATGGTGAGAAATTGTGTTTTGTAGTTGTTTATAGTACATCATTTCCTGCTTTACTAGTAGGACGCCCTGCTGCTGTGCGTGCTTGTCCTGTGCAGGGGTGTTTGGCAATATGGAACACCCACCACACCCACAAGGCTATGCTAATTGAGGACACAAGAAACAAACATGGATGGAAGGGTGATGAAAAATGTACCTGGCAAACTTCATTAACCAAAACACCTAGCAAAAGGTGAAAAAGAAGGAACAAAGAGAGAGAGAGAGAGAGGACCCAAGTCTGAGCCCTCACTAGAGCAAAACCCAAACTTGGTCACTAGAGGGGAAGGAGAAACAAACCAGATCCAGGAAAAACAGAATAACAAACCTATTTCCATTGACAACCAGTCTTGGTGCAGAAAGGAGTTTCATCCCAATTTCTCTTCTTTTGTTCATCCCCATATTTGCAACTTGTTTGCAATTTTGACCAAAGTAGGAGTACTTTTACCCAGTTTGAGTTTTGGCCTTGCATTTTGGGATTGTTCCCCATTACTCATCGTAAGGCACAAGGCAAACAATTTCATGAACGTAAACATGCATAGATTATGAGTTGTAGTAGCCGTAGGGTTCTTTACACCTACTCCTTTAGAGCAGGAAAGATCATACACATGTAAGTAGGCATGTCATCCCTCTCCCTCTTAAGGAGTAAGTGTAAGGTCCCTCCTCTTTTGTAAGAGGGATATCGTAATACCTTTACCATTTTGGCATCTTGTTGACAATTTTAATTTTTTTTTTCCATTTTTTTTTACTTAGGCAGTAAAAATGAAAAAATCCCTGAAATTTCTTTAGTTGAGATGGGGAAAAAAAATGCTGAGTAATTTTTGCATTATTTAGGCACACTGCACCACCAAGCAATAGAGCATACATGCAATAGTAATGTCAAACAAATTTCTAGAACTTTTGACATTGTGAACAATTGATTTTTAAAAAAAATTGAACATTTATTCAAAAAATGAAATTATTGCCAACATGGTACGGTACCATGATATTCAAGGATATAAGATACCCTCCAAATACACTCGAAAATTTCTCCTAATAATTTGCACAAAATAAAATTTGTAAGGAAAGAAAGGCCCACATGAAAAGTTGCTCATCACAAACAAAGGTGAAATTTAAAGGTGCTTATCAAAACAAAAGTCAAATGTGTGGATCACCTCCCAATTTGATTTTATTTCAAACCCAAAGTCAAAAGTAGTAGCTAAACTAATCCTTCTGGGTTTAGGGTTTGGGTACTGCAGTTACGAATAGACCTTACCTACAGTTGTGGACTAGCAAAACTTCAGCTGCCTCTTATCATCTGATTGTTTACTGCCTTTTCTTCTCTCTTTCTTTCCAACTATTGATTATTGGAATTAGTTCAATGAAGGTGCGTTCACACTTGGTGTTAGGGACTCTAGTGTTGAGTCCCTTGTCACCATACTAGTCATCTAAGCCTTAAGCTTCCTTATCATGAATATTTTATGTTGAACTAAGATTTAGTTAATATTAAGCTATCGCCCACTTAACATTGTGTGCTACCTAGGATGCCACCTAGATTTACATTAAACATTGATTTAACATCAAGTGTGAATGCACTATGAGTGGGCCAAGTTGCCAGCCAACATTATTAATTACTTGCTAAGAGTTTGAAGAGTGGTCCATTTTCAGTTGATGAAATAACTAGTAACTTGTGGGTGGGCCTTCCGTTTTGTGAAATGATCCAATGCAAGGCAGGCCCGTAGGCTGGGAAATTGCAATTTCTCTGCCTGCTGGCCTGCCTTTGTTACGACGCGGGGTAATACCGTGGCAATCGGGCATTCCCCCAGGACCTGGGTCTTCTTGGTTCACAAGATGTAATGCCTTGATACGAGGGCACCATGGACCTTTTTTTTCCCCCCTAAACTAGGGCAATTTTCTGTGTGGAGCGAGAGTGATATTTCAATTGGACATGTGTCATGGGCAGGGTTTTTTCCCTCAATTTTTTTATATGGAAAAATTGGCAAACTTTTCCAAAAATAAGAAAATTACTCGAATTTGTACTAGAAATTTTATTTATCCGAAAATTTCCCACATTTTGTTTGTCAAAAAAAGACAAAATTTATCAGGATAAAAAAATCACTGCTCATGGGGGGCTATGGCAAATCATTGCTTCTAAATCCAGCAATTTATACCAGTAATTTATGAGAGAGGATTCTTCAAATTGCTCTAATCCTCTTACATAGTGGTTCATATGGATTGCATGGAAATTTTGAATTTTTTTGGCAGGTATGAGAATTTGTCAAATTATTTCAATGTTATAATTACATTAGAAAAAAGGTTTGAGCTTTTCGCCTTTCTATTTTGTGCAATAAATAAAATGTAGTGATCTTTGAGGTGATGTCTCAAGAAAAGTGAAGGGTCAAATTGAAAGATGTTAGTTAGGTGCCTTGTCAGATCAAAAGCCCGTGTCTCTAAATTTAGAAACAAAACCTTGTCAAGCAAAGCTTGGTTGTTTCAAGCACCACGTAACTAACTCCGACAACATAAGTATGTGTTCCCTAAATAGAGTTGGAGGCTCCATCAATGCATGGAGGCCAATATTGGCCTCCTTGTATTCAAGAGAATCATACCTTTTAGGGATTTTCTTAATGTCCCCCAAAGAGGATTCAAGTTTCCATGGATGCCCATATTTCATGAATTGAAACACCAACCATTTCATTCCCATGTTTATATGCTTACACAAAATTCCACATCTTGACATCCATGATCATGCAAAGTCATCCAAAATGAGGTGATGTCTTTTCTTGTCTAATTGCATTAGATTATCCAAGATAAGGTGATAGATTTGCTTGATTAATTATTGGAGGACATTGCAAATAAGGTGACGTCCTTTATTTTTGCATTCTTCTAGAGACATAGTCCACATGCATGGTTTGAAAGATCAAAAACAAGTATAGACTGCTCCTATTGATGTTAGAAAACTCATTTACAAAAAACCTTAAATACTAAGATATGACATAGGGTGATTTATTTTCACCATCAATTTTGATCTTGTTCAAACTTGGTGAAAAATGTGCACAATCCTATTTTAAAACATAGGTTTTCCACTTTGAAGAAAATTCAAAAATATGCATTTGAAAGAAATCATCTAAAGTTGATATTACAAAACTTATTCACAAAGTACTTTACACAATGTTAATATGTTACATAGTATGATTTCTTCTCGTCATCAATTTCAATCTTTTTAACATTTTGTTGTGTACATGCATAATGTTATATTTTCTAAATTTATTTTCAAATTTGATGCAAAACTAATCATATAATTAAAAGGAATTACCACACTTCAAAGTTAATGCTAAAAGTTTAATCTACAAACTATTTTACACAACCTTAGCATGTTACTTAACATGATGTGGTTATATGTGGTGCTGAAAGAAAAGTAATAAGGTTAAGGTTGACTGATTTATTTTCATTATGTGTGTATGTACAAAGGTTATGTTGCATGTGCATTTATGAAAGAGAGGAAGGGGTGTGCATAGATGTAATGTTAGGTTTCATAATTGGATAACATAGTTAAAATTTTAAAATGTAACACTTGCATGCACATAAAGTTGATTATCCAATCCCATATGCATGAAAAGTGTGTGTAATAAATATTAGGTTACCATATTGTGATAATGGATGTTGGTTTGCTTGGGTGTCACAAAAAAAAACATATATTATTTTTTAGAAACTAAATTATTTAAATATTACCAAAATCATGATCATTCCATCTATGACGATTGATTAATTATATTATTATAACTATTGTATATTTAACTTCAATTTGAAAACATATAGATCACTAGTATATATTGTACCAAATATAATGAGATGTGATGGGCCCAATGTATATAACAATTAAAGTATCTTGTTAGGTGGACAAAAAATGGGGCATTTCATGGCATTCCTAACATCCTAAGGTCCTTTACATTATATGTAAGTTGACCAATAATGTACTCAAAATATGCATTTATTATCATTTTATTAAATAATACTAATTACATGAAACTTTTTAAAGACCTTTTCACTTTCAAACACAAATGTCTAGTATTCTGAACAAGTATTTCATTTCTAAACAATGTATGTGACACCACCACTTTAAGTATGCCCTTGATTTTTTTATTTTCACTAACAAGATTTTCATTTTAGTTTTCTAGTTTTGATAATGTAATTGCTAGTCTTTTACATATTCATTACACTTCAACCCATAAAAACTAACACCCTAATATAATATAATTACATAATGATTTTACATTATATTACTTTACATAGTTATGTGGTTATGTTACATAATGAATTGCATAATGCATTATCTTGGGCTAATTATTCTAACCAAAGCCAATCCATTTTTTACAATGCATCTACTCAAATGTTGTTAAATCTGCATGTAGGAGTATCAACCATAAGTGTAGGTCTGCAAGAATATTAGTTATAGATGTAAAACTATTGTGTGAAAACTTGTAGAACTACCTAATGTAGGTGCAAAATTATCATGTGTAGGTGCTATTATGTACATGTGATGTCACTTACAAGTGCATCTATGGAAATCATTTCATATTACTTATAAGGGATGTTTGGTTTCTATTCCAATTCTATTGTGAACTCCAACTATTAAAATACTTCCTACCACTAATTGGGTGATAACTTTTACACATATGAATGCTTCATGTTATATCGTTAAAGACATTTGTTTGGTGAAACTACTAGACTAGTCTTTTCCTTCACAAAATGGCACTTGTAACCTATACATGTCAAACATACTCAAAATGTACATTAAGAAAGAATCCCAAATCCAAACAAGCTAACATAAGCTAAAATGCTTACCTTTCCTTTCAGGACTATAGTATTTTTGTCCAAAAAAAATTCATAAATTTGTTTTTTGAATGAAATCTTTTACAACTTTTTTTCAAAAATACTTATATATTCCCCAATATATCATATGTCTTGTGTTAATCATGGTTGTATGAATATGAATTTTCAAAAGTGTGTACATTCCTTGCAAATTCAATGTTTCATTTTGAAAAATTATCACAATTCCAAATCATATTAAGATAATCATGTTTTAGATTTTTAGAATTTTTGTATTATAATCTACAACTTTCATAAGACATCATGTACATTATATCCCATTTATATGTGGTAAAAGACTTTTGAAATTTTAAAATTTTATAGTTTTTTGTCATCTTAATTTTTTTCCCATTAAAATTTTAATTATTATATGAGTCGTACACAAAATTGTCGTTTAATGCAATAGGTGTTCATCTTCAAACATCTTAAATTAAAACTTAAACCTTAAATTGGATTGAAAATGGATTCTTAGTTTGAGATTCTTGATTTTGATATTAATGAAAATGGGACATATTGCCATCATTGCCATAATTTCAAATGGAAAAAATATAAATCTCTTATTTTGACTGCTTATGTTTAACATTTGACACCCTTTTTGACTCATGTTAATTCATTTGGACTCAATACAAGAAGCTTCAATTGTTTCAAACACATGAGACAATAGGATTCTTGGGAATATTGTGCCTCTTATTACTTATTTGCCCACCTTGTCTCATGCTTTAACATTAAAACCCAAAGTTTTACACAAACTTACAACCCTTGTTATACTAGGTGATGTCAATCATAAAATGGCAACGGCCCCTACTATAATGGTAATGTCAATTGCAATTGTGATGGTATCCATCACTGGGAGTGGAAATCTCATCTTACCATGCCAATGTTAACCATTGTTTCAACACCCCTTGGGCATGATCTAGTAACAATTTATTATTGTCTTTTAATTACTTGTTTACTAAAATTTTGCAAAAATCATGTTACAATTTATGTTTCATGTAGCTACTGCCACTCTTGTAACTATTGATGTTATCATTAATCTTGAGACTAGATGCTACTCCTAATAGTAATCTTTTGAAAAGTTTCATGGCATAAAAATTATTCATTTCAAGCTTTTAAATGATTGCTTTAACTAGTTCAATAACATTAGCCCCTTGATTATTTTAACAAGTTTGGATTAAAAAAAGGGGTTCAACAATAGCCACCACTTAAAATTTGCATTGCCTTTAGATAAGTTAAAAAATTCCTTGAACTTGTTATTGATCCCACATGGCACAAATGCTTTCTCCCATAACCCTTCAAACAAGGTCGTCATGTGAACTTTTCATTGTGCCTTCAAAGATCATTTCAGGAATGTTTTCTCACCAATGTTGGAAGAAAAGAAGCTTTTTGCATTGTTTTTACAACTTCAAAGGCTATTTTTTCAAGGTTATAATTTATTAAAGTTGATAGAAAGGCATGGCATGTTGTACAAAGGACATGACTCGTATGACATTAGCACAACTTGTTAGGCATGCATGTTAAGGGTACAATGTAGCATGTAGATGTGGTTGGGCAAACAAGGCAACATTTTTTACATGTCATTTGGTGGTACTTTTGAATTAGTCACATGCACGACCCATTACACATTGAATATTTTCCTTCCACATGTGATTTGATATGGATTTTATTTTTGATACATATAAAAAACTCATATTTTGATATTATGTTATGTTGTTGTTAACAAGAAGGATTTTTTAAAAATGCTAATAAAAAAAGGGAAAATAAAAAGGTCGAAAGGAAGAAAGGTTGTCAAATATCACCCATATGATCACTTTTGTCACTAAAAAATCTTTTAATTATTTTTCAATAGAATGTTTCCTTAAAAGATTATGTTGTGTCAATGAATTTTTTTCAAAATTAAGGCAAATTATGAAACAAATAATTTCATTTTGTTCATATGACATTAATACATAAAAATATTGTTGATCATGAAAAATATAAAAATTAAAAATATAAAAAAATATTTGTGGTTATATATAGGAATAAAATATCCCTTAAAAATTCATGATAATGTGAAATTTTGCACAAACAAACAAAATTTAACTACTAAGGTATAGGAGATATTGAATTTTGAGTAATGTTTTCATTGAAAATTCCATAATTTTTTTGAAAATTGAAGTTAAACTTATGTAAAGAAAGCATGCAACAGTTTCCTTTTCAAATTCATTCAATACTAGTGGGACTTATGCCAATGGGCCAAATGTGAACAAGACCTTGTCAATAGAGCCCAAATGATTTAAAAAAAGAAATTAATAGTAATCTTCAATTACAAGAATTATTCAAAATTCCAATATCTCCCTCACTATCAAGGGGGGGTTTTTTTTTTTTCAAATTCCTTAAGTAGGTCCAGTATTGAGGATCCCCACCATTAACTAACATTAAATTGCGATTATCCTAGGTGGGTTACAACATTTTAAAAAAAATGCTACTACAAGTGGCAACCTAAGAAGTGCCTAGGTATAGATGTGGTTAATTTAATTATTTTTATTTCTAGAAATGGTGAATTTTTTTCCTAAAAATCACAAAATTTTCAATTTTTTTCTCATTTTCTGAAAAAAAATACACCGAGTTGTGAAAATTCACCCAAAAAACATTGCCCACTATAGATCTAAAAGGTGCAAAATCACCTTCAAGAAATCACACTCATTAAGGTTTTTTGTCATGCAACTAGATTGGTGCCCAACACTATAAAAACTACCAAAGACACATCGATAAAAACATGTAGACAAATTAAAAATATATTCACCTCCAACTATAGGAATTCAAGTCCAAAATATATAAAATCAACCACCCAAACAAATAAAATCAACCGCACCTTCATCCCTTGTGTGCTTAAAAATCTCATAACACCAAAAATGGGACTTTAAAAACATTCCTTGGGATAATGCCCCATAAATATGAAATAACCAAAACTTTGTTCACATTGAATTGGGTTCCACCAACAAGTAAACTAAAGCCCTATTCACACTAGACCAAGTTCCAACAACAATTTCCTATAGAAAATGAATGTTTTGCATCAAATGCTTGACATTTTCTAACAACTACATGCCTCAATTTCCTTTTATTTTATTTTTTAATTTCATTTAGTTTTCTTCAAAAAATCTTGTTCAATATTCAATAACTCTTGCACTATAGATATAAACATTACAAAACCACCTTGATGTATTCTTAGTCATCAAGGGTTTTCTTGCTATAGCAAAAGGCATTGTGGTTGAGAATTCTCAACATGACAAACAAACAAAATGTACGAACCACCTTCCTTAATAGATACTCATGTGACATGTGTTGTTGTAGGCCTATGTGTGAGCACATTACTCAACTAATTTCTCCTTCCAAAATTTGTTTCTTGTAATTCAATTGAACTCTCAATGACAAAAATTACTCAAAATTCAATGGCTCCCACCCTTTACGTCTAAATTGAAATAAAATCTTATTCATTGACCACTTTCCAAAAATATCAAAAGTGCACCCAATTTTCCTAAAAATGAGTTTTGATTTTATTGAATTTACAATCACAAAATTGCTTAATACTCAATAACTCTTGCATCATACCTCTAAACATTATGAAACCACCTTGGTGCACTAGTATTCATCGGAGGCCTTCAAACAATACCAAGAATATGGTGGGGGGTTGTAGTGGTTTGGGAAATCTCAACATGACACAAATACACAAACTACCTTCCTTAACACATACACATATGTGCTCAAAGGCACATGCCATAGTAGCGGAGGACTATGTAAGGACATACCCATGGAGTTCATCACATACGAAATATGCAAAGGGTGGCTTCCCTCAAGAAAATCCAATAGAAATGGTAGTACTAAATAACTTGTTACTAGAATGATAATGGAAATTTGGCTTGGAACTACATTGGAAATTATGTGATCATGTATGAGCAACACCTTATGTATTGTATAGCTACTACATACTTGAAGCCAAGAAGCCATTAGTCCCTATGATCCCTAGGTACAAATTCCATTGAGATTGTCCCAAAGGAAAGAACTGCACTACATGACAAAAGGGTGGAATACATTGATCCAGACTTCTATGTCAACAGCCTCACCTTCCACCTCTTCCATGGAGAAAACTTATTACCTTAGGGTTTTGGCCTTAGTACTATGTACATTTAATTTTTTTAGGGTTTTGGCCTCAGTACTACCATGTGCATTAAATTTATGTTTTATGGTTTTGACATTAGTATTGTGTACATTTAGTTTTTATTTTAGTGTTTTGGCGTTAGTACTAGAATGTAGCCTAGCGGCATGTACAGGGTGTTTTTTTTTTTTCCCGATTTTGTCAAGTAGGTGGACTGGCGATCATCCAGCAGAGGAATGAGCTGAAATTGGCTATAGGTCAGACATGACAACAGAAAATTTGGAGAATCTTGCTTGTTACAAGAATTCACTGTCTAAATATGGCGACTCCTAACTTTTATCCCTCAAAAGCTGGCGACTTTGTGTATTTTCGCCAAAGAAACCCTTTGTAGCATTCACACTGGATTATTTTTTTTGGGTCACCACAGTGGCAAAATTAGCCCCCAAAAAAAACATTGGGCATGTACATTGAAATTTGATTTTAGGGTTTTAGCCCTAGTATTGTGTACATTCATCTTTAAGACCTTACAAACTAAAAAAATTTCCAGCCATAATCCTCAAATGCTAGAGGTCTTCAAGGAGGCCAACGCCAAGAGCACTGAAAAGAAAGAGGACCCCCTTT
>Ga0116229_10013972_pt1 | contig 11239 bp, 7 predicted proteins | sample S1TSphgellanicum_3_FD_87313 | JGI IMG/M metagenome (GOLD analysis project Ga0116229, IMG submission 87313) | Host-associated microbial communities from peat moss isolated from Minnesota, USA - S1T2_Fc - Sphagnum magellanicum MG | ecosystem: Host-associated > Plants > Peat moss > Unclassified... | reverse complement strand
TGAAAATAGGGAAGTGGTAACATCAGAATGGAAACTCCTCAAAGTGGCAGAAAGTTTCTGAATAAGAACTATCCATCAAAGAGGCTGTATTTGAAGATGGCCAAAGAGCTAAGCACAGGTATTGATCCGGATAGTCCTCAAGATGACAATTGTGAACGTGAAATAACAAACCCCCTTGTCTGAAGGACAAAAAGATGAAGACTATGGAGTCTGGATGGTATGTTCATGCTGTGTAGTTTCCAGGCTAAGTATTGGAAGGTTGAAATGCTGGTCATATGGTGGTTGTCAACTATTTGAAGACCTAATTTGTTAAATCTATTTAATAATTGCATTCAGCTAATTTGTAAGTAGTAATGGTTAATTTGACACATGCTAAATTGCTAATTCCTTTAATGTATCGTGTGACCAATTTGTTAGTTATAAATTAAGAGCTTAGAAGATTGTTGAAGATTTTAATTTTGCTTTCAATATTGATAATGATAAGCAACTTTTGCATATGATTGTTTAAAAACTGCATATCCAAGTCTATTAAGTAATCTTATTCTTGCTTTCATTATCTCCAACTACACTTCTGATCATATCACTGGTCACAGAAAACAAGCATTGTGAAATTTGCCCAATGTGTATGTGTAGACACATGTGGGATTGGGCCATGTTACTATTTATGGCTACTCACCCCCAACGCATATGTGGCCCTAAAAGGGATTGTATTTAATATGGTGAAATGTATTGTTAGGGCTAGTTTCATGTAGGTTTTAAGTTTGTTGAGATAACAAAACCTTTCAAGGGTTTTCACAACCCCATTTTTTTGGCAAAAAACCTCAACTTAGAAAGGTCAATAAACACTGTGATTCATGAAACACCAAAAAGTAGTAGCACATGAAGATAGTAAAGTCTATCCCCCTCATCTTCCTGAACAAATGTGCCACCATTTGTAAAGTCCCCAAAAAGTCCTTAACCATTTCCATCACCAATCCACCATCAATTTCATACAATTGTCGTGAAGCTAAGCTTGTGCTTTGGAGACCAATACCTCTGAAGCAAGCCTCCAAGCAGTGCACCAGATACCTCTTGGGCGACACATGGAAGCCTTCAATGTGAAAGGCAACTTTTGTCAAGTCTTTCAATGTGAAGGGCATTTGTTTGAATTTATTTCCACAGGATTTGACAAGGTGTTCTTCGAAACTTGATGCACTGGATGTTCAAATGCATGCTATCACTGGTGGGGCTTGCACGAACATTGTTGGATAGAGAGCAAACGTGCTGGGTATGGAAAGATGTGAAGGTATGTAATTGTTAGTAAACATTTTCTATGCTTGAAAGATATGCATCTTTTGGAAAATATGTAGTTTTTTCATATGTATTCATTTTCAAAAAGAGAATTTGTGCTTGGAAGATATGTAATTTTTGATGAGCCTTTAACCTTGTCTAAGCCCTTTTCAAAAACATTTAACCTCCATTCAAAGCCTTAATAAAAAAATTGGTCCAATATATTTATCCACAAATGTGATTACAAATCCAAGTGTTGAATTGAAAATTCACACACATAAAGTAAAGTTCAAACCAAAATGTGATTCTTCAAGAAAGAATGAAATTGTTCAAGTTTTGGATTGTGAATATGAATGTGAGGACCCTTAGAAAGGAGCAACAACTTCAAGGGGATCCTGATGTTGAAACTCCTAAATTAATTCATGGATGAATTTCGAGAGTTGACCCCTTGACCTGCTTATGATTCTCACCACCCTCATTGGGGCAATCTATTGTTGGATCACTATATGGATTGCAACCTAGATTGTATACAATATTGATATGTACTAATATTGAAGGACAAACCAATGAAGTAGGAACTCAGGTGATACCAGCTTATATTAGTACCAACCTGTATGGGACATTATGAAATATCATGTATATACTTGGCCTGTAACAATACTAATACCAAGCAACAATCAGCCTTGGATGCAATACCAGCATAGGACAAGTATGAAAGTTTTTGAAAAGTACCCATACCAACGCCTGCCAATTATAGGAAAAAATCTCCCCATACTAGGCCAATCTAATACATTTGAATGTCGATTATCGGCCAACAATGGTGCAATCCTAAGTGCAGGCAGTTTCGTTCACAAGCTTTCTAAAAAGAGGCCTAATTCAATCACTTTGATCAAAACTTCACCCAAATCTATCTTGAAATTCCCAGAACCGCATGAAAGCATTCAGAAAGCACACATGGAGCCAAAAAAATAACTGCACAGCCAAGGAGGTCACATATGTTCTTTTCTCATCCCACTCATTTTAAGGGGGCTGATATTTGTTACCACATAATATTGTGATTCCAAGATTGACGTAATTCAAAGTTAATAGCCCACCCATCTTACTTCTCTCACTCATTATAGTATTACTCCACATAAATTAAATTAATTTTTATTTTGTTGAATTTTTTGAAAACAATTCAGCACCTTCCACCAAAAATTTAAAAAATCCAGTCAAAATATTATAAGAGCACTTGAAGGTAGCTAGGTTTGATTCTTGGCCTTCTTCATCTAATTAATATTAGAGGGGCGCTGGGTGAGATAGTTTCCTACCACAAGAGGGACTACCTCTCTCCCTTATTTGGTTCCTGCGAGCTGTGCGTCTTTTGGCCTGCCCTTTTGTTTTTTGTGTGATGATTCTGGCCATCCGTCTTGAAAATTGTTGTGATTTTACTAACTATGTTCCATTTTTTCAAAATTTTCAAAGTTAAAAATTCAGGTGTTGAATTAAAAAATTTAAATTATATTAATTCAGCACACAAGTTCCAAAGCTGCCCAGATAGTATGATAGTGTATTAGCATACAGAAGGTGTTGAATAGGCTTATGTGCAGGTGTGCAAAAGAATGTTATGACCAATGAAATTGCTGGATTTCATAATCTGAAATGTTTTTCTAGTTATCTTGAATGAATTATCAGTTAAATGTGTAATAGGGTTTGATAGGTTTGTGACAATTTTAGAAGAACACTGGAAATGGTAGAAAAGAACTATTATTTTTAATGTCAAGTAGAATAGGGTTGTGTGTAAGCTTGAAGATCAGTCAAATGGGATTGCCCGATTTCATTTGTGGCAGTTTTTACTTTGAAAATGGCATGAAACTCCAAACAATGTATTTCATTTCTGAAGAAAAACCAAGGAGAACCATGACTTGTTTAGTGTAAAGATGAAATGAAATTATGCATGGGAAAATGGTGTTCCAGGGTAAAGTGCTGATGTTAACTAATAGGTAATCAAACTATGGTTGGCTATGCCTACAATAGGCACAAATTTCTTGAAACAAACTATTTAGTACAATTGATGCAAATAATCATTTCAACGGGAAACTAAATTTGAATTTCACATTAACTTGTTGTAATCTCAAATACATCATTGGAGTTTCCCATTTTAATTTTCAAGCCAAATGTAAAATTGGCATAATTTGAACCAGTATCTGGGTTTATATATGACCGTGTATTGATGACTTTCTATTGTCAAATATGGAAATAAATATTTAAACTAAATTACATGAAAAAATCCAACCCAAATGCCACCAGGGGTTTTTTTGGTTTTTTCCAAATTCCTGAAGTCAAGTAGGTCCACTGGTGAGGATCCCCAACATTAATTATCATTAAATGATGATAGTCCTAGGTAAGATGTAGCATTTTCACAAAATTGTTGCTTGAAGTGCTCCTAAGGAAGTGCTTAGGTCTAGATGTGGGTAATTTTATAATTTTATTTCAAAAACTGATGAAAAAATCCTCTAAAAATTACAAAATTATCATTTTTTTCCCATTTTCTGCAAAAATATAATTCATCAGGTTGCGAAAATTCGCCACAAATAAAGAACATTGAATTCCACATAATGAAATTAGGTATATATGTGGTCAAACATGATACATTGACTTCAAATTGCATTTGGTCAAGGTTATGTTAAATAAGATATTTATAAACATCCTTGATTTTCGAACTGGAAGTTTTTAAATGATTTTCATGAAGTTGTGATCAATGCTGGTTGGGTTTTAGGGGAATTGTTGAGTCAAGGTCTAGTGTTTTTAATAAAATCGACGACTCATTAAGTGTCTAAGGAATATTTTTCAAAAATAAAACCTAGACGTTCTTAGGTTGGGTTAATTTTTTGGGATTGCTGGTTCTTTGAGTTGACAGTTCTAAGTTTTGGAAGACCCATTGACTTTCGTTTTAAGGTTGGGTTAGGTCCAATTTTGTAAACTACAAGCATTTTTGGCAAGGAAATTTTAAAAAGTTTTGATTCTCTTCAAAAGAACATAACCCTCTAACTCATTTTCATTTAAATGAGTAAAGTTCAAGAAATGAGTTGGTCTTCAATGTTCATGGCGAAACTCACAATGAATATGAGATGAGAAAGAAACAAAGTCACAAGGAGAGAGTGGGGAGGGAAGGGAAAAAAATAAAGTGCCAGCCCAAGGCAAAAAATACCCTAAGACCCATCAGGCCAAGTCTTTTACTTGATCCAATTGACCGTCACGAAACTCAAGTTAAACTTGAGATTGGGTTTTCTCACCTACACTCATCAGGGTGGGTCTTTTTCCATAAAAGAGCGAGTGGACCAAGTACCTACCCCTCAACCTAGAGAACACTGGTTGGGACTTCCTTTCTAGTGAGGTTTGAAATTTGAAATTGATGTTATACAATCCAATAGTCAAAGGGAAATAAAGTTGGGACTCCAACCACCCTTTTTTTTGTGTGAAATATTTGCAAAGTGATGAAAATAAACTGAAATGGGATTAAATCGTCACATATTGCTTATTTTTAAAGGAAATTTTGTCAAACCTTTTGAAAAGCAACTTGGGGAATTTTTTTGGCACATTTTGAAGAGGGTTTTAACTTTAGGCAAGTTGTTTTGTTAGTTAAAAAAAATTTGGACAAGTTTCAGAAACATGTCACCATTTAATGCTAAAGATTTCTTGGGGGCACTCACTAACCATGCTACAACAAAAGATAGAGGAAATAAAAACTACACCATACCTCAAAAATGGAAGCTTTGATTATATCTCTCCCCACCCACAAGAAAAATAGGGAGGCCCCTTCACTCCATTACTCGACTTCTCATTGGTTGCATGGAAATTCTATTCCTAACATTGTCTACCACTATTTTTGGCCTGCACTAATAGCCCTTCCTAAGAACACCCTAACTATTCTTACTCTGCCGTACTTATCAGTTGGCGGTGCCAGACAAGTCCAATGTTGGTTTTTTGCAATGAGCCAATTTGATTGGCCCATTTCAAAAAAAAGTTGAAACTATGGAGGCACTCCAAAACACGAGATTCTAGGGAAAGATGGAGTGCCTACGCATGTGGCCCACCTATATAGGTGAGAAGGGGAGGACTTTGGGCAAAATATATGGGATTAAAGTGAATTGCTATTGGGAACACCCTTGAGGAACACATTGGGAACCTACGGAAAATATTGAGAACCTGATGGGAACCCATTGGGAACGTGAAGGGAACATGTTGGGAACAAATGAGAAATGAAAAAATCCCTCTCCCCAACCCACCCAAAACTCAAAACAAAAAAAATCAAGGCACTTTGAGTGCATGCTGAGCCTTGCCAGGGGACACCGTGCAGAGCAGCTGAAACCCCATCCGAACAAATTGCCTTTTCAGCTTTTACTTGCCTTAAAGTTGTCATCTCTGCTCTGGATTCTTCCATTTGTGCCAAAAATAATAAAAAAGTTGTCATCTTGGGTGATGCTATCCAGTGCCTGAACCATACAACATTTGTTGTCTGTGTTGTGAGTGTCTGTTCTGATATCCTCTAGCCTCTTGTGCTTGTTATCATCTAAAGGATTCGAGACTTGTTAATCTCTACAGGGCTACTTATATGATTACCCACCAGAAAAAGATATTGGTGCACGAGAGCTCATCATGAATATATCTGCAGAGAGTATCAATGTCTTGTTAGTTAATCATCCATGCCCATGGAGATCCCTCTGGGTCAATGTCTTGTTGGTTTCTGGGAAATCCAACAGTGGAATCAATCCAACAGTGGAATCAATCTACCAAGACTTTACAACACTTTGGGAAGCTATCATTGCCATGAAGATAAGCAATCCCATAGAAGAAAATGGAAGAGGCAAACAAAACAACCCTCCAACATTGTGCAAATATAGCATCCCATGAATGCAAAGTCATTTTTCAATAGTTTTGGAAGTTTTTGGGTAAAAGGACTTTTAGAAGCTTCAGTGAGACCAAATGCCTTATGACGGGAGGGTTTGAATACCGTATTTGTATGGTGCTGGATTCTTATGACTTGGTCCACATTTTCACCTATGCCTGGATTGTAACTTGTGTGTGTAGTGTCCCAATGCAAATTCCAACTTCCACTTCTGTGAATAATTGACAACCATCCATCCACGCGTCAAAACATCTTAGGCACTTTTATGTAGTTGAAATACAAACCAACACATATGTTCCATAGCTTTCCTACTAGTTGTTTGTTTAGTATGTTAAATTGGATTGGGGCATTAGAGTTATCCATAAAGTCCCACGACCGCGGGGCAAGAACAGCCAGTTTTGGCATAACAGGGCATCAAATGCGGAACTGGGAATGAAAATTTTACAAAATGAAATAACTGGGACCCAAATTAGTTTTTCCAGCAGTTTTGGTAATAAACTAAGTTTCATGTTGTCTTTCATTTTTCCTGAGCGCCTCCAGTGCTACTGCTGCTAAATATATTTTCACTGCTCCTATCTCTCCAACTACTATAATTACTCTTGAACCTCGTATATTGAATGCTGAGTTTCAGCATTACATATTGAAATTTAATCAAATTTTCTTACTTCACAGACACTACCAAAAGAGGGGATAGGGATGACTTTACATATAACTCTACTAATGTTTGCAAAATATTTACATGTTCTAGCTCTGATATAGTCCTCAATTGTTTTTCATTTTGCTTGTGCAGCACGATGTTACCAAGGGTTTCCGCATATTACGGACCAATCCCAAATTGATATCCGACATAATAAGCGAAGTATTTGCCGACTTCTAGAAGCATGTTAACAGTGCTAACTTCTGAGAGGATTGGAGAACACCCCATTATGATTATGCCGACGGAGTTAATGAAGTGTCGACATCCTAAGCTAACATTGATTGCTTTGTTAGAAGGCCAAACAGGTATCCACCGAAGTCGGGGCACTGATTTTTCATGTTGCTTGTGCGGCACGACGCCACCTACGGCATCATGCCCGCCTGAAGTAAGGTTTGGATCCAAATATACTGACATAATTAATCCTATTTTGACATAATATTTCATGACCTCACAAAGGATAATATCTCATAAATAAGCATTGAAGTGTATCAGAGGGACATTCTTTTCCTCTGCAATACCTATTTATCCTTTTTTTCTTTCCATGCACATACTTTAGCATTTGATATGAACCCAGTGCAAGGCAAAATTCTTTATCTACAGAAAGATTATGGATGAAAACCCGGGTGAGTATATTGCCTTACTGGGGACAATGGAACTTTGGCTAAACACACAATTGTGGAACATCCTGCTTAACTAGATGTATGTTTCATTGAGTTAGGCATAAGGCAGTAGCTAAATGGGGAATGGAGCAATGGTTTATGAAACATTTCAAAGTTTAATTATGTGGGTAGTTTGTAGAGCAAAGCCCCAGGCTCACTGGGGCATTCCCAAATGCACTAGGGAGTTTCTTGGAGTGCCTCTTACAGGTGCACCCATTGCCCTGAATGTGAAGGAAAAGGGTGAGAGCTGGGACCTTTTTAAATTGTGTAGGGTAATGCAAGAGGATGAGGGCATTACCCGAATAAGGACTCAGGTGAGGCAACAGCCAAGTGGGGACCCATATATGTTGATGTCCTTGTTTGAGGGCATTACCCAATGCAAAGATCACAAAGAAAAACCTCACCTAAATGAAAATATCTGACAAGAAAAGGAACATTGCAAGAAACAAAAGCCATAAGAATGGGCTCCAAAGCAAAACAATCGTTCCATCTCGCAGATGAAAAAATAGGTGTTATCCAAAGTTTCGTTAGAGTTTTGACATCCATAGGGTAGTCTTGAGTAACAACAGAAATTTTTAGGGCTCTAATTAAACCCCGTCCCCACTCCATTTAGAAACACGTTTTTGTATGTGAATCCTACGGGGTACGCAAAACGCATAGGCCTCTGTTGCGTTAGCATCGGTTTCTCAGTATTGAGGTCTTAAACGAGATCTTGAAACCTCAAGTTTGAGCGCACAAGCTTCTGGCCTTCTCTTGCACTCTGCGATGAGCACTCTCTTGTCGACCAAGTTTCTTTGTGTCTGTAGTCTGTAAACAACTGCGTGTGCCGCAAGGACCGGGTTTCTATATAGTAGACCTTTGCAATTGTCCGCATTGTGCACTTCCGAACAAAGGAACTTGGCTCTTGGGCGCGCTGTTCAGTTTCCAGTCAGTGTGTGTATGTGTGTGTGGGTGGGAGGGATTTCCTTTGCGTGCGTGAGTAGGTGGGTGCGTGGGAGGGATTCGCTTTGTGGGTGCAGACTCGTTCCGACATAGCTCTCACAGTCAGGGTGCATCATCACAGGAAAAGCGTTGTTCTGTGTGAGGGAAGGGGTTGGGAGATGCCGGACCCAACGGACAAGTCTGCCTCTGATCGGGCGAGAATCTTGACCGAATTCGGCAAAATACCAAGGTGAGACATTTGTGTGCACTTGGGGCAATTGAATACGGTCCATGGATTTGAAGCGATTCATTGAGGGTTGTTTACATTTAGTTGATGTTTTTCAGTCGTCAAGAGTTGTTGCGTTCTATTCCAATGGGTTGTCAGGATCGATTTGTATTTCTCTGTTTACAAAAGGATTTATCCCCTGAAGGAGAGTTGTAGGTGTTGTAGCCTTCTTCTGTGAGGCTTGTTTGGTTTCATTCTTTCTGCACCAACAAGAAGAGAGCTCTTGTTGTGTTTCCCAGATCCTGTTTGTGTTTCCCAAATGGGCCCATGTTTTTCTGAAGTGAAGTCAGGAGATGGAGATTTTCAATTACCTGACTGGTTACTCTAGCGATGATACAGTAGTACAGTTTTCATATGATTTTTTCTCATCTGTCAATGATCGACTTACGAATTGTACACTGGTTGTTGCAAATGAAGTTAATTGGAGCCCAAGTGCCCTTGTGTTTCAAGGGAGTGTATTCTCACAGCAGCGACGTTGCTGATAGATTGTTGTATGAATTTTACACTGACAAAACACTGATTATGGCGGCCTGACATTCTCTTTCTGTTTTGCGACCAGGGGTAATACAACAATGGATGAGACAACGAGGCAATTCCGTGAAGTGGTTGACAATGCTCTTCCTGATAATGCATTTCCTGATCCACGGATACCCGATACCGTATCCCGCATTCCGGCATCCGTACCAGGTCAGGATGGCAAGCCTCAGGAGTCAGGAGGAGGAAGGTGACAAAACTCTCATGGTCGGCTGAGAGAGAAGAAGAAAAAGAAAAGTTGAAACCAGTTGCGTTTCTCCGTGTGTACGTGCACAAGTCCAACTGTTTCGGTTCCGTGTAGTAGTCCAATCTCTCCAGCGTTCTTTCATTCGCTCCGTGTGTACGTGTAGGCCCTACAGGATAAAGGCCCTGACTGCTGGCTTCTTCCGAAATTCCCCATGGGTTTTTCGTTGTTGCCTTTTACACTCTTATGCAACGCGCTCTCTAACATACACTTCAAAATCCAAGGAGGTCTTTATGTGACTGTGTGCATTCTCCATCCTTGAATCCCTAAACCCTGTTCTTTGTTAGGAAGGACACGTAAATAAATGTGCGTGGTGATGAGATGCTCACTATCATACCCTTGTTGTTTTTGCAGAAGTACCTACTTTGATTTTTGGATTTGTGTTGTCTACAACTACCTATTTTGAATTTTGGATTTGTGTTGTTCATACACAAGTGCCTACTTTAATTTTCAATTTGTGCCTCCAAAAAATTCTAGATTTCACCATTGGTTTGTGTAGGAGGGTTTTGTAAGTTGCATGTAGGTTTGAGTTTGATTTCTTTTGCAGGTCAATGGGATTGCTAGATTATTTGGTGCTCTGAATTTGTTTTCTTCATTAAAGTTATCTGTAATGACAGGCGATTAGGGAGCAAGAACAGCCGGTTTCAGCATAACATAGGCCATCAAATGCATAACTGGGAATGAAATTTTACAAAACGAAATAATTGGGACTCAAACTAGTTTTTCTACTGATTTTGGTGGGAAACTGAGTTTCATCCCCCTCTTTCCTTTTTCCTGAGCGCCTCCAATGCTGCTACATATATTTTCACTGCTGCTACCCATACAACTACTATAATTACTCTTGAACCTTGTGCAGTAAATGATGGGTATCAGCATTTCATACTGAGATTTAATATAATTTTCATTACTTTGTGGATACCACTGAAAGACAAGACTTCATATAATTTCATTACTTTGCGAATACCACTGAAATGAGGGGACAGGGGTTGAGAGAGAGGGTGACTTTACAGATAACTTCATCGTCGTGAGTGAACTAGTAGGCAATGTGTAATAGCCATTTGCAGACAGGGTTTTAGCACATTGCTTGTGCACTTTATTCCAATTTTGTGATGTTGATCAAGTGGTGATTATCCAGCAGAATATTTAGCCAATTTTGGCAATAATACAAATATGAAAGTAAAAAAAAAATTAAGCACTCTTCCATCATTCATGTCATAAGCAATTCTTTTAGGAATTTTCTTTTGGAGCCACAGGGTGAATGTCGATCCATAGAAAGATGTAGAAAAACTGATGATCTTCCAAAGGAAGATTTAGTGAAATCTGACTATGAATCAAATATGAAGTACAAATCTTGAATCATCCTTCTATATATTTGGCTACACAATGGTAACCAAATATAGGTATCTTGCAATTTGTATAATATTTCCCCTCACTTTTGGTGATTGAAAACCTTTACAAACACTTTATTTTAAACTTTTAAATGATTTAAAATTTTCTGTCTAAATTTCGCCAGTGAAGAAAGGCTGGAACTTGTAAGCAGTTGAGGCAAATTTCGAATTTTTTTAAATTATTTTTTTGTCAAAATTTTCAAAAAACATGGAATTTGTGACAGAATAGGTAGTCCTTATCCAAAATGTTTTTGAAAAATTGGCGAAAATTCCCGCACAAAAAAATCACAGCTTTCCTGCATGGCATCTTATTTCTGTTGAACTTGTTATACACTATATTGCTCAATACTTAC
>Ga0116229_10013971_pt1 | contig 11239 bp, 6 predicted proteins | sample S1TSphgellanicum_3_FD_87313 | JGI IMG/M metagenome (GOLD analysis project Ga0116229, IMG submission 87313) | Host-associated microbial communities from peat moss isolated from Minnesota, USA - S1T2_Fc - Sphagnum magellanicum MG | ecosystem: Host-associated > Plants > Peat moss > Unclassified... | reverse complement strand
GATGGGTTTTGTTTTCTGTGACAATTATTACTCGACAGGTGCATTATGCACCAGGTTCACACTAGTTAGTGTTGAAAGCTAGGATTTGTAAATCATTTAAAAAACACACAAAATCTTTTGTGATAGTTGTTACATTAGGATGAGATTTTAGTTGTCTTTGACATTTAATGTAACATGGAGTGAATCCAACTAGGAAATGAGATGATTGGATTAGCATACATGAAAAACCAAATTAAATTTTTTGCTTCTAATTTTGAACAATTGAAGAAAATAAATTTCCATTTGTTTGTTACATGCAACTTAACACTTTGTTTTGGAAGGGCAATGGAGGAAGGGGGAGTTGAATGTTAGGACTTGGGAGTGGTGTGCAATGGAGGTTAAAAGAATCAAAGTGCACAAAATTTTAAAGTTTTCTTGCTTATGTTCTTCACAAAGTTCTCTTGCATTTAAACCTTGTTTTCTTTGAAAAATTGTTTACATCCTCAATGCTTGCATTTGTGTCAATTTTTTTCGAAAAACCTTTGATTGATTTTTTTTTTTTTTAATTTTTAGATTTCAATCCACAAAGGTTGAATGTTGCATTTGTTTTTGGTATGTGAACTTGAAAATAGTGATCAATTTTGAAATTCATGTGAGAAAAATGCCTTTTATATATAACTTAACATTTATGAGAGGAAAAAACTAGTCAAATCCATTTTTGAAGCTTTTTATCCAAATTTCACTTGTGCACCTTCAAACATAAACATTGTGAGAAACACTTATTTACATTTGTGAAAGCCCTTAATAAACTTTTAATTAAACTTTTTGTTTATTGTGGATATTTTAGTCCATTTATGTCCAAATTTTGCTGGTGTGCATCTTCAAACATGAGTATTGTGAAAAAAATGCCTATTGGGTGCAATCACAATAACACTAACCATTGTAAGTGTAATGCTTGTTATTTTTTTTCATGTTTTAAAGTTGTAATTCAATTTCATGTTGAAATTGTAAGATTTGTTTATATAGTTGTATTTTTAATATATCATGGGAACATGTGAGTTAACTTGAAATTAATCCAATGAGTAAAAAATAACAAAAAACTCATTAAACATTATAACATTTGTTTTTAAGTAGTAAAATGGCTTGTAAATGGATTTGAATTTTTTTGAAAATGACATTTTTTGCTAAATTTTAAACATAAACCTTAATAAAATAGTATGATAAAAAAATTAAATTAAAAAAATTCAAAGATTTTTTAAAAAAAAATCTAGCAAAATTTTCCAGAAAGTAATCACAAAAGCATTTAAAAAGCAAACTGGTGTGGCTTGTGTTATCCCATTTGCACCCTACTTGCATTTGTAACAAAAAACATTGAAAAACAGTAAATCACGTCTTTTCTTATGTTCAGATTTTGTTTGTTTTTGTCAAAATTCCATTTATGTGCACCTTCAAACCTAAGCATTGTAATAGAATATTTATTTGCATTTGTGAAAGCCCTCAATAAGCCTTTAATTGAAGTTTTGGTTTAATGTGGTAATTTTAGTTTGTTTTTGTTCAAATTTTGTTTGTGTGCATCTTCAACCGTGAATATTGTGAAAGAATGCCTACTTGCATTTGTAACAAAAACCTCTGGAAAGTTGTAAATCAAGTCTTTTCTTATGTTCAAATTTCAGTATGCTTTTGTCAAGATTTTATATATGCATCTTCAAGCATGAACATTGTGAAAGAATATACCTAATCAAACTTTAGATTTGCAATATTTTGCAATTTGACATTTGTGAAAGAAGTTCCATCAAATCTGATTCCAATGTTGTTTGTTTGCATTTTTATTTATGTGCATCACCAATGGTGCCACAAAAACCGCCAACCAATTTCAAGATTTGTTTGTTTTTTTGCATTCATATTATTTATGTGTGGAAAAATTTGTAACTGCATGAATTTGAAACATTCATTGGGTTTTCACCACTATGTTATGAAGAAAGACGATTTCACCCAAACATTTATAGAGCTAATTAAATCTTTGTATAACTAATTGAATTCATTGGCCCCAAAAAATAAAATGCCACCTTGGCATACTACTAAAGACACATGATAATCATTCACCTTGAAGAAAATGAAAGAAAAACATCAATGGTACAAATCAATGTTGGGTGTGTATCAAAGAAAAAGGCGAGAACTAGCTAAGGTTGCAAATTGGTTCTCACCTTGTAGATTATATAGGGTACCATGTATGACACTTGGCTTGCAAGTTCTCAATAGACTAAAACTTAGTCCTTTGAAAATTGGCCCTTATAATCTCATTTGCATTGTTGTTTTTTCATGTTCTTTCTCCTTTTTTTTTTGTCCATTTCCTTTCTTGACTTTTTTATTTTGCCTTGTCGTTTCTTACAACTTGTGGTGCCATTCCTGCTTGATGTTCATGTTTGTATTCTTGCTCATCCCCTTGTTCAAGGTTGCCATTCCTCCTCCTACTTGATGTTGTTATTTGTCCTCTTCCTCAATGTTGTTGCTTGTCCTCCTGCTTGTCAGCCTATTGAATGTTGTTGTCCATTCTCCTTCTCGCTGGTACTACTTGTCCTCCTTTGATGCTATTGTTGCTAAGTTGTAGACATATAAAATGTTGGAAGAATTTTTTTTTAAATATAAAATTTTCAATCTTTTAAAAACCTTTCTTTGGTAGTTTTTTAAATTAAAAAAAGCATGTTAGATAATAATTTTTTGATAATTGGTATGTAAAAACTGCATTTGAAAACCATTTGGTATGAAATGCGTGAAAATTGATTCAAATTATTTTTCCCAAAATTTTGAAAACTTGAAGATGGAAAATAAAAATAAAAATAAAAATGGGGTGAATCTTACACACCTGGACCCCAGCAGTTCTCAGAAAAAAGAGAGAACCACCCAGATACGGTATAAACATGTGCCCACTAATTGCATAAACAAGTTATATTTTTTGGGTGCAACAATAATAGACATTTGAATATACCACAAAACTGCAATTTGTTTAATTGGCAGACTCTGGTCTTGGAAGCTGGGACCCCAAGACTGAAGTCTTACACTTCAGGTCATGAGTCTGTTTTACGCCCATTGATCTTTTCTGACATGATATATCATCAAGTATGTGTGGAGATTGTATGGAAGAAAGGGTATGATCATCAACTATATAAGAGTCCGGGACCTAATTTTGGGTGTTTTATTACCACAAACTTTGCAACTTGCAAAGCACTTTAGGTGTCTGTTTGAGGGACCTGTTTCTAGTTGGGGGTTTCTTTTGGTGGAAAAACAAAAACAAGGTCAGAAGTTTTGAACATAGTTCTGTCCTAGTGTCAATTACAGACCTGCCATAAGTCGAATCAATGAGTGCATTTCATTATTAACAAGCCACACAATATAGTACACCAATTTGGGAAAAAAAATAGAGAAAAAGTTGCAAGTTGCAAACTGCAAAAGTATCATGGATCATCGAGTTGAAAATTTCAAGTGTCAAATTTGAGTTACAAATGTATGTACAAGATCTCTGTTGTCCCTAATAATTTGAATGAACCCAACAGGGAGAAAAACACCATTAATTGGATTGGATTTTCAGGTGCAAAAAGGAGACAATTGCATACCTTGCCCCTCCCACACCCAACAATGCCTTTGAAGCTTGCCATTGGTGTCAAGAAGATTGGTTCAACTCTTGTAACGGTGAGCTTTACTATATTGCAACTTTGGAGAATCCTAAATTCCTGAATCTACATGGAAGTGCAAAATTCAAACATCATCATATTTTAAACAATTCAACCATTGAAGGACTAGCCGTGAAAGTGATACCTTAATGTCTGGAAATTGGCATTGACAATGCTACTATATTACGAACACCTACCCCACAAGTGCACCATTAATTCACAGTACTTGTGTTAGAAACTTTCCAACCCAGGAAACACCGAGGGTGGAGTCATTAACAAAGATCAAGCGGGGTGAACTATGAAACATTGTTAAAAAAAATTCTAACTTACCTGGAGAGACACTACGAGTGGAGTCTTTGACAAAGGTCAAGGCTGTGAAGGAGTATTCCTTTTTGGGTGTTGTTGGGACTCCAAAGATCCATCATCACCAAACCATGCAGAATCTCAAACAGGGTTAACCACATTCGATTCTCGTTATTTGGGGGAAATGCATGGAACTTGGATATTTGTAGGTAGGATGATTATTTGCTTTCCAGTTTAGAATTTTCTTGGAATCTGTTCATTCTGTTCTTGCAGGAAAAGGCCAAATAAGTTTTGGGCATATAGTAATAACTGACTAGGTAGCCCCTAGTTGAGTTGGCAATGACCCATATCTACTACGGAATCTTATGTAAAACAAGATGTAAAACAAACCAGGTTAATGCATCATCGCTTGGAATGCAATAATGTTGGAAGTCAGGAAAAAAAAATGATGTACAAAAATGTGAATATTTTTTTGTTCATAGTGTACTTGGATTGTGCAGAGGAGCAATGGCAGCAAAATCATGGCAAATATAACAAACAAATATATCTGGACATATATATGGAATCTTTTCAAGATAAAATGCAACCCAAAAAACAAAAAAACAAAACTAGTTGATTTCAACCATCATACAAGTGGGGAGAGAAAAGATAGAATCAGTTTGAAATGATTCAAATATATTTTGAAAGTCTTGTAATTGAGTTTTGGGATTGCATTCATAATTCCACATTTCAACTTCGGAGTAATAATTTCAGTGAAATAAGGTTAAGTTTAATGTAAGCTCACATCCTAGAAAACTTTGGTTTAATCCGCCCATAGTCAACTTTTGCCTTCACTCCCTGCCAAAGAAAAAGAGAAGGAAAAATAAATCATAGAGATTAACCTTAACCATAAGCACATGCCTTTGTTGTCTGGATGCACCAGACCTGAGTTCCAACTGGCAAATTACATTGCAGGCAAGCTGTGGGAATCAGCTCACCACTTTTGATTTCTGTCATAGCACATGATGAGCTAAATTGCATGCCTAAAATGTGTCATTTCAGAGTCAAACTACAAAGTTTGTCTTTAAGCTCCTGGAGCAACAGATTTTTGTCCTCGGTCCTAACCAATTTGGAATTGTGGAAGAAGACTTCGCCCGTGCCTTTGACCCATTCCGAATTTTATTCCCTTAAGTAATATTTTAGGGTTTAACCCATGTTCTAGGGTTCAACTTCTGAACAAGTAGGTATATATGTACTAGAGCAGGTCCACAGCATCAGTAAGATGGCCTGTACAGAGTAGTTTGAAACATAACACTTCAAATAGTGTGAAAAATAAGTGTGAAAAGCAATCCACACTTAAAAAAAGATTTGATAAACTCAAGTAGAGGCCCAAATGTGGGTGTGGGTAGACTTGATTCTAGAAAAGTGGGTGTTGTGTTGCTTGAGCTTGCTAATATTAAGTTATCATAGTTTTGCAAATGGGTGGCAAGAATGCTTCTTCAAGCTTCCCCATACCTGTCAGACTGGTTGTATGGTTCATAAATTGTCATGTATGGAAAACAAGGGCCTATTTAATTATGGACTGTCATGTGTTTTCAAACATGACAGTTGCTCATTATAAATATTTTCTCATTCCAAAGCCTGGAAATTGTGTGTACAATCCACTTGCTCTTCTTATTTTTTTCTCCTGTCCATCAACAACCAAGTGTCAGTATATTGGTAGGTTATAATTGGTTTCAGATTTCTCCCAGGTATTTCCATGCGAGCAATTGGTGATGCCAATCATCAACCACAATTTGCCACATACAAGTGATTTATTTTCAGCCTCAAGGACATTGGTATACTGGTACTATTGAATCTCATTCTTGATGTCCACCCAACAATGGTTAATCCTATCCAAAATTAATCCCATCCCACCCAAAATTCCTTTCCATTTTCACTATACACTCCTGCAAAATATGCAGTGTTCTACAACCATTAGACTTGGTATGTAGCCAATGCATTACTTTCAATGTTCAGAAGAATGTACCTGAAATTTATTATGCTGGAGCTTTGAAATTATTGTATGATCAAGATGCAGATCTATAACAGATGTGAAGGTCTTTAGCTGTGATTTTAATTGCATATACCAGTTATGGATGATAAAGCTCAAGAGCTTATTGAAGAGCAAAAACTCTTTGAGGTTGCCTATTGTATCATAAAATGGATTCAGTGAGAAATTCTGTTAAATTGTTTTTGATACACAACTCGTCACAAATCAAAAACCTTGAGGTGAATGCACATTACATTGGACCAATATTGATGTCACAATGAAGATTTTGGTAAGAACATTTTGTTCAAAACCCTTTTGGGGTTTAGCAACATCATGTTTTATCCAATGGATGTTGGATTTAAATTATTAAGTCAAATACAAAGACATAAGTGTGATCATATTTTAAGTAATTTACCTTAAGTTAAGTGGGTTGACTTTTGAAATTGCAATGCATAGATGTGTTTGCTAACATTGGCATTATATGTTTTTTGGAATTTTCATTTAGAAATATTTGCAAGGGACTCAATAAGCCTTGTAAAAAATTATGAAAAATCTAGAAATAAGGTTCTTTTGGAAAAATGTTTTTGTAAAAATCTTGTTATGGACTGACTATTTATGGTCAAATTGATGCTTTTTTTTTTTAAGTCCATAATTCTTTTAATGTTTTTTTTCTATTGAATTTTGTGTACATGTGCAAAATAATGATATGTAGTTAAAACTTTGCATAGATGGAAAACCATTGCTGAGAACTGATGGATTTAACAGTTGCCTACTTACTTAGTCATCCCAGGGTTTTAAAAAAATACCCCAAAAAAGGACTTATGAGAATGCTTTCATTTACTATTTTTGGTCCAGTGCAGTCATGTGCCCCCCTTGTTCACCATGATGATTAGTAGCACTACTGGTTTCATGAGCAGCTGCAAACCCCCTTCCTTAGGGTCCTAGTCTGGAGGTCCCAGTTGTCCAACCTTTGTCTATGGGGCATTTGGAACCAAAATGCAATACCTACTGTACTCAGTAGGCTGGACAACACTCATGTGTTAACCATTGCTTACATATGTAGGAGAGCACCATTCATACTTTTGTGTGTTGCACGGCAAGGATAGGACATGACTTTTGCTTAGCAAAGGTCATTTCCTTACTTTGTCACATGGGAGCTAGTTAAAGCTCCCCTCAGCCCTGGAATGGGAACAGGATGGAGGGAAGCTTTTTTTTCTCTACTATATTGTGTGTAATACTTATTTTACTTGTGAAGTTTTGTTAACCTCTGGGGCAAATTGGAGTAAATTTGTTCCTCTTCTAAAACTTTGTGTAATCTCAGTATTGGGCTTATATTTGAACGATGTTTCTTGAAGCATCTGTGCCCAAGATTGGGCAACAATATATTGAAAGAGTTGCAGGAAAATCCAATATTTGGCAATTGGGTTAGATTTTCACCTTGTAACTTAGTTCCAAATAGGTCATCAAGTGCAACCAAAGGGGACACCACTAAGGAATATGTATCCCCCCCACCCCCATGCACAAGTAAGCTTTACATGGAACCCATTGGTGGACAAATGGAGCACATTTGTGTATCTATTTCAAATAGGGGTCATGGGCCACTCTACCTCAATTTGGACTGAGTTTTGTTTCAAACTGAGTTTTGGGCAAGGGGAATGGGTTTGGTCCCAAATTTTAATGGATATTGTGATTAGCCATATTCCATTTCACCATCCCAATTCTGCAAAATTGTAGGGTTTTACTTCAAGCACTTTTCAGAGAAATGTATAACTTACTTGGGTTCATGTTTTGATGGGCTATTGTTACTAGCCAACCCTAATTCCCAAAAGATTATAGGGTTTTACTATAAGAGGAGTCTTGCAGGAAGGTATAATTTAAGGTTCATGGTATGATGGGCTATGATAATAACATGTCATTCATGCTTCTACATGAGTTTTCCCCCTTTCTTTGAAAATCTTGCAAAGAAAAAGAAAATTGCTTGGCCAGGCCTTTGCGAAACCTTCTTAGACAAGTGAAAAAGCTGGTAACCCATATGATACGCAAGTTGCACTTTCTGACTATAACAGCACTTGGATAAAGTATGAAGAATTTAGTGGATGAGCGAAGGGAGCATTAGGTGATGGGTACACTAATTTTGTCCCAGATTGATCAACTCCAATGAGGTGTTTAGCTGATATTCAGGTAAATTGTTGATCAAAATTTCACCCGGAAACCTCAGACATGTGAAAGGTTTTTGTTTCCTCCACACTCTTAAGGGTCATGACCAAAGAGAAGGAAAAGATGGATGCTCAATCCAACAATGAAAGAATTTTATTTGTAGATTTTACTTTATAAAACCTAATTGGAAAGTTTCACAGAAAGTTTTTGTGTTTTTTCTTTTTTGGGGGCAATTGGCCACGTTGATTGGCCTTTCACAAAAAATATTTTTAATGCTCCCCAAATAAAAGCTTTTGCTACCAACACTGTGTTGCATTTCATCAGGTTCCTTGGTAGGATTAATTGGCTAATCCTAGTGAGATGGCAAACCCTATAGCAATCAATGAATTCAAGGAACAACAACAGGAACCTTCCAAAAACTAGAAATAAATTGGAAGGCGTAAAAATATTCATTAGGTACTACTTTCACTTTGAAAAATGGCAGAGACTATCCTCAGCAAATAAGTACTAGAAATAAATAGAAGTTTTTTCAACTACATACATTTGTTGTGATTAATTAGCTCCTCTTGGTCACTTTGACAACAACAAATAAGCACTAGGACTAATCCAATACTAATGTGAGTTAATGAGCTGATCCTGATCAAATCCTGATTAAATTACCAAAATCCACAGCTGGCTTGTTGGATCCCACCAACTGATGCCAACAAATCCAGCAGCAAAATAAATGTGTAGGCTACTACCAGAATGAATACAAGAAAATACGTACAAGAGGACGCTTCTTAAAACTCTAACAGTCAGAAATTAGTCTATAGTCTAAACGATAGTTTTACTACTGGGATTAATTAAGAAAATCCCAAAGATCATCACACTTAAAAATCGCATTCAAAAAAATCCTAGACAAAACTGTACCAAATTGAAAGAAATTAACATGAATTATAAGACTAAGAAAAGGAAAAGCCTGATGGACTTTGTGACAGAATCTTTCGATCCCTTGTAAATAAATTTGTTGGTTGTTGTTGTGCCTGTGAGCCTCTCAGCAGCCAACTGGCTTTGGTTGCTTCATAGCAATTGCTGAGTATAATAACTAGCTAGGCTAAGCTGTAAATGTGTTATGATGTACTTACCACAAGCTCTGAGGATGACGGGGTGAAAGAGAGATCAGCCAGGGTTCAGAAGATGCCAGGAAGGAAGGGGAAAAGGGGAAGGAGAGAGCGAGAGAGAGAGAGCGAGAGATGGCAGCCACATGGGCGTCAAAGTACTCGTGGAGCAGCCCTGGGGGCCTATTGGGAATAATGAGAAAGTGTCAGGGAGTTTTAATGAGGAGGATGTTGGCAGAGCTTTTACACAAAGTGTGCAGTTGTACATTGTAAATGCAGCTGTTGCAGTTTAAACTTCCTTGTCTCTCTCTCTCTTTCTGTCTCTCTAGTCTGGACTCTCTGTCTGTAGCCTGTGTTACTTGGTCATCACAAGAAAGGAAAATGCTTGAGGAGTGGTTAAGTTAATTGGCTTGCTTGGGCTCCGTATTGCTTTGCATTACCAGTGATGACCAACTACTTCATTTTTTCTTCTTATGTTCTCATAAGGTTTTCTTAAATTATTATTCTGAAGACAAGAAAATATATCTTTAAATAATATAAAGATAAATATTATGAACATGATAAATGCGCATGTTACTTCATCTTTTTTTTTATATCCACGTTGGTGAGTAGAGGAAATAAATGAGATAATGATTTAAAAAGAAGATAGTTATTAGAAAAGGAGCGAGATGGTTTCAAGTTTGAATATGATCTTCCTATTCTAGTTAGCTAGAATTATCAATCGACAATCATTCAAAGGATTATGCAAGATCCTCATTCATATTCCATTTATCTGGAATTATCAATTGATGATCATTCAAAGGATTATGCAAGATTCTCCTTCATATTCCAGTTTGCTAGAATTATCAATGGACGATCGTTCAAAGGATTATGCAAGATCCTCGTTCATATTCCAGTTTGCTAGTATAATCAATGGAAGATCGTTCAAAGGATTATGCAAGATTCTTATACCAGCTCCGAGAAAACTCATCACTGAAATCAAAATCATGCAAGAAGCTAAGAAATTAGCAAATTAGCAAAGAAAGAAAGTGACTATAGAAACTGGCTTTGAAATCGCTGTTCGAGGAGGGTACTGCTTACCACTTTTGGCAGTGGTAGACTTTTTGCAGCTGTTTCCAGTTCAGATGGTGTTCAGATTTTGCTCTTTTGCAGTACTGTTTTTTTGTATTTCTTTATTATTTCAGAGATGGGTGGCTCAATACGGATCATCCACAAGAGAACTTCGCCAAATTTGGCTACAGATCATGAAATGAAGTAGAAATTTGTTGTTTTTTTTAAGGATTCCTTCTAAATTGTTCTGGGGACATGTTGGAACTTGGAACCTGGTTCTGTAAATATGGCGACTTCGGAAAATTTTTTTCTCTCAGAATGTGTTGATCTGGTGCCCATTTCTAGCTTTAAAAGTCCTTTGTATCCATTGGCACCAGTGCTTTTTTTTCTTCTTTTTTTTTCAAATTTGTAAGTTAGTTGGCTATTATCACATGAGAACTTAGCCAAAGTTGGGCTACAGGTCAGAGAGGAAAATAGAAAAGTTTAGGAATTGTGCTCTAATTTGGCCACATACTACCTATTGTCTAAATATGGCGATTTCTCTCTTCTTTTTTTTTCCTTATAATGTGGTGACTTTGGGGCTTTTCTTTCCCAAAAGAAAAAAACCTTCTTATTTGTGGCAATGACTGTTTTATTTCTGGTCACTAGGAATCAAGGGTTTTGTTTTCAAATTTCTGCAGTAACAAAGGCTGCTATCAACCATAAGAAAACGTAGCCAAATTTGGCAATTCCAAACCATGAAAGTTGAAAATTTTAAAGATCCTCCTACCTATGTTTTTGGCTACTTGTTTCAGCCTGAGATAGAATGAAGGGCTATTCAGGCCCAAAAAAGTCCAAATAAGGCGAATTATTTTAAAGAACTGAAAAAATCTTATAATGGCAAAACTAGGATATGTATCACAATTTGGCGAAATTTTGGCACAAAAAAACTTGACAGAACCAGGGAGCAAAAATGCGCCTAAATTTAAATTTTT
>Ga0116229_10013970_pt1 | contig 11241 bp, 15 predicted proteins | sample S1TSphgellanicum_3_FD_87313 | JGI IMG/M metagenome (GOLD analysis project Ga0116229, IMG submission 87313) | Host-associated microbial communities from peat moss isolated from Minnesota, USA - S1T2_Fc - Sphagnum magellanicum MG | ecosystem: Host-associated > Plants > Peat moss > Unclassified... | reverse complement strand
TGCTGCCGGAACGCATGTCGTGTTTGCTTAGAAACGAAGGCTCGGCGGGCGCCACGACGTCCACGATGGCGTTGCCGATTCCTAGAATGTCGTACATTGAAATCTCCAACAGGAAGAAGAAGCGGTTTTTTTTCAAAGAAGAACTGCTTCCTTTCTACACCTTGATCACCGCCGGCGCCTCGCCGGCGCGCGCACGATCCGCCATCGATACGTAGGCGCTCTCCAACGCGCGACAGAAACCTATGGCGTCAAACAACGGTGACGCATCACGCGCCTCGATCAGGCGCGCGCGCAATTCATCGCGGCGTGCGGCATCGCCCGCCAAGTCACGCGCCAACGCCGCGTATTGATCAAGCGACGCGCACACCAACTCCGGCAGGCCCACCGCCCGCAACAGGCTGGCACCGACTCGCGATGCAAAGCTCCGACCGAGGCATGTCACCATGGGCACGCCCGCCCACAGGGCGTCAGCGCCGGTGGTATGCGCGCCGTACGGAACGGTATCGAGAAACACATCGGCGCAGCCATGCCGCGCCAGGTGCGCTTGCAGCGTTGCCGGTCGCGCGAAATGCAGGCGGCCGGATAACGCGCCCGCCGCCGCGCGCAAATTGGCCGGCATGAACTCGTTGCCTTCATACAACCATAGCACGCTGTCGGGAACGTCGCGCAGCAATTGCATCCAGACGGCGAATATTTCAGGCGAGATCTTGAACGGATTGTTGAAGCAACAGAATACCACGCCGTGCGCAGGCAGCCCGTGGGCGGCGCGATCGGTATCCGGCGCTGGCGCCGGCCGACCGCGATCGTTGGGGTAATAGCTCGCCGGCATCAGCACCGGCGTCTCCGCCCAGTTGGCGTATTCCTCGGCCGGCAGCACTGTTTCGTCGGCAATAATGTAGTCGATCCAATCCCCCGCCTGTGTGCCCACATAACCGAGAAAATTCACCTGCACCGGCGCGGGGCGCAACGCCACGATTTCGCTGCGTGTACGTTCTGTATAGCCTTTCAGGTCGACCAAAATATCGATACCGTCCGCCGCGATGCGCGCCGCCGCGTTCGCCGGCCCTTCCTTTTCGATAATGCGGAAATGCTCGAAGGCGCCCTTCATCCGGGCCCGCATCGCCGAGCCGTCCTCGGTTGAATAATCATACGCAAAAACCTCGAACCGCGCGCGGTCGTGCGACTCCACGACGCCCGCCAAGAGCAAGCTCGTGGCGTGCTGACTGAAGTCGCCGGACAAGTAGCCGATGCGCAGCCGCTGCCCCGGAGGCGCTACGCGACGGGACGCCGGACGCAGCCGCTTCTCGCTGACGCGGCGCAGAACGCCGGCAAATCGTTCGCCCATTTTTCGATGCAGCACCGGGTCATCCACGCCGGCGAGCAGCGCGTATGTTTCTAGAATGCATGGCTCCGGCCGGTCCATCCGCGCCGCAAGCCTGCCGAGCACGGCATTCCTCCGGGACCAATCGCACATGTGCATCATGCCCAGCGCGACCTGCGAAACCTCGCGGGTTACCTCGGCGCCGGCCTGTTCCAGACGATCGTAGAGGTCAAGCGCTGCGCCGAATTTACGCTGCATGCCGTGCAGGTATGCCAACTCCGCCAGCGCGGCCGCGTGCAACGGCGCCCATTTGAGCAGCGCTGTATAGGCCGCCTCGGCCTCGGAAAACTGGCCGGCGTCACGCACCGCGCGCGCATATCCCAAACGGGCCGGAACGTGGCGCGGGTCGGCCTTCACGAGAGCGCGAAACTGCGCCGCGGCCCGGTCGAAGCGCCGATGCGCCGCTTCCCACCGGGCGGACTCGTACTCCAGCGCGGCGCCGCGTCCCGCTGTCGCGGCTTCACGCAGAAATGGTGTCGCCTGCTCGGCGCGGCCGAGATCCAGAAGCAGGCTGGCAGTGTCGAGCGCCGCAGCGCCGCCGCCACCCGCGCGTCCGGCGAGTTGCAGCATGTTCAGCGCGCCCTCCGCGTCTCCGGCCCGGCGCCGCAAACGGCTCCACGCAATCAGCAATCCAGCATCGGGCGCCGCGGGATTATACAGACTGCGGTACACCGCATCGGCACCTGGCCAGTCGCCCTGCGCCTCGCAGGCACGGGCATCATCGAGCGTTGGTCGCGTGGCGTTCGCTATATCTGTCATCAAGCGGCGTGCATAAGGACGACCTTCGCGTTTGCCAATGAGCAAAATTTTTTGCGTCTTTTTTCAAAAAGAAGACGTTCCTTTTTTCAGGAGAAAACCCTGTTCACCCCCGTTCTCCGTGCCATCGGCCAGCTCGACGACCCGGCGTTGCTCGGTGTTCTCCTGCAAACCATACTGCTATCCGCACTCGCGTTCGCCGGCATCGCGGGAGGGGCCGTGTGGTTCGTTCACCACATGCTGGCGCACGGGACCCTCGGCTGGGTCGCCGGCGCGCTGAGCGGCGTCCTGGCCCTTGCCGCTTCATTCTGGCTGTTCGTGCCGATGGCCGTCGTGATCGCCGCGCTATTCATGGGGCCGGTCTGTGGCGCGGTTGAGCGACGCTGGTATCCCGGCCTTGCAGCGGCGCGCCCGGCGAGCTTAGCGGCGCAGATTTGGGATAGCCTGGCGTTTGGGCTGCAAGTGCTGGTGCTGACCCTGTTCAGCCTGCTACTGGCGCCAACCGGCGTCGGACTGGCGATCGGGTGGGTCATCACAGCGTGGGCGGTGGGGCGCGGCTTTTTTGTGGCAGTGGCGATGCGCCGCATGAACCGGGCTGCCGCGCTGTCCGCGTATCGCCAGATGCGTGGTCAGGTGCTGGTACAGAGTGCGGTGCTGACGCTGTGCGGCACTCTTCCGGTGCTCAACCTGCTGCTGCCCATATTGGGCCCGGCGGCGATGGTGCATCTCGTCGAGTCGCGGCGGCCTATGACGGAATCCTGGTAATAACTGTCGTGGTCAGAGCGGAAACTGATTGAGAGAGTCTGGTCCGGCGCGGCTCGACCGTGCTAGCCCGACTGGGTCGCTTGCGACTCCGGCACCTGCTGGCGCGTCGTTTCCGAAAGGAAAAATTTGTGTTCAAATTCCTTAAGCCTGACGAGGAAACCTCCATGGCAAGCCCTCAACCGGCCCCGTTACAGCCTTCTGTCACGCCGCCTACCGGTACCCGTTCTGCAACCAACCCAGTCGCGGGAAGCGCCCCGGCGCCAAAGCCCGCTGCGACGGATAACGGCATCGACGTGCCGCCTTTCCGCCCCGCCACCCAGCCCGAAGCAACCCAGGGCGGCGCGTTCGGCCGCGCCTCCACACCGCTCACGAAGGAACAACCCATGGCTCGCTCAATCTTCGGCGCCGCCCCGCCCTCAACCGGGCCTGCTGCGCCCACGCCCACGCCAACACCCACCGTTTCGCCAACGCCCACTGCGCCGCGGCCGCCGCAGCAGGCGTTGAGCCGCATCGCCCGCGACACGACGCAGGAGAAGCGAACCCTGGTTGTCGGCCGCGGCATCAGCGTTCAGGGGTCGGTGCAGGATGCCGAGCGGCTGGTGGTTGAAGGCACTGTCGAGGCCTCGATGATCCATGCCGCAGAGCTGATGGTGGCGCAGGGCGGCATTTTCCGCGGCGAAATCGAGGTCGAGGACGCGGAAATCGCCGGCACGGTGGATGGGACATTGACGGTGAAGGGCAACCTGATCGTGCGTACCACCGGCGTGCTGTTGGGCACGGCGCGGTGCCGCCGCCTGCAGGTGGAGGATGGCGGTCAGATTACCGGCCGGATCGAAATGATCACCGAAACCAAGCCGCGCGCGGCGACAGCGGCCATCGCCGGGTAAGCTGACACCCAGGCCAGAGGGCCCTGCCCCTGGCCTGCTCGCCTGGCAAATTTTGCACGCTTCGCCGGCTCGGATCAGATTGGATTCAGCGCCAGCCAACGCCCCTGCCCGCCTGGGGACCCGACGACTTCAAACCGTGTCACGACTGGCCCGGCCTTGTCTTGCTGTGCTGGACGCCCATAGTGTACAATTGCGGTCCTGTTTGAAGGTAGAGTTTTATGTTTATTGAAACCGAAGGCACGCCCAATCCGGCTACGCTGAAATTTCTGCCCGGCCTGACCGTGATTGCCAACGGCACCGCCGACTTTGCCAGTTCCGCAGCCGCGGGGCGCAGCCCGCTCGCGCAATCGTTGTTCGCGCTGCCTGGTGTGGCCCGCGTGTTCCTGGGCGCCGATTTCGTCACCGTTACCAAGACGGAGGTGACTGGCTGGCCGTCACTCAAGCCGCAGGTGCTGGGCGCCATCATGGAACATTTCGTCGCCGGACGCCCGGTGATTGAGGGCGACGCCGCTGCCGAAGACGAGGACGTGGCGCCCGAGGACCGCGAGATTGTCGATCAGATAAAGGAATTGTTGGACACCCGCGTGCGTCCCGCAGTGGCGGGTGACGGTGGCGATATCGTCTTCAAGGGCTTTCGTGACGGTATTGTTCGTTTGCACATGCAAGGCGCCTGTAGCGGCTGCCCATCCAGCCGCGCGACGTTGAAGCACGGTATCGAAAACATGCTGCGGCACTACGTCCCCGAGGTAGTTTCCGTCGAACAGGTCGAGCTCTGACCTCAAGCCCGGTTGGGGAGGCTGCGGACGAAATCGGCCGCGTGCATGACATTCATCCGATCCGGCCAAATGCGTTGGCCGGCAGCCCGCTGGATCGGGCGGCGCACCTCCGCACAGACGATGCCTGGATCGCGGCGCAACGTGAGAACCCGGCTTTGCTGTACGCGCCGGTGTGGCGCGCCCGCTCGCTCATGCGCACCACGGCATCGGGGATCGCGGAAGCTTGCCTCATTCAAGCCGCCGCTATTCCGCAATTTGAGGCGTTCCCGTGGGCATTCCTGGGGCTTCTGGACGGTGGACCAGTGTTTGCCATCGATCTTTCGGCGCGCGACGATCCTCTGCCCAGCGCCGAGGACTCCAGCTTTCGGGATCTTCGCCGCGTTGGTGGTGCGGTCGCGCCACGGGATGCCGCCATTATGGCGCACGCGCGCGGGCTGATGCACTGGCGCAGCCGGCATCAATTCTGCGGGGTCTGCGGCGCTGGTTGCACGCCCACGAGCGCAGGCCATGTGGCGAATTGCCAGGGTTGCGGCACCCACCACTTTCCCCGCACCGACCCGGCCGTAATCATGCTGGTAACCGACGGTGAGAGGGCTCTGCTCGGCCAGCCCAATGCGTTCCGTCATGTTCGCGTGTTCACGACGCTCGCCGGGTTTGTAGAGCCCGGCGAGAGCCTCGAGGAAGCGGTGGCGCGCGAGGTGTTCGAGGAAACCGGCATACGGGTCGCGCGAGTGCGCTACCATTCCAGCCAGCCCTGGCCATTTCCGGGCTCCATTATGCTCGGCTTTCACGCCGACGCCGTCACCCATGATATCATTACCGACACCAACGAGCTTGTCGAAGCAAACTGGTTCACGCGCGATGAGCTGCGCGCGCCGGATGGTTTTATCCTACCGCCGGGCTTCTCCATTGCGCGCCGCCTGATTGACGATTGGTTAGGTGCATGAGCGGATAGAGCGGTCAGCCTGCGCTATTTTCGCCCCGGTGATGCCCGCCTCATTCAGGACGTCCGTAGAAACAGGTGGGTCACACCTTCAGCCACGAACGCGCGCGCAAACGCGGCGCCAATCCCGCGCGCTGCCCGGGTTATCAGCACGATTTTACCAGCAGGGCGTGCCATGCTTCTAACCTGTGCAACTTATAATGGAAACCAGCGCATCTTCGTCACCGGAAAAACAGGCAAGGCAATTGATACAACGGTTGTGAAAGGAAGCCCGTCCTTCCTGCCTGGTGCTGCCACCTCCGCGATGTATCGTCCGCTCGGGATGTTTCGTTTTTGTCTTGCGCTGCTTGTAGTTCTGCAACATTTCCAACACCTGCTGCCGGCGGCCGCGCGTGTCATTTTCTCCCGCATGGGATTCGGCGCCATTGCCGTTTGCGTATTCTTCGCGGTGAGCGGCTTCGTGGTGGCGGAGGCGGTTGTAGTGTTTTATGCCGCGCGGCCGGGCGCCTTTCTGGCCAACAGAGCCCTGCGGATGGTGCCGCCGTATCTCGCGGCGCTCGCACTGGCCGTGTTCGTGCATGCCGCGCTTTGGCAATCGGGACATCTTGTGCTGTGGGATTATACCCTGGTTGGATCTCCCTTGGCGCCTGCGAAGCTGCTGGCTGGCCTAGTGGGGTTGGTGCCAGGGTTCAATCCACGTTGGTTTGGCGAGGATTTCGAATTCATTCCGTTCGTGTGGACGTTGCGCATGGAGGTGGCGTTTTATCTGGTGACCGCGGGCACACTGGTCGCCACTGTGAAGCTGCGCGCGGGGTGGCCGGGGGCGGCGGCGATCGGTGCGGGATTGGTAATGAGCGCTGCTTTCCTGCTGCTGTCCAGCAAGCCTGGCGCGCTCAGCACGGCACCGATGTTTCTGGTTGGTGTGAGCTTGTTTCTGTTTCAGGCGCGGCCTGAAGGAAGCAGGGCGGTGGTGCTGCTGGTTGCGATTGTGCTGGCGGCCGCCGGGTTCGTGTCGTGGCGGCAGCATGGTGCGCCGGTTCTGGCCTTGCAGTTGCCGCTTTTGGCACTGCTGCTGGCGCTGTTTGCGTGGCTTGTGACGCGGCGTTTGGCGGCCGGGCTGCGCAAGCGCCTGGATCGGCGTTTGGGCGATCTGTCCTATCCGCTTTATCTCAACCACTATGCGGTCGGTATTCTAGCTACGTCGCTGGCGCCCCGCGCGAGTTTGGTGCTTTACGCAGGTGCGGTTATGGCTGCGCTGTTGTTAGCGGTCTGCGCCGAGCGGCTGGTGGATCGTCGGTTACGGCGCGTGCGAGATCGAATTCGTAGCGTATTGGTTTGATGGCAGACCAAAAAAGAAATACTTCCTTCCTTTCTTATGCGTCCGCCACCACCTTAGCGACAGTCGTGGTAACCTTGCCACCCGCCTTTTCCACCGCTGCCACGGCCGCAGCGGAGGCGCCCGACACCGTGATGTCGATGGCGCGGGTGATTTCACCGCTGGCCAGCAGCCGGATGCCGGCGACCTTGCCGGTCCGCACGAGCCCTGCAGCGCGCAGAATGTCCTCGGTGAGCGCGACACTGCCATCGAGCTTGCCGGAGGCGATGGCCGCCTCCAGCACGCCGATATTCAGTGGCGCATAGTCCTTGCGATTCACGTTGGTAAAACCACGCTTCGGCAGCCGGCGATAAATCGGGAGCTGGCCGCCTTCGAAACCATTCAGCGCCACACCTTCGCGCGCTTTCTGTCCTTTCACGCCTTTGCCGGACGTCTTGCCCTTGCCGGAGCCGATGCCGCGCCCAAGGCGTTTGCTTTTCAGGCGCGAGCCGGGATTGTCGCGCAGTTCGTTCAATTTCATTGTCCGGCCCTTTCCTCAACGCGCAGCAGGTGCGCCACCTTGCGGATCATGCCGCGTACTTCGGGCGTGTCCACGAGCGTGCGGCTGCGGTGCAATTTGTTCAGTCCGAGACCGATCAGCGTGCCGCGTTGGCCCGGCTTGCGGCCGATCGGCGATCCGGTCTGCACGACCGTTACGGTTTTTTCTACGTCAGGCATCGGGCTGCTCCGCAACGTGCGTGGTTTCGCGCTTGCCGAGAATGTCGGTCACTTTCTTGCCGCGGCGATTGGCAACCGAGCGCGGGCTGGCCACCGCCTGCAACGCGGCGAAGGTGGCCTTCACCATGTTGTGCGGGTTGCGGCTGCCGAGCGATTTCGCAACCACGTCGTGTATGCCGAGGCTTTCAAAGACGGCACGCATCGGGCCGCCGGCGATTATGCCAGTTCCTGCGGGTGCCGACCGCAATATAACCTTGCCGGCGCCGAAATGGCCGAACATGTCGTGATGCAGCGTGCGCCCTTCCTTCATCGGTACGCGGATCAGTGCGCGCTTGGCGCGTTCCGTCGCCTTGCGAATAGCCTCCGGCACCTCGCGTGCCTTGCCGGCGCCGTAGCCGACGCGGCCCTTCTGGTCGCCGACCACAACGAGGGCGGCGAATGCGAAACGACGGCCACCCTTCACCACCTTGGCGACGCGGTTGATGGTGACGAGCTTATCGGTCAGGTCGTCGCCGCTATCCCGGTCGCGATTATGGTCACGATCGCCGCGGCCTCTGCCGCCCCGATCGCCGCCGCCTTCGCGCGCTTCACGTGCCATGCTGCAAAATCCTTAGAAAGCCCATTCCCGTTAAAAGGACAGGCCGCCCTCTCGGGCAGCCTCGGCCAGCGCCTTGACGCGGCCGTGATAGAGATAGGCGCCGCGATCGAACACCACGGCGGTGACACCCGCCGCAATGGCCCGCTCGGCGACCAATTTTCCGACCGCGGTCGCAGCATTGCGGTCCGCGCCGGTGCGCAATTCCTCACGCAACTTGGCATCGAGCGAACTGGCGGAAGCGAGCGTGCAGGCCGTCTTGTCATCGATGATTTGCGCGTAGATGTGCTTGCCGCTGCGGAACACCGACAGCCGCGGACGGCCGATCGATTTCTGCCGCAGTTGGAACCGCAGGCGCTGGCGCCGGCGATTGCGGAGATCCTGCTGGCCGCTCATTTCTTCTTGCCTTCCTTGCGCCGGATCGTCTCGGTGTCGTAGCGAACGCCCTTGCCCTTGTAGGGCTCCGGCGGCCGCCAGGCGCGAATTTCGGCCGCGACCTGTCCCACAAGTTTCTTGTCCACGCCGGCGACCATGATGGATGTGGGCCGCGGCGTGGTGATCGTGATGCCGGTGGGAACCGGGTAGATCACGTCGTGCGAGAAACCGAGGTTGATGACGAGATTGGAGCCCTGCACCGCGGCGCGATAGCCGGTGCCGGTGATTTCCATCGTCTTGCTGTAGCCGGTGGATACCCCCTTGAGGACATTGGCGATGTTGGCGCGGGTCGTGCCCCACATCATGCGCGCTGCGCGTTCGGCACCTTTCGGCGCCACACGCACCTTGCCGCCATCCACCGTCGCTTCGACATGCTCGGTCAGCGGCAGCTTCAATTCGCCGAGCTTGCCGCGCGCCGTGAGCACGCCACCAGCGATGGCGACCGAAACGCCGGCGGGAATATCGACCGGGTATTTGCCTACGCGGGACATTTTTCCAGCCCCCTCAGAATACGCGGCAGAGCACTTCGCCGCCAACATTGGCGGCGCGTGCTTCTGCATCGGAAAGAACGCCACGTGGCGTGGACAGGATCGATACACCCAGGCCGGCATAGACGCGCGGCAATTCGCGGATCTGCGAATAAACGCGGCGTCCCGGCTTGGAGACGCGATGGATCTCCTTGATGACCGGCTCGCCTTCGGCATATTTCAACTCAATGCGCAACTGTGCGACACCGGGACGAAGTTCCTCGGCGCTGTAGCCACGGATGTAGCCCTCGCGCTTCAGCACTTCGAGCACATTTGCGCGCAGCTTGCTGGCAGGAGCCACGCACATCGTTTTGCGTGCGCTCTGGGCGTTGCGGATACGGGTGAGCATGTCACCCAATGGATCGGATAGCGACATTTTCCCGGTCCCTTACCAGCTCGCCTTGACCATGCCCGGGATTTGGCCGGAACTGGCCAACTCGCGCAAAGCAATGCGGCAAAGCTTGAATTTGCGGTAATTACCGCGGGAACGGCCGGTGAGTTCGCAGCGCAGGCGCACGCGTGTTCGGCTGCCGTCACGCGGCAATTGGGCGAGCTTGATCGATGCCTCGAAACGCTCCTCGACGGGGACGTCGCGATCCATGGTCACCGCCTTGAGGCGAGCCCGCTTGGTGCGGTCGCGCTTGGCCGCCTTCTCGCGCTTCTTGTTGCGATTGACGGCTGAAGTCTTGGCCATCTTGTCTTCATCCTCCGGAACCTGCCGGCGCTGCCGGGGGTTTTCCAAAAACGCGTGGTGGGCGAAGTGCCCCTTGTTAGGCTACGAATTAGGCGGCGAACGGCAGATCAAAGGCCTTGAGCAGGGCCTTTGCTTCTGCGTCCGTCTTGGCGGTTGTTACAAAAACAATATCCATGCCGCGGATCGAATCGACCTTGTCGTAGACGATTTCGGGAAACACGATCTGTTCTTTCAGACCGAAAGCGAAATTGCCGCGGCCATCGAAGCCCTTGGCACTGATGCCACGAAAGTCGCGCACCCGCGGCAGGGCAATGTTCACCAGCCGGTCGAGAAACTCATACATCCTTGACTGGCGCAGCGTGACTTTGGTGCCGATCGGCAGGCCGGCACGGATTTTAAAGCCGGCAATGGCCTTTTTTGCCACCGTCTTGACCGGTTTCTGCCCGGCAATCAGCGTCAGTTCGGCAACTGCGGCATCGAGCCTCTTCTGGTCACCGGCGGCTTCGCCGACACCCATGTTGATGACGATCTTTTCCAGCTTCGGCACCTGCATCACGTTCTTGTAGGCGAACTGGCTTTGCAGGCTGGGACGCACCGTCTCGAGATAGAGCGTCTGCAAGCGTGGCACGATCCGGTTTTCTGTGGTTTCGGTCATCGCACTCAGCCTTCGATCACGTTGCCGGTCGCCCGGGCCACACGTACCTTGTTGCCGCCGTCCAGCACTTTGAATCCGATGCGGGTCGGGCGGTCGGTCTTGGGGTCGATCAGCATCAGATTGGAGAGATGGATGGTCGCCTCCTTTTCCACGATGCCGCCGGGCTGGCCCATGCCTTTCGGCTTGGTATGGTGCTTGGCCAGGTTGATGCCTTGCACGACCGCGCGGTTCAGCTTCGGCCGCACTTCAAGGACCTCGCCCTGCTTGCCCCGATCATCGCCGGAAATGACGATGACGCGGTCACCCTTCTTGATGCGCGCGGCCATCACCGCACCTCCGGCATATGGTACATCACAGCACCTCCGGTGCTAGCGAAATGATCTTCATGAACTTCTTGGCGCGCAATTCACGCACGACCGGGCCGAAGATGCGGGTGCCGATCGGCTCCTGCTGCTTGTTGATCAGCACGGCGGCATTACGATCGAACCGGATGGCGCTGCCGTCCGGCCGTCGCACAGGGTAGGCCGTGCGCACGATCACCGCCTGGTGCACGTCGCCCTTCTTCACCTTGCCGCGCGGAATAGCCTCCTGGATGGCGACAACGATGACGTCGCCGACAGATGCGGTCTTCCGCTTGCTGCCGCCGAGCACCTTGATGCACTGCACGCGCTTGGCGCCGGAATTATCCGCGACATCGAGGTTTGTTTCGGGATGGATCATGTGTCTGCCCTTCCCTTATGCGTGATGATGCTGGGCTTCGGCTGCCTGCACCGC
>Ga0116229_10013965_pt1 | contig 11242 bp, 13 predicted proteins | sample S1TSphgellanicum_3_FD_87313 | JGI IMG/M metagenome (GOLD analysis project Ga0116229, IMG submission 87313) | Host-associated microbial communities from peat moss isolated from Minnesota, USA - S1T2_Fc - Sphagnum magellanicum MG | ecosystem: Host-associated > Plants > Peat moss > Unclassified... | reverse complement strand
GTGTCTTTCCTCGAGGCGCTCGAGGAGCACGAAGACGTGCAGCGGGTGTACTCCAACGCCGAACTCGACCTCGCGCAGCTCGAAGCGCTCGCGTGACCCGCAGCGCCGCTTCGCCGTGACCGGTGAGGCCGTCGCTGGGACGGTCCGTGCCCGACCGCGAGCGTGGTGGGCGCGTCAGGACTGGTACTTCGCGTTGGCGCTCGCGCTGTTCGTGGGCGTGTCGGTGTGGTTCAGCCGCGCGATCCAAGACTTCCTGGCGCCCTCAGCCAAGAGCATCGCCACGCCGACGCTGGTCGGCGAGACCTTGGTCGATGCGTTATCGACCGCGCAGCGCACGAAACTCCAGGCGGTGGTCGTCTCGCGCTCGACCAGCGACCAGTATCCCAAAGACGTCGTGATGCGTCAGGATCCGCCGCCCGGCGCCGAGGTGCGTCAAGGCCGCCAGATCTCCCTCGTCGTCTCGTCGGGCGTCCAGATCTTCCCGATGCCGGACCTCCGTTACGAATCGCTGCGCGAGGTCGGCCTCGACCTCTCCCACTTCAAGCTCGTGCTGGGCAAGGTCAAGACGGTCCAGAGCGACGAGGTGCCCGCCAATCGCGTCGTCTCGCAAGACCCGGGGCCGCTCTCGTCGGTGCGGGTGGGTTCGGTCGTCAACATCGAGTTGGCCAAAGGCGGTGCGTCGACCACGGTCCGGGTGCCGAACCTCGTCGATTTGCCGATCGACGACGCGCGCGCGGTGGCGGCGGATGCGCACGTCCACCTCGGACAAATCGTCTGGACCCCGTTCGGCCGGTACGGCCCGCCGCGCGGGATCGTGGTGCGTCAGGATCCCACCGCGAACGCGTCGATCGATTCATCGCAGCTCGTGTCGCTGCAAGTTAGTGCCGGACCGCGTGAGGCCGGCTATTTGATCCGCCAAGTTCACGTGACCGCGACGGTACCCGAGGACGCGGCGGTCTCGAATCCCGATAAGACTCCGGCCGTACGCGTCCAAGTCCGGGACGAGACGGGAACCTGGAACGTGTACGACGCGTTCGCGCAACCCAAGCAGAAACTGGATTTCAATTTGACCGTCGTGGGGACCGCCGAACTCGACGTCTTCGTCAACGATGAGTTGATCGACTCGACGAAGCTGGGCGTCGAGCCACCCGCGCAGGAAAAGCAAGAAGTCACACCAGCGTCGAAGCCAGGGTCGGCTCCACACGTAAAGGACACACAGCCATGAAGATCGCGCCCTCCCTGCTATCAGCGGATTTTAGCCGCATCTCTCAAGAGATCGCCGTCGTCGAGCGGGCGGGCGCCGATTACTTGCACCTCGACGTCATGGACGGACGCTTCGTTCCGAACATCACGTGGGGCCCGAAAATCATCGGCGATTTGCGCAAGCTATCGCCCCTTTGCTTCGACGCGCACCTGATGATCGTCGAACCCGAGCGGTACGTCGACGACTTCCGCAAGGCCGGCGCGGACATCATCACGTTTCACTACGAAGCGACCTACCACGTGCAGCGCTTGCTCACCCACATTCGCTCGCTCGGCGCCAAGGCCGGCATCTCGCTCAACCCGTCGACGCCCGTGGCCATGCTCGAGGACGTGATCGGGGATTGCGACCTCGTCCTGATCATGAGCGTCAACCCCGGATTCGGCGGCCAGGCCTACATCCCGAATTCGCTCAAGAAGATCCGCGAAGCGCGCGCGCTGATCGATGCCCTCAACCCGAGTTGCGAACTGGAGATCGACGGCGGCATCGGACGCAAGAACATCCGCGAGGTCGTCGAGGCGGGCGTCGACGTGATCGTCATGGGGTCGAGCATCTTCGGTGCGGCCGACGCCGGCGCGGAACTCCGGGAGCTGCGCGCCCTCGCCGAACCCGCGGGCGCAATCGCCTGACCGAAGACTCGCTCGTCGCGGCGCTTCGGCGGATCGTCGAGGCGCCGGCCGGCGGGCCCGCGCCGCGAGCGCTCGTACTCGGGATCGGCGACGACGCAGCCGCCTGGCAGCCGTCCCGGTCCCACCTCTCGGTCATCACCTCCGACGCGCTGATCGATGGCGTGCATTTCGCGAGCGACCGCATGCCGGCCGCGGCGGCCGGACACCGGGCGATGGCGGCCAACCTGTCGGACATCGCCGCGATGGGAGCGCGGCCGATCCTCGTCACGGTGGCGTTGGGCGTTGCGCCCGGCACGGCACAAGAATGGATCCTCGAATGTTACCGCGGGATGTCGGCACTCGCGGCCGCGCATGGGGCGCGCATCGCTGGTGGCGACATCGTTTCCTCGCCCGCGCTGACGCTGGCCCTGACCGTGGTCGGGGAGGTTTCCCGCTCGCGTCTCAAGCGCCGTGACGGCGGCCGGCCCGGCGACGTCGTCGCCGTGACCGGGCCACTGGGCGCCAGTCGCGCGGGGCTCGAGATCCTGCGCCGCTCGCCGCCCGGACTGCCGGCGGAAGTAGGCGCAGCGGCCTTGCGAGCGTTCGAGCGGCCAGAGCCGCGCGTGCGCGAGGGACGCTGGCTGGCATCGTCGGCGCACGTGCACGCGATGATGGACTCCTCCGACGGCCTGTCGACCGATCTGACCCGCCTGGCGGCTGCGAGCGGCGCCGGAGCCACGGTGGACGACGTACCGATTCACGCCCTGGCCGAAGCCGTCGCGCGGGCCGCCGGTGACGATCCCGCAGCGTACGCGCTCGATGGCGGCGAGGACTTCGAACTGATCGTGGCCGTCGCGCCGCGGGCGTTCGCGCACCTCGCCGCGGCCTACCGCGCGCGCTTCGGCCGGCCCCTGATCGCAGTCGGCCGGCTTGAGCGCGGAGCGGGCCTGCGCCTACGTCGCGCGGGTGGCGATGAACGCGAACTCGTGGCGGCCGGCTGGGATCATTTGAAGCCCTGAATCTAGCGCGGTAGGGGCGCGATGACGATGGCGCCATCGTCGCGAAAGAGCGCGAAGCCGCAATCGTCCGCCCGGTCGCGGAGCGCTCGCGCCGAACGCCGCGCGATCAGCAGCAGCGCCGCATGGGCGGTGCGGGCCTGCGCGCAGGGAGAGTCCGAAGCCGCCGGCACGACTTTCGCGTCGGGAACCAAGGCCGAGAGCTCGGTGGCGGGAATCCGCCACGCGACGACGACCGCGGGATCGTGGTCGACCAGCCAAGTGAAGGCGCCCGTGCCATAGTGTGCGTCCGCGGCGCGCGCCCGGGCGTGCGGGTCCGCCGGCACGCAGCCAGCGAGCGCCGCGGCCCAAACGAAAAATCCGAGCCGCCACAGGGCTCGGATCGGATTAACGGGTGGCGAGGCGGCGGTCAGCCTGCTCGCTTCACCCGGCGCGAGCGTAGGCACTGCGTGCAAACCTTCAACGTCATGTGCGTGCCGCGGTCGTCGACCCGCACGGGCTGGAGGTTCGGAAGCCAACGGCGCTTGGTCTTGTTCATCGCGTGGCTGACGTTGTTTCCAGCCATCGGACCTTTTCCGCAAACGTCACAGCGTTTGGCCATCTCTTCCGTACCAGTCCTCAAAAAGCAGCCGGGCCCGAACGCGGACCGGCGAAGGCAACCTCCGGAGTGTACCATGGCGCGGCACCTTCCGCAATGCTTGTATATAAGCTCTAACCGGGGAGTCGGCGGCCCGGGCGCGTAAAGATCATCGGCAATCGTCGTGCTTTCGCGCGGCTCTACGGGGATCGGGAGGGGCGATTGCCCCCCGAACAAAGGATCGAAGCAATCTCTTGAACGGCATTAGTCCGCGGATCGCGGTCGACGCGATGGGCGGCGACAACGCGCCCGACGAAATCGTCGCCGGCGCCGTGCTCGCGGCTCGCGAAGGGCTCGGACGTATGGTCCTCGTGGGCGATCGCGCGCGCGTGGCGCCGCTGCTCGCCGCGCACGGCAACCCCGACGTCGAGCTCGTCCACGCGCCCAGTGCCATCGCGATGGATGCGAGCCCGTCACAGGCGCTACGCAACTCCGACGAGACGTCCCTCGGCATCGCGGTCAACCTCATCCGCGACGGTGGCGCCGAGGCGGTGGTGTCGGCGGGGAACAGCGGGGCGTTTCTCGCCGTGGCCCTCGTACGCTTGCGGACGATCGCGGGTGTGGCCCGGCCGGCAATCGCGGTCGTCTATCCGGCCAAGTTCGGCCCCGTCGTCGTGCTGGACAGTGGCGCCAACGTCGATTGCCGGCCCGAGTGGCTCGTGCAGTTCGCCGTGATGGGCAGCGCCTATGCGAAGGCCGTGCTCGGCATCGCGAACCCGAAGGTCGGCGTGATCTCCAACGGTGAGGAGCGTTCCAAGGGCAACGCCCAGGCGATCGAAGCGGCCAGCCTCCTCGACCTCGCGCCGGTCAATTTCATCGGCAACGTCGAAGGCAAGGACGTTTTGACCAACGTCGCCGATGTCTGCGTCACGGACGGCTTCGTCGGCAACGTCATGCTCAAGCTCTCCGAGGGCGCGGCCTCGCGGATCGGCGACATCATATCCGGTGAGCTCCGGCAGGGCAGCATCCTGACAAAGCTCGGCGCCCTGCTGGTCAAACCGGCGCTCGGCCGGGTGCGCGAGAAGCTCAGCTACGACAACTACGGCGGCGCGCCGCTCTTGGGTTTGCGCGGCAACTGCATCGTCGCGCACGGCCGCGCGAACCGGTTCGCCGTGCGGAGCGCGATCCGGGCCGCCGTGGCCGAAGTGCGTGGCGACGTCCTGGGGCGGATCGCCGAGCAAGTGACCCCGGCCGACGACCTGCGCCCGGTGAAGGAAGCCTAAACGGTCAGTCCGCGCGATGGCGGGCTCTACGTCCATCTGCCGTTCTGCCCCTATATCTGTCCCTACTGCGATTTCGCGAAATGGCCGATGCGGCGCTCGAGCGCGGACGGGTATCTCGCCGCCCTGGAGGCCGAGATCGACGGCGCGACCGGCAGCGCGCGGGGAGCCGCCTTCCCGGCCACGACGCTGTTCCTCGGGGGCGGCACGCCCAACACCTACGAGCCGGCGGCGATCGCCGCACTCGTCGGGCGCCTGCGCGCCCGCTACGCGCCCGCCGGCTTCGCGGAGACGACGATCGAACTCAATCCCGACGGGGCGCTGTGTTCGTCCGAGGCGTTCGGCGCGTACGCGGAGGCCGGCATCGACCGCCTCTCGTTCGGCGTGCAATCGTTCGTCCCGGCGGAGCTCGCCACGCTCGGGCGCCGCCACACGCCGCAGGACGTCGCCGCGGCGTTCGGCCGGGCGCGCGCGGCCGGGCTGACCAACCTCTCGCTCGACTTGATGTTCGGCACCCCGGGGCAGACGGCGGAGTCGTGGAACGCGAGTCTGGAGGCGGCCCTGGCGCTCGAACCGGCTCACGTGTCGACCTATGGCTTGACGATCGAGGAGGGCACGCCGTTCGCGGGCTGGTTTGCCCGCAGCCCCGCCGACTTCGCTCCAAACGATCTCGAAGCCGAGCTCTATGGCCGAGCGATCGACCGCTTAGCCGAGGCCGGATTCGAGCACTACGAGATCAGCAACTTCGCGCGCCCGGGGGCCCGCTCGCGGCACAACGCCGTGTATTGGGCGAACGGCGACTACCTCGGTTTCGGGGTGGGGGCAGCCTCCTACCGCGACGGCGTCCGGTCGGTCCACACGCGCGACCTCGATGCGTACGTCGCGGCCGTGCGCGCGGGGGGCGAGATTCCGGGAGAAGCCGAACGTCTGACCGGCGCGGCCAGAACGGGCGAGGCCGTGATGCTCGGTTTGCGGACCGCCGAGGGGGTAGATATCGCCGCCTTCGCTGAACGGTACGGCGTCGATGTCTGCGAATTTTATCGCCCGGTGTTGGACGAGATGCACGCTGCAGGAACGCTCGACGTGACGGCCACCCACGTTCGCTTGACCCGCCGCGGGCGCTTCGTCGCCAACGACGTTTGCGCCGCGTTCGTGAATTTCACACCGTGACGATGGCTAGCGCTCTGCTGCGCGCGCTCTTCATGATCGTCTTCGCGGTCACGGGCTTTCTGCTCGGGCGCGAAGCGTATCTGCATCTGATCTCGCTCCACGTCGCCAATCAAGGCTGGTCGATTGCGCTGACGATCGTGGTGCCGATGGTGGGCGCGCTCGCGGGCCTCTTCCTTGCGCCGCTCGCGCAGTCGATCTTCGAGGTTCAACTAGAATCGGTCGAGGGCACGATCGAACGCCTTTCGCCGGGCGAGATCGTGGGCGGCGCGATCGGCCTGATCGCGGGACTGGTCATCGCGTTTCTGCTCAAGAGCGTGCTCGTCGAATTCGTCGCGAACGCCGGACCGGCGGGCGTGTACGTGGCCAACGTCATCTATATCATCCTCAGCGTCTTCGCGGCTTTTCTGGGCACGCGCGTCGGTTCGAAGCAGCATCTGGGGTCGTTGCCGGCCGCGACCCCCGGCGACCTCCGCGGCGCCGCCGTCGCGAAGTTGATCGACACGTCCGTGATCGTCGACGGACGCGTGGTCGACATCGTCGAAAGCGGTTTCCTCGAAGGCCCGCTGGTCGTGCCGCGTTTCGTCTTGCGCGAATTGCAGTTGATCGCCGATTCGGTCGACCCGATGAAGCGCACGCGCGGGCGACGCGGGCTCGAAGTGCTCTCGAAGTTGCAAGAGACGATCGCTCTGGAGATCGCCGACGAAGATTATACCGATTTGACCGGCGTCGACGACAAGCTCGTGCGTCTGGCTCGCGAACGCGGCGCGAAGCTCGTGACCAACGATTACAATCTCAACCGCGTCGCCGTCGTCGAGGGCGTGACCGTGCTTAACGTCAACGAATTGGCGGGCGCGGTCAAGCCGGTATTGTTGCCCGGCGAAGAATTGCACGTGACGATCGTGCGCGACGGCAAGGAAGCGCACCAAGGCGTCGGCTACCTCGAGGACGGGACGATGATCGTGGTCGAGAACGGACGCCGCTTGATCGGTGAAGACACCGACGTGCAGGTGACGAGCGTCCTGCAAACGGTCGCCGGACGGATGATCTTCGCGAAGCTCAAGCGATCGCAGCCGGTTTCGAATTCGTGAAGTTCGCCGCGATCGTCGTGGCGGCGGGCCGAGGCGTGCGCTTCGGGCGTCCCAAGCAACTGGTCGAGGTCGCGGGCAGGCCGCTGGTCGCCTGGTCGTTCGCGACCTTCGGCGCGATGCGTGAACTGGGCGAACTGGTAGTCGTCACCGAGGAAGAGCACTTCGAAGCGATGGCGAGTTTGGCGGCCCGTTTCGCCCCGCAGTTAACCGCGCGCATCGTGCGCGGCGGCGCGACGCGCCAAGAAAGCGCGTCGGCCGGGCTCGACGCCGTCTCCGGCGACTGCGATGCGGCGTTCATTCATGACGGCGCCCGGCCGCTGGTGCTGGCCGACGACATCCGGCGCGGCATGGCGGAGACCGCGCCCGGCACGGGTGCCCTGCTCGCGATCCCCGTCGTCGACACGATCAAGGTCGTGGCGCCCGGTGGCCGGACGGTCAGCAGCACCCTCGATCGCGCCGCGCTCTGGGCCGCTCAAACCCCGCAGTTCGGGACCGTGTCCGACTTGCGGCTCGCGCATGCCGTGGCCCGGGAAGCCCGGTTCGAGGCGACCGACGACGCGATGCTGCTCGAACGAGCCGGCTTCGCGGTCGTCGTCGTCCCGGCCAGCGCCGAGAACTTCAAGGTGACGTTGCGCGGCGACCGCGATCTCGCCGAGGCGATCCTGCGCGAGCGAACGGCCCTCTCCCGGTGAGCGTCCGGATCGGTCACGGCTTCGACGCGCACCGGCTCGTCGAAGGGCGCCGCTTCGTGCTGGGCGGGGTCGACATCCCGTTCGAGCGCGGACCGCTCGGCCATTCGGACGCCGACGTGCTGGCCCACGCGCTCTCGGACGCGATCCTCGGCGCATGCGCGCTCGGCGACCTGGGCCGTCACTTCCCCGATAGCGACGCCCGCTGGTCGGGCGCCGATTCCATGCGGCTCCTGGAAGCCTGCGCGGCTATGGCCCGCGAGGCGGGGTACGACCTCGAGAACGTCGATGCGACGGTCGTCGTGCAGGCACCGCGGCTCTCGCCGCACCTGGAAGCGATCCGGGCCCGCGTAGCGGCCGTGTTGCGCATCGAAACGGGCGCCGTGAGTGTTAAAGCCAAGACGAGCGAAGGGATGGGCTACACCGGGGACGGAACGGGCATCGCCGCCTACGCGGTCGCCGCCCTCACGCGCTCTCGCCCCTAAACGGTTACGATGAAGCACTTCGATACCTCGCTCCCGCCCTTCAACGCGCGCGTCACGCCGGCGCTGCCGCGCGCCGACTTGCGCGACGCGATCGGCGAAGCGATGCAGCTAACGGGCCGCTTGGAGACGCCGGCCCCGGCGGCCGCCATCCGCTGGATCGAGACCTTCGTCGAGGCCTTCGCGGGCGCGTTCGAGACGGTCGTGGACGCGCTGCCGTTCATCGACGAACTGCGCGCCGAGGCCGTCACGATCCCCGCCCTGTCGCTCGAGCGTTTGCGCGATCGTCAAGTGCTGTTCTTTCTCGATACGGTCAGCCAATACGTGGACGATCAGCCGGAGTTGCGCGGGCTGCCGCTCGAGCACGATTTGCTCGAGATCGCGCGCGAATTCGGGCTCGCGCCGGCGGACGCGCTGTGGGCGGTTCGCATGGCGCTGACCGCGCGCGCGGACGGTCCGCCGCTCGAGTTACTCTTTCCGCTGCTGGGGCACGACCGGATCATGATGCGCGTGGGCGCCGTGAACTCGCACTTGCTGCACGGGCGCGGCTTGCAACCGATCGCCTTCGGACCCGACGGCAAACCGTTCGAACCGATCCGCGGGCGCGCGCCGCAATGAGCCTGTGGGCGGAAATCTTCGACGATCTGCGCGTGCCGGTCGAGCGCGACCCGGCCGCGCGCGGATATCTCGACGTGATCCTCTCGTATCCGGGCTTTCATGCCATCACCGCGCACCGGTTCATCCACCGTCTGCACGGTACGGGCCTTCCGCTCTTGCCGCGCTTCCTCTCAAACCTCGTGCGCTTCGCAACCGGAATTGAAATTCACCCGGCCGCGCGCATCGGCCGGCGCTTCTTCATCGACCACGGCATGGGCGTGCTGATCGGCGAGACCGCCGAAGTCGGAGACGACGTGACGCTCTACAAGGGCGTGACGCTCGGCGGCACGAGCCTCGGCGGCGGCAAGCGCCATCCGACGATCGGCGACAACGTCGTCGTCGGCACCAATGCATCGGTGCTCGGCGCCATCACGGTCGGCGAGGGCTCGCGCATCGGCGCGGGGTCCGTCGTCGTGCGCGACGTCCCGGCGCGCTCGACCGTGGTCGGCATTCCCGGGCGCATCGTCTTGCTCGACGGCAAGCCCGTATCCGCACCCCAGCCCACGCGCCTGGTCGACATGCCCGACCCGCTGGCCGCGGTCATCGCGCAACTGAGCGAACGGATCGAAGCCCTCGAGAAGAAACTCGCCGACACGAATTTGCCGAGCCACGATGTCTCTCCGATTCTATAACACGCGCCGCCGGCGCGTCGAGCCGTTCGTTCCGCTCGAGCCGAACCACGTCCGCATCTACGTCTGCGGGCTGACGCCCTCGGCCGAGGCGCACTTGGGGCACGCGCGCTCGTTCTTGTTCTTCGACGTGCTCCGCCGCTATCTCACGCACCGCGGTTACCGCGTGACCTACGTGCAGAACGTGACCGACATCGACGATCGCAGCATCGCCGCGTCGCGCGAACTCGGCAAGCCGTGGTACGAGATCGTCGACTGCTATTACAGGAGCTTCAAGCGCTCGATGACCCGGTTGCGCGTGCTCGAGCCCGACCACGAGCCGCGCGCCACGCAGTTCATTCCGCAGATCGTGGACATGATCGCGGGGCTGATCGCCCGCGAAAACGCCTACGTCGCGGGCGACGGCGTATACTTCGCGGTCGACTCGTTTCCTCGCTACGGCGCGCTCTCAGGCCGCAAAACCGACGAACTGCTGATCGGCGCGCGCATCGCGCCGGGCGAGCAGAAACGCGATCCGCTCGATTTCGCGCTCTGGAAATTCGTCAAGCCGGGCGAACCGTCGTGGCCCTCGCCCTGGGGCGAGGGGCGTCCCGGCTGGCACATCGAGTGCTCGGCAATGTCGCACGCGTTGCTGGGCGAGCCCTTCGACATCCACGGCGGCGGCTACGACCTGATCTTCCCCCACCACGAGAACGAGATCGCGCAAACGGAGTCGCTCGTGCCGCCGCCGATGGCCAACGTCTGGATGCACGGCGGCTTACTGCAATTCGACGGGCGCAAGATGTCCAAGTCGCTCGGCAACTTTGAGCCGCTCTCGGCGCTTTTGGACCGCCACGACCCGCAAGCGATCCGCCTGCTGTTTCTCGATGCCGGATATCGCATACCACAGAACTTCACCGAAGACGCGATCGCGGGCAAGACGACGGCGCTACGCCGGTTGCTGGGCGCCTACGATGCGTTGCGCGCCGCACCGGCCGCCGACCACGATGAAGCGGAGGCCCGCGAGGCGATCGAACCCTACATCGAGCGCTTCTATGCGGCGCTCGATGACGACATGAATACGTCGGGTGCCGTTTCGGTACTGTTCGACATCGCCAACGCCGTCGGCGCACTTACCGCCCGCGGCGCCGCCTCGCGCGCGGCCGCGTTCATGCACGAAGCGCTCACGATTTTGGGTCTCTCGCCTACCGAACGCAAGCACGTCGCTCCCGCCGAGGTTTCCGTCACCGAGAACATCCTGGCCGCCTCCGGCGTCGCCGATGCGTACTCGGTAACGGCGCCCGCCAATGCGGAGGCCTTGTTGAGCGCCGAGGTCATCGCGAAGTTGCGGGCGTTAGCGGGTCCGGCGGTCGCGCTCAACGGGCACTCGGGAGCCGATGTGGTCAACGCGGTGATCGTCGCGCGCTACCACGCGAAGGCTGCGAAGAACTTCGCCGAGGCCGATCGGCTGCGCGATGCGTTGAAGCAAGTCGGCATCACGTTGACGGACTCCAAAAAAGGAGCGGCGTGGAGCGTCGGCGCTTAGGCTCGAGCAGGTCGCCCAAGCACAAGGACAAGGTCGATCTCGACGACGTGATCTACGGCGTCCATGCGGTGGAAGAAGCGCTGGCTGCCAAAGAGCCGTTGCGGCGGCTCTACGTCGGTGACGACCGCAAACGCGACCCGGCTCTGCGCAAGTTGCTCGACGACGCCCGGGCTGCCGGGATGACGATCCGCTTCGAAAGCCGGACGTTCTTCTCGCAGTTTCCGTACCGCGCGCACCAGAGCGTCGTCGCGTATGGCGTT
>Ga0116229_10013963_pt1 | contig 11243 bp, 9 predicted proteins | sample S1TSphgellanicum_3_FD_87313 | JGI IMG/M metagenome (GOLD analysis project Ga0116229, IMG submission 87313) | Host-associated microbial communities from peat moss isolated from Minnesota, USA - S1T2_Fc - Sphagnum magellanicum MG | ecosystem: Host-associated > Plants > Peat moss > Unclassified... | reverse complement strand
TTAGGGTTTAGGGTTTGTGCATCGACTAAAACCGTATTAAACCGTAATGTGTGCCTGTTTTAGGGTTTCATATTAGGGTTTAAGGTTTGTCCAGCGACTAAAACCGTAAACCCTAATGTGAAACCCTAAAACAGGTACACATTACGGTTTCGGCATGAACTTATTAGGGTTTCAGTCAATCAACTAATGTGTACCTGTTTTAGGGTTTCATATTAGGGTTTCAGGTTTGTCCAGCAACTAAAACCACAAACCCTAATGTGAACCCTAAAACAGGTACACATTAGTTGAGGGACTGAAACCCTAAACCATATAACTAAAAACCCGTGCAAATGGACAATACATAATAGTTATTGACATTTGTCTTATCTTTTTTTAATTTAGTTTTGCTCAACTCCAAAAAAGTGCATTGGCCAAAGTCTCCCTCTTGGAATGCACCCAGATTGTGCAGAAGAAGGAGACCTTCTTGCATAGAACCTTTACAACACCAAAAGCTTCATGGTCTTGGGGCACGTCTAATGTCCCAATAATTTTTTTTGAGATGGCCCAATCAAAGTGGCTCCTTCCCAAAAGGAGAAAAACAAAGTGTTTCGTGATCACTATTGTACTCTCTTTCATGTAGCAACCTTTCAAAAGCAAATTTGCATGGCTTCCTTTTGTTCCTTTGTGCACATCCCTTTGTTGTTCGGACAACAACAACACTTGCTTTTCACGTACTGTGGAGTACAGTGAGAGTGAACCCAACTGCTATGGCACAACATGAGGGGTGGATGGATGGATGGATGAATGGTGGAGGGATGGATCAACCCTGTTATCAACTCAACTGAGATTCATCCACAAAATTGAGTCAGGAAAGAGTTCCAATCAGTTGGTGACTGACCTGGGTTTTGTTCATTGTAATTGATTCATATCAAGGTTCCATCCATTGAAACTCATCTTGAGTTCATCCATCCTAAAATTCACCCATTTGCACCTGAAATGCTCTTGAATGAAGTAATTCAATTTCATGGACCTGACATGCTGATTATCAGTGGCACGTACCAGGGTTTTTTCTTTGAAGTTTTGACATAAAAAATTTGGCTAAAATTTCCAAAAAACATTAGCCAATTTTTTTTTTTTTTGAGTTTACACTAGAAAAGCACATATATCCAAAAGTTTCCCAAACTTTTTGTCAAATTTTTTATTAGAAAATTTTAATTTTGAAAATAAAAAACACAACAACAAAAGACTTGAGTTTTCTTTACATGCATTCTCCAAATGTACAATTGATGGGACTGTAGTAATCAGTGTTTTTTTTTAAGAATTTTTGTTTATAGCCAAAGTGGCGAACATACTTAGAAAGATTTAGCCAAATCTGGCTATAAACCAGATGTGAAGTACAAAACTTTAATCATCCTTCTATATCTTTGGCTACACACTCAAAAACAAATACAAATTTTCTTGTGAATTTTTTCTCATTTTTTCCCTCACTTTTGGTGATTAAAAACCTTCAAAAACACCACTTCATTTTTTAATTTTGAATTTTCATTTTCGCCAGTTAAAAAAAAAAGGCTGATGGTAATAATACTGATGAAAATGTGAATTGGTGTTCCAGTTCCAGTTCCAGTTATGGGTGATCTACATTGGCCTCTGAGCCTGGCAGGAATTGGTGCCAAAGCAGACCAGTTCCAGTTATTGTCAGCCTTCCCAGCTCCAGTTATGGGTGATCATCCTACATTAGCTCTGAAACCTGAAGCTCTGAACCTGGCAGGAATGGGTGCTGAAGCAATCCAGTCCCAGTTATTGTTGATGCTACACTGGCTCTAAACCTGGCAGGGGATTGGTGCCACAGTAGGTCTAGTTCCAGTTACTGGTGATTCTACATTAGCTCTGAACCTGGCCGGGGATTGGTCCAGAAGCTGTGAGACAGTGGATGACAAACTTGCACAGATAGATAGATTTCCTCAATTTCACCAGTTTCAAAATTCACAAAGTTAGTATTTACAGTAGAGATTTGACAGCAAAACATACTTCACTACCACTAAGAAGAGTTCAGCTCATCCAAGTGGGTTTTTCAACAGACAAAATCAGAAGTTTCAGATTGAACTAGAAACCATTGGATTGTCACAAGAACAGAATGGAGAGCAGCAGAGCTGACTGCAATTATACTGACTACTTAATAACAGCAGGAGAAGGAATTCCGCATGTGAAAACAATGTTCTTGGCAGTTAGACACAGAAAAAAGACACCCAAATGGCAGGTCTAAGGAGAGAGACCTGTCCACCAGCATCCAATTGAATGGTGTGAAGGTCATTCAGGAGATGGCCAAACATGAGCTGCTTAAGGTCAAGAGGTATCAAGCAAAACATGATTGCAGAGGGAAAAAAATCCACCCAAAATATCACAATACCAGTTCCAGCCAAACCAGAACCAACATGCCAAGAAACACTGCAGTCATAAACTTTTGTGAGTATCACTCACAATATATCGAGCTTTCACTTTCATCAGGAAGAAAGGGCAGTGAGTGGGAAGAACAATCTGACTCATGATGTTGGCTAGCACTCGAGAAGAAGCATTTGCTAGTTAAAACAGAGTCAACAGTTATCCTCATTCACTGTCAGGGTAAAGCTTCCTTTTCAAGCTCAACCCTGCACAAGCAAGCATCTAAGACTAAGGGGCAGAGAGATGCCTACATAAGAGGATACTTGTTTGGGTTCCCCACAACATGAACATATCCTCTTGAGAACAGCAGAAAAATCAGACAAGCAGCAAAAAGACTTAACAGGCCAAACAAGACATGGTAGTAGAGAGACCCAGAGTGACAGCTGAGAGTGAGGCCCAACAATCAGGAAAGAGACCAGCACCAGCAGCAAGTCCAAGTATAGCTCCTTTTCCCCCTTGAGAAAACCAGCCACCACCAACATCTCCCAGAGAAAGAAAGCCTTCTTTGTGCACACACTGTAATCCACAATGCTTGGGAATTTTAACAGTATGAGGTCATACTACCCCCCTTTAAATAACAATAACAAACAGTTCAACAACTTGGCGCCCATATTGTGGCAAGAAAGAAAAACCTTGAGGCGCTAATTGAGCTTTATGTTACAAATTCAACACACCTGCAGCAGAAAGTAATGGATAGTGTTTTGAATGCTTATGGCAAGTCCAACAACATATAGCAAAGGTTCGATGTTGACTGACAAGCCACAACATTGCATCACAATAAAATTAAAAAAAGAGTAAAATCTTAAGCCAAAATTGCATCTGACTCTTTCGGTCTCCAGTTGCACAGCAATCACATAACCTGAGCCACACAGGAGGAGAGTCCACCACCACCACCACAGGCAGAGAGGTACATAACCTAGGAAGCATCCCATGATTTCCCTGGAGAATGTCCACTTGCACCAACTGACCGCAAGTTCTCTCTTTGATGAAAGAAGGCTCCAAGGTCTACCCCTGGACCTAACGATGTGATACTAGCCAAATCTCGTTGAGACAGCGTCAAGCCCATGCCTCCGGCAGCAGCAGCAGCAGCAGCCATTCCACTAGCTCCACCAACACCCAAAAAGTCATGTGTAAATCTGTCACTTCCATCTTCCCCTCTTGTTGAACCACCACTGCCAAGGCCTGGCAGCATTGACGGGCCCATACCTTGAGAAACTGGACCTCCAGGATATGGACTATGCCCTCCCATGACATTGTTAGTTGATGACATGCGGTGATGACGATTGCTCGGAGGCATCATTCCTCCCACATTCCCAGAATTAGGTCCAAACATGGATGATGACATATTGCCCAAGGGTCCTGCTGTAAAGAGACCAGCACCTCCTGATAATGAGTTCATGAAGTCCTGCACCCCTGCTGCTGCTGCTGCAGAATGATGCTGCTGCTGCTGCTGCTGCTGATGATGATGATGATCATTGTTGGACCTGCCTTGGCTGCCTCCAAAGTTTGATGGACCCATTGATGTACCTACTACTGGAGAACCTGCTGCCACTTCAACTGGTCGTCTCATCTGCAACGGCTGAACTATGTTTGTCTTGTTTGTTGGAATCTCAATTGCCCTGCCTTGATCTTGTCGTTGGCCTTGCCAGACTGACATAGAGCTTGAATCTCCACCACCTAGTCCATAGCCTCGTAGCAATGAGGAATTACTGGCAGTTGCACCCATCTGTGCTGCTTTCTGTAGCAAAGCTGTGGCTGACATTTGAGCAGTAGCAGTGTGCTGCTGTTGCTGCTGTTGCTGTTGTTGCTGCTGTTGCTGTTGTTGCTGCTGCTGCTGATTAAAGAGCATGGATGCTGAAGATAAACCTCCTACCACATCATTATAAACCGAGGAACAACTTGACAGGCCTGCTGAGGAGGACAAAGACAATCCTGCTGTTGCAGAGCCACCGCTGCGCTCTGCTTGATCGGCACCTGCAGTGAAGTCTGAAAACCCAGAGATGCCCATCCCCATGCTTGCACCGCTAGTGTTTGCAGGTGCTGTGCTTTGCAATCCTGGCATTGTCCCACCAGAAGAAAACAGATGTGCGAACAAGCTCCCACTTCCAGATGAAACCATTGGTAGAAGTCCACTGGAGGGCGGCCTGGGAGCTTGTGGAACATCATACTCAAGAGGATTCAGAATCCCAGCACCCATTCCTCCTGCTGCTGCTCCTCCTCCTCCCCCATGCTGCTGCTGCATAGCCTTGGGGGGTTGCATCAGAAATGAAGAAGAAAGGTCTGAGCCAGGAAGCAACTGCACATGTTGTGAGCCAGGAATCCCCCCTGGACCACCACCACCACCACTGCCAGGACCAGGTCCTAACCATAATGACAACCTTGTACCTGCTGCACCTGAAGTTGCAGGTGCATTGCCAACAACAGATTGACCCCAGCGTGGTGGCAGCAATGAAAGCCCACCTTCACCCAGCCTTCCTAAGCCTGCCATGGAGGGTGGCAGACTTGCTGGTCTCATTGATCCTCCTCCTCCTCCTGCTCCTCCTCCTCCGACAGATGCCAAAGGATGATGATCTCCACTCATCCGTCCCAAATTGCTGCTATGAGGAGAGGAGGGTGCGCCAATGACTGACATGGATGGACCTACCAAAAGACTACTGCTGCTGTCTCCACCATGCTGCTTTCCTGCTGAGACTCGAGCACTCTCTTCTGCCAAAGCATCACAGAAAGCTCGGTGGGTGATGAAACTGTCTCGCCTGCTCTTACCCCAAATACCCATCCCACCACATGGCAGCCACCATTTCATCCCCATCAGCATGCATTTTGTGGAGCAAAACACTTGTCTTTTAGGGATTACAGAAAATGCAATGCCACAAAAGCAAAAGACTGAAGAAAAAAGACAGAGATAGAGAGACAAACAAACCTGGAAAACAAGGTACCACAATCACAGCGGTACTCACGAGTTCCGCAGGTTTTAGAATGAGCTTTCCAGTCGGATTGAACAGCGTATCTCTTAGAGCACTTGTCGCACTTCCACTTCTTCTCGCCATGTTTGCGGCAGAAGTGCTTCTTGATGCCAGTCAAGTCCCCCAGGGCGCGCGACGGGTCGTGATGCACACATGAGGGCTCAGGGCAGATATACACGCGCTTGCGAATCTCCTTGCTGGTCCGCTGCCTCAACTTCCAGGGCAGGTTATGGCCCCGTCGGTGTAACTGCAGGTTCTGATCTCGCTGAAACCCTTTGTTACAAATCTCGCATACAAAGCGATTGGTCGCCATCAACGTCTTCGGCGACAACGCTATCACCTCTGCTTCTGGGTCTGCACAACAAAGCCCAACAAATCCACCAAATCCACCATGTCATCTCTGTCTCTCTGGGAATCCATCCATCTGCAACGGCTGCTTCAAAAAGACAAAATCTCATAACAACACTACATACCCGGAGTCCCAGGCAAGTTCCGTTTCCGCTTGGGCCCAGGAGGCTGGCCACTGGAGACGGTGGTGGTAGTGGTGGCAGGCGTGGCCGGGTGGGATGTCGGCGGCAGCGCTGTGTTGTTGCCATCTCCCGATGACAAGCTTGCTTCTCCAGCTGATGCGCTGGTTATGTTGGACAATGTCATCTCCTCCTCCTCCTCCTCCTCCTCCTCCTCAGGACCTCCTTCCTTCCTTCCTTCCCCCCCAGCCTTCCCAGCTTCTAGCTACGGCCGCCACCACCACCACATACTACTACTCCTCACCTTCCGCCACCTTCCTCCCTCCTCCGAGAAACTAACAAGCTAAGAAGAAGAAGAAGCAGCAGCAGCAGATGATAGCCTTCTGGAGCTCCACTTTAATGTCCACTTTCTTCCCTGCCATCCTCCTCCTCCCCCTCCCTTCCCTTCCACCCCGCCCCGCCCCGCCCCCCCACCCCCCCACCCTCCACCCACCACCCTCACTGACTTCTAGCAGCTTGCTGCTGAAGAAGCTCCCACCAAACCCATCAGGGACGGTTCTTCCTGCTGCTGCCTCCGTCCCCAACTCCCATACTCGCCTTCCCTACTTCCCGCTCCCAGGAGAGCTCCTCCGCTCCAAACTCGGCTCCTCCACTTCTTCTACTGCTGCTGACGATCCTCCTACTAGCACTCATACTCACCTGCAGCAGCAACATCAATACCACGTAGTTCTTCACAGCTGCAGCTGCCACAAGCGGAAATGCGCGCGTCGTGATCAGCACATCCATGTCCCTGCACTCTCATTTCTCGTCTGCACACACCCACACCCCACTCCCAACCCCCAACCAGCCCGCCCCCCTGTTCCTCAGTCAGTCAGCCAGTCAGTCCATCCACCACCATCACAACAACAACAACAACAAAAACCACCAAAACACACAACAAACCCACCCACCCACCTCTCTCTCTCTCTCTCAGAAAGACCAGAACCCAACAAATCTTTCAAGAAAAAAAGAAGTCAGAGAGAGAGGAAGCAGATGGGTTTATTTGCAAGCCCACCCAGAAAACACAAAAGAAGACAAACAAAACAAAAAGCAGAAGAGAGAGGGAGAATCCAAAGGGGAGATTGGGACCTGGCCAAAGGAGGAGCTTGGTAGCTTGGCAACAAACAGCAGCAGTAGAAATGGGCGATGGAGCTTACTACAAAAAAGCTATGGATGGCGTACAAGGGTAGTCTGAGACTGTCAGTCAGGCAGTCAGTGGTGGGGAGCTTAGCTTTGTGTCCTTTCTTTCTTGTTCCTTTCTTCCTTTCTTTTGTTTCTGTGTGTGTGTCTGGTATGTGTGTCTGGATCTGTGTGTGTGTGTGTGTGTGTTTGAGTTTAGGTGTGTGTGTGTGTGTCTTTTCCTTTCTTTTTTGTCGTTTTTTCTTTTCTTCTCGCACTGGGACCCTGGGGCCCCCCACAAAGGACTTTACAGAGGAGTGTGGTGAGGGAGAGCATGGTGCTGTAGTATGTAGATCCATGGCAGGCAGGGAGCAGCAGCAGCAGCAACTGGCCGGCCTGGCTCTTGTGGTTCCTGCTCTGAGGAGGAGGAGGAGCTGCTGGTGGCCCCCACTTCTTCTTCTTCCACTTCTTTTTTTGGCTCTCTCTCTCTCTCTATTTATATATACAGCCAAAATCTGTATTGAAAATAAATTTTCAATAATCATAATTCAAACAAATTTAAGAAAAATCGTCAGATTTCAAGACATCGCTTCCAGTAGCTTTTAGCCACAAATCCAGAAGGATGTTTACTTTCATATTTAGTGTGTAGCCAAATTTGGCTAAACCTTCCTTCCTGTGGATAATACATCGCCACTTCGGTTAAGTAGGTAGCCTCAAAATACAGAAGAAGAATGTTTACTTCCATATTTAGTGTGTAGCCAAATTTGGCTAAATGTTGCTTCCTGTGGATCGTACATGGCCACTTTGGTTCAAGTAGGTAGCCACAAAATACAGAAGAAGGATGTTTACTTTCGTATTTAGCGTGTAAGTCAAATTTGGCTAAATCGTATTTCCCGTGCATCATCGCCACTTTGGCAAAATTGACCAAAGAAAAAGGCAAAACAAACACAGCAGGGACTCGGGTCCGGGGGAGAGAGACGACGGACGGACGGACGGACGGACGGATGGGAATCGATCGATGGGCAGCAAGTGTCAGCGCAAATCTGTACCTATCTATTCAACGCGCTTTGTCCTCTTGTGGGGAAGAACGTACTTAGCGATTGAGGAGGAGGAGAAGGACGACGACGACGACGCACTATGACGACGTCTTATTGTTACGGATTTTTTTTGCTTTATTTGTTTCCTCAAATCTTCTTGCGGACTCTTTTGTGTGTGTGTGTGTGTGTGTTTTTTCTTTCTTTTTCTGGCTGTTTTTTTTTTACTCTGCCCTTCAAGGTAAAGACATTTGTGATGCACCCAGAAAACGGTCCAAAGTTTGGTATCCCTACATTCCAAGGTCATGTGAAGTCCACTACAGAAACATTTGTAGCATACCCCAAGGATCCCACTTCATCGGCTTCACCATGCTAACCACCTTTTGTTGATTTTTTAGTATGTTTACTGTTTATCAACCTTATGGATGTCATTTCAAGTGCAGAGAGAGGCATTTTTCCCTCTGTTTCTATTTGCGAGATGCTGTGAGTGAATTCAGAAGGAGGAGAGAGGGTCTCTGAAGCTTTTTCTGAATAACTCTAGAGTTTTTTTTTTCATGTAGTTTTCTGTTTTCTCAAGTGATGCATTTTGCAATTGCACAAGGCTGCACAATAACAAAACTTACACCAAAATTAATTAATGAATGAATGATTTGTTTAGGAAAAACCATCAACAATAACACTTTAGCAACAAGTGACTTCTTGCATCATGGCTCGTCCCTTTAAATGACATCCATAGTAAGAACATCTCCAGCACTGTTCAGTATGTGACCCTGCAAATTAAATTTGGATGAAAAGAATGGCTGGTTTAGCTCAGCAAAATGGTTTTGGCCCATCATTTTTGCACATTTTGCTGAGACAGGTGAAACGCAAAGGAAAGCCTGACAGTTCCAAGAGAAGAGTGTAAATAAATGTGATCTGACTGCTGCTCCCTGTTTTTAATTGGCCAATCATAATGATTGGTCCAGGTGGTTTGTTATTAGTTGTCTACCACCTATTTGCAGTCTCAGTTTTGGTTTTATGGGTGTGGTTGGAAAAAAGCAAATACTTTTACAGGGTCACATACCGAGCACTGCTGGAGATGCTCTACTCATGATAAATATTCAAAATACTACATTGGAAACACATGGTGGGTAGCATGGTGAAACCCAAGAGGGTCCTTGAATTATGTGGAAAATGTTCCTTAGTAGACTCCATATGATCCTAAAATGTAGGGATACCAAACTTTGGCCCGGTGCATCACAATGTCTCCAGCCTCCTACCCTAAAGGGCAGAGCCAACAAAATTAACAACAGTGACAACAATTTCAGCAACAAAAACAACAGTAACACTTACAGCACCAGGAAAAACAACAATGAAAAGAGAGAAACCATTTGAGAAAGCTTTTTTTCTTTTCTTTTTGGTTGGGTTTGCTGCCATTGCTGCTGCAACAATTGCAATTGCAGTGCACTGTGTTTTTGTTCTTTTTCTCCTTGTTTTTTTGTTTATTGTTTATGTATTTGTTGTTTGTTTGTTGTAACATCTCCTCTTCCTCCATTTGCTTCTGCTGCTGCTACAACTAGTGCTGCAGCAGCTACAGATTGTTTTGTTTTGTGTGGGGTTGGAACTTTTTACTTTTTAAAAATTTATTTGCCAAAAAGTTTTTCCTTGACTGGGCCCCAGACATACTTACTGACCCAGCAGCAGACTTTATGGAGGACAGACAGAGAGAAAGAGAGAGAGAGACATCCACATAGAGACAGACACACAGAGAGAGACATCCACAAAGAGACACAGAGAGACACACACACACATAATAAAAGAGCAAATTTGAAATGCCCTTTTTTTGCTTCAAATCCCACTTTTGCAATCAAAGAATTTGGAAATCCCAAAAATCACAAATTCCTTTGTTTTTGGAGTGAAATTTAGGGTTATGGAATTTTATTTTATTTTTGACATTTCAAATGCAAATATTTGGAAATGGGACTTTTGGGCTGCAAATGCCAATCTTTTTTTAGGGGGTGTCTTGGGAATAATAATAAAGAGCCAGCCACCCAGTAGGTGAAAAAAGGGAAAGAGAGCATTTTTGAGGGAGAAAGAGAGCATTTTTGTTTGTTGCTTTGTTTACTCTGTCAAAAGGGTAAAGCTCAAATACCCAAACAGCTAGCCAGCAGCAGATCGGCAATTGCCATACCAGATCTGATCATGGTGGGGAGAGACACACACATACACCAAGGTCCAAAATGCAAGTGCAATATCTCTCTCTCTTTCTCTCTCTCTCTCAAGTGCAGTACAAATATGGGTTTGTTTATTGGCCTTGCCTACCAAGGCAAAAGATATTGTGCTTAGATTCATTATAGAGTATAGTAGCTTAAGGGATTTTGGCACCTATGTAATATATTTTTATGTGAGGATTTTTGAAAGATGATATTTTGGCTTGTGTTGAAACTTGAGATTAGTTACAGAGTTATAATATCTTGAAGGATTTTGGTTTCTTTTAGAGAATTTTTTAAGATTATATTTTTGCATGGTGAAATATTTGAGTTTCCATCATTCTTCTTTTGGCTTAAGATACCATTTAACGTAAATGGTATGACCACACAGTCCGACACACCCCTTGTTTGTTTGCTCTCCTTTCCTTTGATTTTTGTGGAAATTATATTAGTTCTGAGAAGTTTTGTAGGTGTGGACTATGGACCAGTGTGGGGCAGGTACCCAGTTTGAAGGGTTAGAATTGCAGGTTTCAATTTACATTAGTAAAAATTGAACCAGAATTTGAGCTTGGAACCCAGTTTTGAACCGAAACTGGGGTTGTCATTTTTTAGGAACCTGATCCGGGCTTTTGGAGAAGTTTATTTTTCTTGAAATGACAGGAACTGAGGACTAATAGGAAGTTAACCAGCAGTTAACCACTGGTTTTGGTCCAGGTTACCGGGAACCAAATGAGAACTAGGTCTGGTTTTTAGAATCAAAACCAGAACCAGAATGGGGATTTTGTTTTTGTTTTTTGTGAAGAACTGGACCCAAAATTGGAACCGCTCTAATTTGCTTTATAGCGTCAAGACGGAAAGGTCTTCGTACAAGTCAAGAATCACCCAACTCTGGTATGGACTGTAGATGATGAAACCCTGCCAATCATAAATAAACCAGCGCATCCAAAAAAGGGGGAATACAAGGAACAAAGTGGAAGGACCCACCTCCAAGAAGACAAAAAGAACCACCTATGA
>Ga0116229_10013961_pt1 | contig 11243 bp, 6 predicted proteins | sample S1TSphgellanicum_3_FD_87313 | JGI IMG/M metagenome (GOLD analysis project Ga0116229, IMG submission 87313) | Host-associated microbial communities from peat moss isolated from Minnesota, USA - S1T2_Fc - Sphagnum magellanicum MG | ecosystem: Host-associated > Plants > Peat moss > Unclassified... | reverse complement strand
TAGAATGCACAACACAATTGAAACAAACAACAAACCTTTTTGAAATTCACAACACAATGGCTAAACACACAAAGATTAAAAAAACCAATGAAGAGGTGAACAAAGTGTACCTCTTCATGTAAACGTCCCATGTTATAGGTGACGAAAAATTTTAAGCATTTTTGCCACAAAAGATCATATCAAATCTATGCTATAATTTCTAGTTGCCATATGCAAAATATGCATTCCTAAACTCATACGCTCCAGCAATAAACATATACCAAGAAGCTCATATTATAGGTTGACCCATAATGTTGGGCCCTCGTATCACAAAAAATTTCCAAAACCCTAAACCCGATTTGTTGAGTAACCCTAATATGTCATTTTCTACTAAAATTGGCGACTAGGTTTGCAAAGAAATTTCATCACTTTGATAACTTTAATAGGTCATCCTCTATTCCCAAATGTATACCCAAATTCATACCTAACATTTTCGTAATACCAAAACAACATTGATATATACCCTACTCTTACCTACTGGTTCCAAGTTTCAAAAAGTGAAAACTAATGTTGGACAATTTAATTGACTTAGATGGTTATCAAGGTGGTTCTTAGGATTCATAATCACCATTCTCAAAAATCAAAGAATCAATTCTGATAAATACCCATGTTTTTTTTGTTTCAAATGGAAAAAATCAAACTACTACCTATAGAACCATGAAGTTTTTACCATTTTTTTTAATGAAAACCTCCAGTTCTTAAAGGTTTTTGAAATTACCAGGTATGATGGTTCTTTGATTCTGAAATACTTAAAAAAATTTGGAACCCAACAGTTCTTTCTAAATTCAAATAACCCCACAATGATGGTTAGAATTTCCCAACCAGTAGTTTTTTTGGGGCAAATTTTCACCATTTGGCGACAAAAAATAAAAATAAAAATAACAAAATCCAACTCATATGAAGGATTGTTGTGAAAGAAGAGTGCCACAGTCACCAGATGATTAAACAATAGGTTCCAGTAGGCAACCAAAATATAATAAGATATTTAAAATTTTCTACTTTCATCTTTGGCCAGGAAGAAAATTTGGCTAATTCCTCTTGTCGATGATCACCACTGTGGCTAATTATTCGAATTTACACATAAAAAACAAAAAAAATTCCAAAAATTTCCCAATTTCTTTGTCAGAAAACAGTGAAATTTCGCCAGGAAAAAAGCACTGTGAGTCCCAACCATTTTGTTTGTTCATTTTTTTCAGATAGAAAATTGGGCGACCCCCCCAAAAAGCAAAATTAGTCGAAGTTACATGAGAAAAACAAAAAAATTAATTTAAAAAAAATCCCGATTTCTTAGTAAAAAAATAGCCAAATTTTCGCCTGAAACAAAGACACTGGTCCGATTGCCAACACAGATACCCTGCGAGTCCTAAAATCCAACACGGATAATTACCGCGGGGGAGGGTTTAACTTGAGTTAAAAGTTTGAAGTCCGATGACAGTTTTGAGGTGTCGTCGGATCCGAAAGCGAAGGAGCTTGGGACCTGGCCCGGGCATTGAAAGCGACAGGACGCAAACGTAAGGAGCCGTTTTCAGGGGGAACGTGCGAACGCCCGCCGCCCGGCAGGGAGCCAGGCTGGGTACCATTTACTAGTATTTTCACCAATTTTGCGCGCGCTAAGCTTACGCGATGGTTGTTGCTGCTGCGTTTATGAAACAACGCCAAGTGCGACTAAAACAAAAAGACAGAAAACAGTAAATGAGCAAATGAGTAAAAGATAGAAACAATCATTGGTATCGATAATTTTTAACTTTTAAAATTGCTTTTAATTAATTTTCCCTGATTTTTAGAAATTATTGCCCAATTTTATTTTTTAAAAACTGCGCCAACCAACTGTCTTTCCCTTTGTCTTCTTGTGTGCTCCGTCACCCACACGCCGCGTTGCGCTAACTCTACACGCCTGCGCAACGCTAGGCGAGTTTGGCGTTCGGCGCGCGACTCGCCCTCCTCCTCCTCCTTGCAGCACAAGAGCCCCGCCGCGCATGTCGCTCGCTCGCTCGCTCACACGCACTCAAGGCAAACGACGCCGCAACAGCAACGGCAGATTTCCAAAAGCTTTGCGAGCGTTCGCTCACAAGCGAAACGTACATTCTTTCTTCTCTCTGTGACGTGCAGCATTTTGATTTCCAAGTACAATCCAGTTTTCGGAATCTGGTGTGGTTGTTGGTGGCGGGTACATTATGATGCAGCACTTCGCATGTGTAGCTAGCTAGCTAGCTAGTGTTGTTGTAGATGCTGCTGTCTCGCGTGCTACATGTTTCGTCGTTGCTCGCTGCTGTGTCGTTCGAGGAGAGATGGAGGCACTTTTGTAGTAGTAGGTAGCGCTTTTGGTGCGAAGTTGTTTGAATGTTGTTAGGTTTGAGTGTGGGGAGAACAAGAAGAAGTAGGAGACTACTGCTGTGTGTCTGTGTGTCTGGGCGCTGTGGTTTGGTTCCATGCGGTGGCATAATAATAATCTTTTTTGTGTTTTTGGAGTGTTTGTTTGAATGTCGCTATGTCTGTCTGTGAGGGATTTTTATAGGAAGTAAGATAGATGCAAGTGGTTGTTTTTGGCGGGAGATCTTTTGTTTGTTGTCGTGTGATTGGAATCGTAATTTGTGTGGAAGCTTCTGTTTTTCTTTGCTTCGTGGTAGAGTGAAGGCTTGTTTTTGTTGTTGTGAAAGGGGGAATGACAAGATGAAAACTCCTCCTGCCAGGAAACAAGAAGTTATGAGAGAAGCAACTAAACAAGCAAGCGTGCAAAGCAAACTCCTCCTGCCAGGAAACAAGAAGCAATGAGAGAAGCAAACCAATCAAGCAAGTGTGTAAAGCAACGGTAATACTTCAGCTTGACTGGTCTGAAATTCAGGCGAAAAAACCTCTGCCTTGGTGACATTCCAGCAGATCTCTCTCATTCTGAAATTTGAAGCAGAAAGGTTGAACCTTTACTAACGTCATGCTGCTGCTGCTTTGGATTTGTGCTCAAGTAGAGTAATGTTCAAGCCAGGGTTTTCAGATTTCAAGCCGTTTCCATTTCGTATGTAGCTTGAACATGCATCCATCGCATTGTTATATGTGCAGGGTTGTGGTGGTGGATTTGATGCTTTGAACCACAGAGCAATGTCTCTAGATGGGAGGGAAGTGAGGCCATTGTGCTATTGTGATAAGCCCTCGTAGCTGCAAGCAAGCAGAAAAACTGGCCACCAGAAGCACAACACTTTGTCTCAGAAGAGCAGCAGCTGGAAGATTATTTCAATGCTGTGAAAGAAACAAGGGCTATGACAGGGATCTTTCAGATATTTGGATGGCATAAGGGTCGCAAGAATGGCACCAAGAACAACAAAACCAACAACGATAATGACAACGGTATGCCCTCACACCACTCCTCTAGTTTTGTTAGGTGCAACCACCGTGCAATCCTTGGGTGTTTCTTTTTATCAGAAATCCTGGACTCTTCATCTCTTAGTAATCCAATTGCTGTGTTGGATTGTGCAGAGGAACCAGGTCCTAAAGCCAATGCTGCTGCCCCCACCTTCTATATGGTCAGATCCTCTTCTTCCCTTGTGCTTTTGCCTTCTGCTTACCTTGACTTATTTCTATGAGCATTGCTTTTGATTAGGAAAAGAGCAAGTGCAGTTTACTGACAACAGAATATGCTTATCAGAAGTCTTTGTCATTTAGGTGTTTGGAAAGGTGTAATTGTTGCAGTCCAATCTTTCTCAAATTGTGTGTTGGGTTGTGTTGGTGGGTACCTACTTATTAAGCCTTTTGTCTCTTTAATGGCCAAGGGCAGTCATGTTTTGCAATGTGCAAGTTGGGAATTGTTGGACTTGAGAGTTGTGGAAACAAGACAGATCATTGACCTTTTCTTATTTTTGGGTCCTGCAGTTCCATGACCCAGCACAAAGAGTTGCTTACAATCCTGCTGAGCATCCTCACAAACAGGCACAAATCTCAAGGAACTCAGTCGATCTGCAGAGGGCTTCTATAGACAACAGTGAGGTTGTATCATCAGACTCCTTATCAATTTTGGGGGAGCTTCAACGAGTGGCAGAACAAAAGCTGCAAGTTTCTCATCTCTCCCTTGACTCTAAACCAAGACCCTATGTTTTCCCTGATGCACGGGATGAATCTCCACATGGAAGCAGCAAATCTGCTAATGAACAGGGCCAACAAGCGTATGACACTGCTGCAAGTCTATTTGAAACTTCCACGTTTTCCAGAGATTCTGTCAATGCTAAATATTCCAGCAAAGAAGGATGGAACCTTCCACCTAGGGACATGAGGGGTGTCTCCACTGCAACAAAGAGAAAGGAAAAGTCAAGGGTGCCATTGGACAATAGCAGGGATTTTCTGCCAAGTTCAGTTGATATTAATCATTTTGACCCAAAAACAGCTGTGAGTTTGCAGAATGTTGCTGACATCAGAGATCATGCCAAGTTGGCACCACAACAATGGAGGAAGGGTACTCAGTCATCTGTAGAGGAGGATCCACACCGTTCTAGTGTGACTAGGGATTTGCACCAGCCTTCTCCCTTCAGGGGGACAGGTCAATTCTTTGCAGAGAGTAGTCATGCAGTGCCACTATCTCAGGGTTACAAGGAATCAATAAGGGCAAATGAAATCAAGGACTCACCTTCTCAGCACAGTTCTGAGAAATCCTGGAGGGATTCCTCTCGAAGATCTGTTGAGGTGAGTCAGGGAAATCCAGCTGATATCAGAGAACTTGCCAAATTGGCACAAGAATGGAGGAGGGTTTCGAAAGCAATTGTACAGCAGGATCCACACCATGTTGGGATCAGTGGGGATCCACCACACAGGTCTCCTATTGTCAAGGAAGCAGGTAAATACTCTTCAGAAAGCAGGCATGCACATTCACAATTGCAGGATTTTGAGGAAGCAATGAGGACTATTGACTTCATGGAGTCTCAGAGAACTTCTGAGAAGCCCTCGAGGGATGTGTCTCGAAATTCTGTGGAGTGGAGTCCGCGGAGTACAACTGATATCAGAGATCTTGCCAGGTTGGCACAACAGTGGAGGAAAGGACCCCAGTTAGCTGCAGAGGACTTCTATAATTGCATCACCAGCAGGCATTCACACAGGTCTTCTTCTGATAAGGAGCCAGGACAGTACTCCATGGAGAGCAATCATGCAACTCGACAATCTCAGTATTTTAAGGGATCAATGAGGGATATTGATTTCAGGGACTCTCAGGACTGGAGGGATACATCTCGGAATTCTGTAGAGGGAAGGGACCAAGCACATGTCTCATCTTTTACGTCTCACCTGTCTGTTGACAGTAGGAAGTATCAGTCCAGTACACCACTACTGTTGTTTGATGGTAGAGATGAACCACGAGCCAGCAGTTTTCAATCCCCCAGGGCTTCTGTGGGCAACTCCTCCCCTCAAGCAATATCTCGAGTGAAAAGTAGCTCCATGATGAGTAATTCTTCTGTAGAAAGTAGGAGGCGAGGACAAAGTGTTGTAGCACGCTTAATGGGTCTTGAAATGCTCCCTCCTGATTCTGATCTAGTCTCTCCTTCAGAAAATATTTCTTCAAGAATGGGAAAATCCTTGCACAACTTGGTAAACTCAACTCCACTAGTAGAGCCTGAATCACCAGCCTCAGACCAGGATAGGTTGCATAGCCATCTGAGTCAGGTAGCCCAGCAGCTGAAGGAAATCTCTGCAAAATCTCGACAAGTCTCCCTGCCAAAAGCAAAAGTGAAGGTGAACTCAAGGCCAAGGTCAAGGTCAAGGTCTTCTTCACCTGCTCCTGGGCAACATGAAGGAGACCTGTACAAAATCGAGCACAGGCAGCTGCAGCAAAAAGCTTCTGACCTAAGGCCGCAAGAGGAGAAGGGTGGACAAAAACCATATCCCAAGCAGCCTATGTCCCCCAAGCATCTTCAAGTGGAAGCAATGCCTTTTGTATTGAAAAAGTCAAAGAAAGGGCATCACCACAGTGAAGGACTGCTTTATGGTGATATGGACCAACAGTTACACCAGCTGTGTCTCAAGAATGCCATCCAGGAACGCAAGACACTAAGGCAAATCTTGCAGGCCATGTATCTCAAGGGCCTATTGCACCAGTCACACAACAAGGATATTCTCAATGCAAAGTCTGCCAGAATGCAACGAACACTACAAGATGCACAGTCACCATCCCGAGAAGCAAAGCAGATGTCATCTTCCATGGCATCCAATTTGGCAAGATTAGAGCGCTTGGATCTGGAGTACCAGGACATCCTGGAATTCCAAAACATGAGGAAGGAGGACAATAAGCTTCAGAAAGAAGCAAGTTTGGAAGTCAATCACAGTGGGGAGGCCTCCATTGTGGTAATGAAACCCCTTGGCCATCAAACCACTACTCCTATTCCTATTGCTCTCTCGCCCTTGCACCAGACAAGAGATGTTGAGAACATGCCTAGCTGGGGTGGCTCCAGGAAGTCAACAGTAACATTAACACCTCATGCTGGCAGTTATAGAAAGAAGAGCAGTGAAAGCAGCGAGAGCAGCAGCAATGAGTATGTTTCTCTATCTTTCTGGTTGGTCTCAGCACATTTGGTCCTGTCTTGTGGCTTCACCAAGAATCTCACCTTGTATCTTTTCTGTTTAGTTTGTTATGTTTGTGTCTATCTCTTCTATTTACTTTGGTGCTGGAGAAGGGCCAGAAACAAAATCCTCACTATGGATCAATATTGGTCAAATTCTACATAGGTTGAATTGTGGCACAAATCCTTGTTTGACATGTTATTTTGCTCATGTAGCTGATGTAAATATGCAATGTTCTTTCCTACTGGCATTTATGGTAATGAATCTTCTCTGACAGGGGTTGGAGTGCAACTGGCTGGCCTTTGAATAGAAGTAGGCCATTGGGACCTAATCCATCATTGAGGACTAATCCTCAAGTTCCATCTGATCACTACAATTCAGAGGAGAGAGTGGGAGGTTTGGGAAATTCAAGGAGAGCACGACGAAAAGCCAGAGCTTCTTCTAAGTTTGCAACACTTGACATAGGGTTTGGTCTAAATGCCTCACTGTCAGTGCCTCCTCTCCATGGACAAGAGCATACCTCATTAACGTCCAGGGGTCCAGTCTTTCCAGATTCAAGAGCCTATAGTAAAAGTGCCAGTGGGATTTTTGAGAGGGAAAGATTTCATGAAGAGAATGAAAGGCCTGCATCAGAAGACAAAACAAAGTCAAGAGCACCAGCAAGGTCCCTGTCCCATGACTATGGGTTAATTAGGAGGGGTGGTGATGATAAAGACACAATCAGCATTCTTGAGGACAGTAGATTGGAAGGAAATCCTGATTCTTCCTATCCTCAGAGAGCTTTGATTCGACTGCCCTCTGCAAATCAGGAGTCTTCAGGCAAAGTTCCTCTGGAGGTGGATCTTCTTCGACATAGGCGGAAATCAGGCAAATCAAGCCACTCTAGACGAAAGACAAGATCATCACGTTCACCAGATATTCCAGCAGTGGTTTCCCCAACAAAGGCAGACAATTGCCATTTCCATTCAAACACATTGAACTCAGATCATATGTTGATTGATGATCAAAGATCACATTTGATAGTCGACCAAGCAACCCCTCTGGAAACGAGTGAATCCATTGCTGCCTCTCCAGTAAGTTTAACTCCACTAAGTATTGGAGCAAAGCCCACAAAGGTCATGGAAGAGGAGCAGGAGTCACAGTTCCTGGTAACTCCAGAAGTGAGCAAAGCTATCAATCAGGGTGGAGAAGGTGCCTCTGCACTAATTATCCACATTAGTTCATCAGGTTGCTCAATTGATGGCAGCCAAGATGCGAAGGCAAGTTGCCCCACTTTGAGAACAGTTTCTCCTGTGGTTTTGATTGCTTGTGGTTTAGGGATGTGAGTGAACCTGAAGTCTACTAAGCTAGAGATCTTGTAGTTCCTTTGTTTACTGGACCTTAGAGATGATTGCTGGCATGTGCAGGTTGAGATTCAAGAGCTTTCAGAAGAGCTCTCATTGCTCAAACAGGAGTGCATAGAGGAGGTTGGGCATTTGGATGATGGGAATAACCATGCAAGTCCTGTGTCAGTGCTTGAGACTGTCAGTTTTCAGGAAGAAGAATCATCATTGAGTCCCAAGTCTGTGCAATCAAGTGCCTTCACCCATGATGAAGGTAAGGATTGACATTCTGACCTTTGAATAAAGATCTGTTTTGTTCTACTTGAAATGCATGTGTGAGATGGAGCTCGGATGTGTATGTTTGGGCCTGTTGTGTGGACTGGGTTGCCACCTGAGATGAGTTTTTTCCCCTTGTGTTGTGTGTAGGGAACCTGCACTCAACAGAGACAGACAGGTCTTACAATGCTGTGGAAGCTATTTGTTCACCTGTAGCACAAAAGTTGACACTTTTTGGAACTGAAGCTGTGGAGAAAATATGCGTTTCACAGTCAGAAGTTGTTTGGTCACTGGACCTTGAGGACCAAGAGGATTATCTCAGCAGATGTGATATTAAGTTACAACTGCCAGTACTTGTGGAGAGGGAGGAGAGAGTGATGAATGCTGGAAGCGACCTTGAGAACCAAAGTGAGGAGCGTGCATATGTGAACGATCTACTAGTCATGTCTGGACTTACAGAAGAGGTGAGCTCAGGCATCAATGCAAAGGCCAACAAGAAGTGCATTGATGACATCTACACAGATACAGAGGATCACTTTCAGCTGAAGGAATCAGTAAGATTGGCGAATGGAGAGCAAGGAAGGAAACAGGAGAGGATGTATAAACAGGGTGTGGACCAGCACCTGTTATTTGATTGTGTGAATGAAATTCTCAGAAGACGGATTGAACCATTTTTAAGCCCCCAGCCATGGGGGAAACCATACTTGGGCAGAAAGCCTGCTGGCCAGCAACTGGTTCAAGAGGTTTGGGACGAGTTACAAGATCTACATTGCCCTTTAGTAGATGCGTATGATGCCCTGTACGCAATTCTCCAGAAGGACTACACACGGAAGGAATTTCAGTGGCTGGATTTCAGTGTTGAGATTGGGGAGGTCGGCTTTCAATTAGCAGATATGATTTTGGAGGAGATTGTGGAAGCTGCTGTGCAGGATGTCACAGAAATGTGCACCAGTGTGCAAAAACACTCACCACCAGCAGGGGGGCATGGCAATGGGGAGATGACGATGTGGACTGTGCTAAAACAATCACCACCACCAGGAGAGAATGACAATGGGGAGATGGCAATGTGCACTGTGCAAAAATATTTACCACTGCTACCAAGGCAGGATGACACTCTGGAGATGGCAATGTGCACTGTGAAAAAACATTCACTGCTTCCATCAAGGGAGGATGAGAACACAGAGATGGTAATGTGCACCATGCAAAAGCATTTGCCACTGGCACAAAGGGAGGAAGACAATGCAGAGAAACGACGGAAGGAGCTAGTGGAGAAAACCAAAAGAGATCTTCTTGCCTGGCGTGTACAATATCAAGAAGTGTAGAGTCTAGGATTCAAACAGACATGGGAAAAAAACAGAAAAAAGTAAGCTTTTCTTCATGTCCAGCACCCACCCTCCCAAAATCCTCCTTAAAAAAATCGACCCAAAACTTGGTCTCTTGTGATGTGTACCAAAGTAAGACCTTTCTCCCAAAGCACCAAGTAGCAGTGATACTTTAGTTATTGGCTGGTAGCAATTGAAAGGCACATAAGCCCCCTCCTCCACTTTGTAAGATATTTAATTGAGTCTCTTTTAATAGGACTTTGATGGCTTTGAGATGGTTAAACAACAATGAAATACACAGTGAAACAGTGCAAGAAAGAATGTGCATTTCCAATCTCTGTTCAGCATTAGAAGTAAAATATTGAGCCAAGTGTTTTGACAGTGCAGAGGATCTATTGACTGACATAAGGAGACAGAAGAAGGTTTCCAAGTGGCTGATATCAGCAACAGCCATTTGTCTCAAAATAGTTTAGTTCCAGTAAACTGCAAGAGGATTCCCAAACCTCCCGTCCATACAAAAGGCCCATTGCAAAAACTAACAGTCACCTGATCCATTGCTTACATATCTAATTCTTCAATCAGTTCCAACACTGTTTAGACTGTGTGACCTCGATGAACATTGAGACATTTCAGAATCCAAATAACTCTTGTGAGAAGCAAGAAATTTCCATACTCACAGTTAAGTAAGCCGGAACAAGGAGAGAACCTTTCCTTGAAGCCAAAGAAAGACTTTCCAGCTATGGACTTTTGAGAAATGGGAAGAAGAAAAGCACAGAAAGGGTAGAAGAAAGAACAAATAGACTAGCAGTTCAAGAGAAACATCGAAGGGTAGAACAAAGGGCAAACAGACTAGGGCAGTATGAACAAAAGCACTCAAGAACCAAGTTGAAGACAAAATGCAGAACAAAGAACAAAGAACAAATAAGACTACCTGTCCAAGAAAAACATATAAGGATAGAACAAAGAACAAATATAGACTGGCAGTACGAACAGAAGCAGCAAGGACTTATTCTATCACAACTTACACAATGACTTAATTTCAGAACCAAAACCACAAAGCTCATGTTGGTCTTTGTTAGAAAAACATGTGCATTTCCATTAATAAGAATGTAAAGTTGCTGGATGCCCCTGGCAAGGCCTTAAAGAAACCCGTTGTCTTTAGAAAAGAGACACCATCAGTCAGGGTCCCACAACTACATGTGCTCATCAGCCTTCATGGCTAAAACCTGTCTTGAGTCATAACAATTCAAAACTCATGACAGAACAACCTCTGAGATCAGGAAAATGTTTACAACAATTCCTTCACCGTTCAAGCTTTCAACAGAACTGTTAACCCTAAAATTAGGCACCTGAATTGCAAGGAGATTCTGGCACATTGTTTTTCTGGCCTTTCCTAGATGGGCCTTCCTGTGAAGGTAGACACCCAGAAGGATGACAGTGATCATCAAGACTGTCAATTATATAAAAGAGAGAAAACTGCCCTTGCCAAAATGCTAAATACCCTAACTGGAAGGAAACCCACCAGTGTATGTTGCAGTATGAAACAGATCTTTGCCTTTGTTCTGCAATTTTCAAGTCACCGATGAGATTCTACATACTTTGTCATTGAGGATGGAGAAATCTACTCTGTGAGAAACAGAGAAGAACTGGCACTACTACAACACATCCCCTCTTCCTCGATGCCGGCTCCTCCGCCTACGACTTGTTGACCCTGTTCCTCCCTCCACATTAGCATTAGTCCCCAGCCCATTACTTT